>Ga0180437_10007096_pt1 | contig 14723 bp, 18 predicted proteins | sample SS_ome_4_FD_132410 | JGI IMG/M metagenome (GOLD analysis project Ga0180437, IMG submission 132410) | Hypersaline lake sediment archaeal communities from the Salton Sea, California, USA - SS_3_D_1 metaG | ecosystem: Environmental > Aquatic > Non-marine Saline and Alkaline > Hypersaline >...
GCAATGCTAATGACGGCTTCATCCAAGATTATGAAAGAGGCTATCGAGGACATTGACAGGAACGTTATTAAAAAGATCGTATTTCAGACCTGGCTATATGCCATCACTCAAAACAAGATGCAATATACCGGTGATATCAATATCGTGGCCCGGGCCTCTGAGTACCTTATCATAGCTGAGCAGCTCCAGGCCAGGCGACAAGAATTCTTGGCATTCACCAACAACCCGGTTGACCTTGCCATCATCGGCATGGACGGTCGAGCCAAAGTGCTCAGGGAATCCGTCAAAACACTTAAGATGGATGGGGACAACATTGTGCCACCTGAATGGGAAATGAACGCAATGATGGGACAGCCAATTGGACCACAAGGGCCTGAGGGACCTTCCCAGGCTGGACCTCCGGGTGGTGGTGGACCTTCGCCGGGACAGAACTTGTCAGAGAAGCCGGTTGATTCAAACCTACCGATACATGAACAGCCTATCGGTGGGGCTCCTCCGGTAGTGCCATTGGAGAGAATGGCAAATATGTAATTAAACAAGTGGGTTATACAGTTCCGTGAAACGATTAAAACGATATCTAATAGTGAGACAATGTTGTGTATGTAAGGGTGTGGTGGGCCTTAAGGAAACTGACAGACCTGAACACCACATGCAAGCAAGCCATACTTATTGTACTGACTGTTGTATTAATCTTCTTAAAGAAGATGAATAAAATAAGGAGTTTGAGATGAGTATACACCCAGGAAGATGGGTAAATAGTCGGCGCGGTGCTGAGCTGTTTGATCAGGAGGCGTTGGGGAGTGAGCTAATTCCAAGTGTGTCGATAGATGATTTAGCTCATGCTAATTGGACAACCTCTAATTTAACAGTAGATGATGCTAATACAGTAACATTTCTTGCTACAAGTGGATCTGTTTACCATACCAGCATAGCGGTAACAGAAGGAACAGTTTATAAACACACAGTTACGCATACCTTTGGAACCGCAACAACTCCAAAGACTGCTATTTATGATCTTACTAATGCGGCGTTTATTGAGGTAGATGTTCTTACTAATGATGGAACTGAAACGATAATATACTTTGTAGCTCCTCCTGGATGTTCAGGTGTAAGGATTTATGGTGTAAGGGCATCAGGTGCCGCCGCTGGTACGATGGATATAGATGGACTTTCTTTAAAAGAAGTAACTGCCCCTGACAAATCCATCCCAGAGAATGATCCTTGGCCGGCACTGGCTGGGAGTGAGATGCACACAGATGCTAATGCTGCAAGTGATCCGAACGGCAACGAAGCTGATGCGACCACTGGGTGGTCAGTAGTAGGGACTCCATCTACTTTTGCCAGTGCCACAGAGGGAACAGAAACCGGATCTTACTCTATTCACTGTGTAGTGGATGCAAATGGAGAAGGATTTAACAAAGAATTTACAACTGTTGCAAATCAGTTATATCGGCTAAAGTTTGATAGTAAACGAGGTGGTGGTGATGCCCATAGAATAGATATAGGGGTTAGCGGTGATTTCACTTCTATTTATACACAAACGGGTATAGCTAATGCTTCATTTGCTGAGACTGTTGTTTATTTCACTGCCAGCGGTACGTCGACTTTTATTCAGTTTCGAGAGGCAGGTGGTAATGATGATGCAGACTTTTATGTTGATAATCTTTCGTTACGTCCAGTTCAAATTTCATGGACGCCTTACGGAACAAATACTATCGAGATTGATGAGACTGAGGATTCTCTAAAAGTTACTTATGTTGACAGTGCGTCAGGAGCACATTTAGAATTTTCTAACGCAGAAGACCTATCAAGCAATCTCACAGTAGGAGAAACTTATTTAGTTACATTTGACGCTAAGACAGACACAGGGGATACGGTACAAGTCGTAATTGAAGAAGAAGACAACTTATCAACTGATGATCTTACAGACTCATGGGTTGCTTATGAAATAGTTATGCGTGCGGCAGCAACGACAACAGACAGAATACGTTTTTCAAATATGGCTGCCGGAGAGGTAGCTTACATCCGCAACCTATCAATCAAACCGCTCTATGGAAAGACAAGATATGATAGCAAGGTCCGATGGGATAGGCTTTTTACATCGTAAATAATAGATAATATAGGTGAAAATATGCTTCATTCAATTAAATACGTTAAGTCAGGTAGCTTGAAACCTTTCGCCGGCAAAGCCAAGAGCTGGAGGATTAAGATAGATGAACGGTATCGATCGGACAAGGGACTGCTTGAGCATGAGCTGGTTCATGTAAGGCAGTGGTGGACTAAGGGTCTGATTATACATGGAATACGCTACCGGTTCTCAATGGACTATCGGTATGCTTGTGAGATTGAGGCATATCGTAAACAGATGAAATTTTACAAAAATCCTAATATTTTTAAGTTTGCAAAGTTTATCATGGAACGATATGATCTTAAAATACATTTAACCAAAATAATCAAGGACTTAGGAGGATGACATGGACAAATCTAAATTACCACCTATGAGCAAGAAGTCAAGTATTCTTTCAACATTATTGGGATATGGCAAGAAGAAGAAGAAAACTAAGCCAGGCGCAATGGATGACGATGCCAAGAAGCGCATCAAGGATCGACGCAATCGCCTGAAAGACGCAACTAAACCCTAAGGAGCTGATATCGTGGATGAATCTAAAATGGCGAAAGCCAATACGACAATCAATTATGATATGTTCAAGGGGGACCATGGGCTTCCGAAAGCCTCACATGAGGTTAAGGCCAGGTGCAGTGAGTGGTGTTGCTGTGATGAATGCACATGTGAACCTTCATTTGATGAAGCGTTGCATCCACCGAAGGATGATGGGCTGATCAATGTACCGTGTTGCACAAGTTCTAAGTAACCTACTTTAATCATTAATAAAACGGAGATTATTATGAGGCACCACTATACTGACACAGAGATATCTGTTGACGTTCAGAAAGCTAAAGGATTCAGCAAGTTGCACTCAATGTTTTGCAACCTGCAGGTTGGTCGGTGGCAAGATGTAAAGGATTCGATTGAGGACATTTGGGACATGGTTACCAACAGGACCCTGCTCCACAACCGTATGAAGACGCTTGCAAACAAGGATATCGGTAGCATTACTCCGAGGAACCTGCTTGACATTGCCCTGATTGCGGCGTTCCTATGGAATGATACGACCGACGATTAGACGTAAATACCTTGACATACTGAACATATTAACACTGGGGGGTGAAATATGAAATACGATCTAAAGATGACCAAGGAATTGTCCAGGCAGATCTATATGATGGGACGATTCGATGTTGAGTGGGCCGGCAGCCAAGGGACCTTTAAGGATGTACTGGATCACATGAAAAGCCAGTGCTTCGAGAAATCACTACAGGCCTGCACCGACCTGAACTCAACAGATCGGACTTTCAACGGTGGGTATGTCAAGGGAATTTATGAAGCATTTCAGTTCCTTGCGAAATCATTTGATGAAGGAAGGATCCTGCAGGCCGGCAATCATGGTTTGACCCGGCCGCCCAGGTCTGTATAATTAACCAAGTGCGCCACATCCGAGCGCATTACAAAAGGAGGAATTAAAATGGGTTGGAGAGAAGACGTAAAAATTGGAACTTGTCGAATTGACACTTTGTATCTTGGGACGGATAATGGTGGACTTGGGACACAGGTCACTGCTACACCTGCCGAGCTCAATATCATGGATGGTGTGACCGCGACAGCTGCCGAGATTAATGGGGCTGCAGATTTATCCGGTCAGGTGATGTCGAGTGGTGGTGGTTTTGAAAGTGGTACCGGAACCCTTTTAAAGACAGCCGTCAGGAAGACCGGTGCTATGGTCAAGACTGAGGTATTCTTTGATCTTACCGGCGCGAAGTCGAGCACTACCGATCTGGATATCATCGGTGAGTCCGCGACATTGGCCGCCTATCTATTCCAGGTTACCGCTGCCGTTAATGGCACGATCGTTTACGGTGAAATGACCTGTATCGAAACGCCGGCAACCGGTGTCACTGACATCGATGTTTATTCTGCGACCGAGGCGACCGGGAAGTTTGACGGTGGTATTGCAGCTTTGGCCGAGACCGCTCTTTTGACGAAGGGTGGCGCATGGTCCGCTGGCGTGACCCGGAACATCGTTGCTGCCCCTGCCGCAGATCAGTATGTCTATCTGACTTGTGGTGCGGCCGGCACAGTCGGAACATACACTGCTGGACAGTTCTTACTTGAACTCTGGGGTTACTAATATTGATCCCCGACAAGGGTGGGAGTCCCCTATCACTGGGGGCTCTCGTTCTGTCTGAAAATTTCTGCAGGCACTGTGGGTTCGCGTGGGGCGATCTAAAGTACTGTAATTACACTAATAAATTTTACTTCGAAACAGGGGGGATGTTATGTCCAATCTTATTAAAACACCTGAAGACATGCGGAAGGATCAGGTCTGGGCTCAGATCAAAAAGATCCTGAACGATAACCAGCTGAATTTATACCCTAAAGTCACGATGACGCTGAATGGTATGGCGTTTGAGATCGACCTGGTTCCGGTACAGGCTCAGCCTCAGGGAATAGGGGGTGGGCCTAATGGCTGATGATAGAACACTGGACGAGATCCAGAAGGATGGGACGGCCAACTTCGATGAGGTCCGGGCCGCCTGCGTCAAGAAGTTCTTTCCGAGCAAAGTCTATGCTTACCAATACCGTCAGCACTGTATTGAACAAGCATTTCAGCACCTTGGGTTCTCACCTCAGAAGATTATCACAGAGGCCACATCAGTTGAGGTGGCTATCGAAATGATAGACAACCACCTGATAACACGCAACATTCGTGTTGAGGACTGGTCGGAGCATGGTGACAAGGACCGAAAAGGTATGGCTCTATATAAAGATGGCGAACTTGTCCACTGGGTATCGCTTGTTCACCAGACAGGTGAGGGGATGATGCTTCAATATTGGGTACAATCAAACGTTAAGTTTGAATAATATCAGCATGTTATAGGTAGTTAGTCAGGGGTGTGGTGTGCGTAGACTGTTTTATCTTGACAGTATGTATAATAAAAAGAGCTATTTGCATTGCTAAGTGCATCTATCCCGAATAAGTTACCGGAATACTCGAGCAGAAGCCGAACTCCGGAACTTAAAAATGAACACCGCTTTAAGGCCCGACTCATTGGATCGGTGACCGAGAAGCGACTCAGGAGGGTATCATGCCAAAAGATCCAGCAGAGGATTTAAGTAATGTTCCAAAGTCAGTTTTAGATGCGAATGCGGCAGCCGAAGCTAAGATCAAAGAGGCAGCCGATGGACCGGCTCCCGATCCTGCAGATCAACCTGCACCGATCGTGAATACCGATCCACCAGCTACTCAGATTAAAGCTGAGCCGGCGCAAACCACTAATCCTACTCCGGTTAGACCGGCCATTGACGATGGGACAAACATTGATGACGGTTACGAGCACAAGTATAAGGTTCTCAAGGGGAAGTACGATTCGGAGATTCATGGCCTTAGGAACCAGATCACCGAACTTCAATCAATGGTCGAAAGACAGAACAAGGTAATCGAGAACCAGAGTTCTCAACAATCAGCGTCCAAAGCGGAGCCCAGTAAGATCGAACTTGATGATCTTAATCCTGAAGACTTTGACGGATGGGGTGACGAGATGAAGGTTGCTATCAAGCAGATCAATAGCTTGAAGCAAGTTGTCAGTGAGCAGGCTAAACGGCTTGAGGGATATGAAGGCTATTCCCAGGCTCCTGTGAATGACGGCTTGAAGGATCGCGTTGAGTCGCTCGAGTCAGAAATCAATGACACTCGGATTGCCACCTACCTAAAGTATTTGGATTCAAACATCCAGGGGGACTGGCGGAAAATCAACAAGACGGAATCATTCAATGCTTGGTTGAATGAACCGGATCCTATCTCACTCCAGCCTCGGCGCAGTTCATTAGCGGCTGCAGCCGATGCACTCCGGGGCGCACAAGTGGCAAGTATTTTTAACCTTTATATTCAAGCTGGCAATGCTGGTAAAGACATCAACATTGCCGAGGATCTTCCGAACATCGGAGGTAATGACGGTCTCGAGTCAAACAGGCAAAGGGCTACTGTTACCAAGGATCATGTGAAGAAAGCCGAGGGCGATTTTGTCCAAGGTAGAATCACAGAGGAAGAATTCGATAAAATCATCAACCAATTTCAATCATCTCTTGGGTAGGGCTCACCAATAAACGGAGCCTCCTAAGAGAAAAACTTAGGAGGCTTTATCATGGCTATCGGCGTAAGTCCTGGGACACCCCAGTATTCCGGCAATTTTATCCCTTGGCCCAAATAAGCAGGGCGACAGCCACCGACTTACGATCAAAATTTCGGGGATGTAAAACTCTTTCTGATTACGGGGAAGCCAAATAGGTCAACCCGAGCGAACCCATAAAAAACGCAACGCAGTTCAATTACGGAGGTAATTATGAAGCGATTAAGCGTAAGGTATTTAGCAGGATTAGTCGACGGTGAAGGATGCATTGACTTTCAGCGTGGATTTAACAAAGGCTTTAATCAATTATATGTGAGGCCGAGAGTTAGAATCACAATGGTAGACGGTGCCAATTTGTTGCCCAATATTCAAAATAACTTTGGGGGACACTGCAAAATCCAAGACCGGAGAAAAGGTAACGAGAACTGGCAAGCAGCAACATGTTGGTCAATATCATCAAAGCATGAAGTTGAAAGGTTCTTGGGTGCAATTACAAATCATCTAATCCTAAAAAAGGAACAAGCACGATTCGCACTATGGTATTTAAATAGACTGCAGGGAGTGCATAGTCGTTCCTCAGGTTCTTCGAGAATTAACGATGCAAGGATGATGGCATACGAGGAGCTGAAGCTAATGAAACGGGACGTGCAGAGACTAAGCGAAAGGGCAGCGAAGCGCATTTTAGACGAGTGCCAACTTCACTGAAGCGATAGTCCAACGCAACCACGTAGGAAATATGGTCAGGGAAACTTTTAGTAAAATTCTATGCTGCCACCGTATCGGCTGCAATCTGCAATACCGATTACGAGGGTGAAATTAAAGACGTAGGTGACGCGGTTCAAATCCGGACAGTTCCGGACATCGTTATCCGCGATTACGTGAAAAATCAGTCGCTGCAGATCCAGAGGCCTGACAGCCCGAAGAAAGAAATGCCGATCGACAAGGCAAAGTATTTCAACTTCATATGCGACGATATCGACAAACATCAGACCGATGTAGCTCTGATGGACAGCTGGTCTCGAGATGCCTCGCAGCAGATGAAAATCGAAGTGGACGAGGAATTCTTGGGTGATGTTTACCCTGATGCCGACTCCAGTAACAAGGGATCCACGGCAGGCGTCAAATCCGGTGACATCGACCTCGGTACCTCTGGTTCTCCGGTTGTTATCTCTAAGGCCAACGTGCTCGATTTCTTGGTCGACGTTGGAACCGTCCTTGACGAGCAGAATGCTCCCGAGGAAGCCCGGTACTGTGTCATTCCGCCTTGGTTCGCCGGCATGGTCAAGAAATCTGACCTGAAAGACGCTTCCCTGGCTGGTGATGGTACCTCCATCATGCGTAATGGTCGGATCGGCATGATCGATCGTTTGACCATTTATGTCAGTAACTTGCTGACTTCCGCCACCGATGGTAGCTACACTGCTTACCATGCAATCGGCGGACACAAATCGGCTATTTCCTGGGCCTCCCAGATGACCAGAATGGAAAGCCTCCGGGCTGAGTCTACATTTGGTACCCTGGTTCGTGGACTGAACGTCTACGGTTACAAGGTCCTGAAGCCTGAGGCTCTGTGCGACCTGTACATTGCCAGATAATCGGCGTACCCCACTCCCCCCTGCGCCCCGGTGAGAAGGGTTAGTCCCCTCACCGGGTTACACTAAAGAGTGGTTGACATAATTACCTATACTAAATCTTAAATGAGGAGATTTTTATCATGGCGACTTATCAATTCTTAGGTGAAACTTCCGCGATACCTTACGAGGCTCCGGGTTACACCGTTCTTAAAAAATACGTTGACTTTGCGGACCTGGTTCTCAATCCGCAGAAACTGGCTCTGGCCTCTGCGCCCAACACTCCGTTGAGCTCTTTCGCCGGACTGGCTGCCGCTGATGTATTGCAGCTGTTTCACATCCCGGCCGGGACCCTGGTCTTTGGTATGGGTATGTATGCCCAGGCCGTAGACACCAACGCCACCGGAACCATTGCCCTCGGTGACGGTTCGAGCACTGCCGGCTGGATGGCCGCGACTGCTACGACTGCCGCCGCAGTGACAACCACGGTTGTTGGAGATGCTTACGGTTCTGACAACTATAACTTCTTGGCATACAAGGCTGCAGACACTCTGGATGCTCTGGGTGCCACAGCTACCTTGATCGATGCCAAGGTGCATTTCTTTGCAATCGTAATGAAGGCCTTTGATATCACTTCCGTGGTGTAATCAAAGTCTTGACATAGTGTGTATCCAAAAGGGGACTTCTCAACTCTCATCCCGAGTGGTGGGGAGTCCCCTTTCATTTTTTAACATTAAATTTTTTGGGGGGGAATACCAATGAGAGCAGGAGAAACAGACCTTTGGTTAATGCAGAAATATGACAATGGTGATTTTTACATTTACCGATGGACACGCATTCTGGCAAAGAAGGGGTACACGGTGCTAAGGCCTGGACAGGCTAAGCCACTGTTAAAGCTACAAAAAATCGGCAAGAACAATGTCAAGTGGTTGGATGAAAAGTCACTGCAGGCGATATATGCCAATGCCAGTGAGACCGATCACAAAGCCGGGTTCATGAAGGAACAAAAGATCCCGGAGTTGACCGAGGATAAGGAAACTCAGGCAATCGTTGCCGAAGCAGTGGCCGGTGCTGCAGACCGAGAAGCCGGCCGGGACCTGGACAAGGTCAGTGATATCCATATCGACCAGGAAGACATCCAGATCCAGGAGACCAAATTCATCAAAAGCTTACAGCACAAGACCTCACTCGAAAGCCATATGCTTGAGAAGTACCAGGTAGAGATACCCATGGGCAAGCTGGACAATATGAAGACCTATGCCAAGCAGATGATTAATGACCTGGCCAAAGACGGCAGGCTGTTTCTGGTTGACGGTGGGGTTGCTATGAGATAAGGAGGAGACATGGCAGGAACCGCTTTAACCGCATTTGCCGGGGAAATTGCCAACTACGTTAAGGGTGCATCAAAAGCAACGAACGCTACCTTTATCACCGCTCAGACCTTACGAACAGTCCGCGATTTTTGTAAGGAAACCTGGATGTACCGGGAAACACTGGCTGATATTAACGTTGTGGAGAATGACGATGACTATACGCTCACCGCAATCACGACCAATTGCGACAGCCCAGTTATCCATGCCATTGAGTGGGTTAAGTTCAAGGAGGACGGCGCAGCAGACTCCACATTTACATTTCTCGAACCATGGAATCTCGAGACAGAAGAACGCAAGGGTGGGGCAGCTACCTCCGCATATATGGAGCAGACGGCTGATAGACCAGAGGTTTACTGGATGGAGCCAAACGACGAACTGTTCATAAAGCCAATACCCAATTCCACGGCAGCCGGTACCGGGAACATGAGGGTCAAAGCTATCCAGTGTCCGGACCTCGACGCAACCACGGTCCCAACATTCCTTTATGATGACTGGGTTGAATGCATTGCCCAGGGCGTTGCCGGCAGAGTCCTGCAAATGGCGTCATATAAGTGGTACAATCCCCAACTTGCTGAATATTATCAGACTATGTACAAGCAGACCCGGAACGAAGAAGCACGCCGGCAGAGATGGGACGGCCGTGTTAGGCAGGATGGCAAGATCAAATTTCACCGGGCCTTTACAGGTGGACACCGACAACGCAACTGGATATTCTAAGGTACTGATATTATGAACAATATACCGCAGGAACGTTATGTGATAAACACATCCGGAGTTTCGCCGGCAGCCGGTGGCGTCAATACATATCACAAGAAACCAACTCTCGAAGTCGGTGGATACTCTGAGCTCGAGAACGTTCGACTACATGGGAATGCAATTGAGCTGCGCGGCGGACTCACGCCACACAATACAACCGCAGAGGCCTCTGGAATAAACAGCTTGTTTTCTTACAAATGTGACCGGAACGGTGCCTTGAGCTTCTTGGCACAGCTTACCGATGGTGATGTTTTGGTTGCAGATGAGCATCCTCCTGCACTTGGTACTGATTTTGGTGATATCGTCATGGATTACAGTGCCTTACAGGGTAACTCTGATGGAACGATATTGCCGGCGTCATGGGCAAAGAACGATGATACCGTACTGCATTCAAACGGTGGAACTCAGCATATAGCCTGGCCCGGGCCGGTAGCTGAGCCAATTGGGGTATTCTGGAAGACATCGAGTGCTGCGTTGGAAAGGGTCCTTGAAGGTGGCGTGGACTATACGACAGTACTTACCGATGGTGAGAATGGTGGCGAAACCCCAACTCTTACATATACCATTGCCAATAATGATGGCCTCTATATCTGCACACCGTTCAAAGCTACTCAATTTATTATAGATATGGGTACAGTCGTTGCCGATGGGACCACGACCGCGAAGATCCAATACTTTGATGGTGATGACTTTGGTGACGCCACGACCGGGACCGATGGCACAAGCGGATTGCAGCAGGACGGAACCTTCACAATTACAGCACCTTCCGACGAAGTGCCAACCTATATGTTTGGAATGTCCGGGTACTGGTACCGGCTTTATCTGTCTGCCGGAGATGCGACCGAGACGGTTCGATTTAAAGAAATAACCTACACCTCTGACTGGCAAGTAATTGAAAACGTTATGGATACATACGATTACCCTATCATCGAGGCTGCCGTCGAGGATAGTGCTGCCGGTGTATATAGGACGTATGCCTCATCCGTTATAGACCTATCGTCCCTGGTTGCAGGAGATTACGTTTATATCGCCTCCCCAAGTCAGATATGGGCCTTTTCCGTTGGTGTTGGTGCTCAACCAAATACCACTGCAAGCTCTGATATCAGTGCGGTTGAGCAGTGGACGAATTCCGGTGGATGGGCTGCAGTATCTGGGCTCGAGGATGGCACGAACGGGTTGTTTAACTCTGGAACCGTATCATGGATAAGATCTGATTCAGATAAGCGTGCATTCAATGGGTCAACAAATCACGTTTATTGGTATAGATTTAAGTTAGATCAGGCATGTTCATCCTCGGTAATAATCTCAATCATGGCCATAGCATTCTACGATATAGCTGACTATGGATCGACTGGCCTTATATCAACCTCATGGAAAGATCGAGGGGTATTCAGTTTTGGAAAATTTCCAAGGGACCTTTATGTATCAAAGAAAGGCCGCCCGAACATCCTAAATGGTGACGATTTTGCAATCCTGTCACCAGGTGACGGCCGGCGCAATCCGACCGTGGCGGCCGTAAGTTTCCATAATGAGCTGATGGTATGGCAAAAGGAGGAAGGTACCCAAGGTGGTTGCCTGACAATCTTTGAGGGATATTCACCAAGCACATACGGTAAATTGATCTTATCAACAAAATTAGGGACGTTCTCCCAGAAGTCGGTCTGTGTCATGGACGGAGCATTATTGACCACCAGGACCGACGAGACGGTGCAGACGCTTGCATTTTTCATAAGTCATTATGGAGTATTCATGACTGACGGTCGCGTATGCAAGTTGATATCGGGTCCAATCCAAAACTATTTCGATCCTTCGTATAGCGAGTGCATTACCAGAGGCCAAGAGAACAAAATGTGGATCGGGATCGATTCATCCAAGAAGGTCCTGAGAATGGGGCTTGTTTCTGGTAGTGGTGCCACCGATACGAACATATATCCGGTCTACGATCTGCAGTCAGGGCTATGGAGTTTCGATACCTTTCCAACCGGATCATCAGGAACCGGGATATATCCGAGCTGCTTTGCCGAGGTAGAGGGTGGATCTGGTGACCTGTTCAGCCTGCAATATGTTGGTGACAAGTATGGCCGGGTCTACCGAAGCAACAATTTTATCACATACGACGAAGCTGTATCGACAGAGGTTTATATCACAGGAAAGAGCCGAGCCGAGTTCAGCAATGGGGCTAACTTGCTGGATTTTAGGGAATTATCGCTTAGGGCCGGCGCGAATTCAGACTATACCTTGACTAAAAAAATATACGAGAATGGTACTATTGACGCATCATTAACCGAAACATTCACGATGGAGGACGAGGACTCGGGGGATACATTTCGTGAACGTATACTGGAAAGGGACAATCTGACGTTCCACTTATCGATAGAATTATCATGGGTTGATTCTGAGGAAGGTGGGGATCCTGCACCAGATCTATATGATTTTGTTTACGATTTTGGAGCTGAGCCTAAAAAAGACTAATGGCCGATAGGGAATATTCAAGAAAAGTCTACATATCAAAAAAATCGTACCCTGATTTTATGAGGGAAACGCCTGCAAGAGCTGTGTGGAATGAAATAACGGTGCAAAACCCTTATCTTGCAGAGTTCTCAAGAGCAAGGAAGACTTCGTTCGACCGGTCGGTGGAGGACTATCTGCGGCAGTCAGAGCGTAAAAAACCATATCTTGAGCAACCATACGAAGCAATGGAATATGACTGGGAAGGTTACACTCCGGGTGTCCTTCCAAACTTTAGGTTCGACAGTCCTGCTCCAAATATTTACGGAATTCCAGGATTTATAGGCGTTGGGATGACTGCGTTCTCTGCCGGCGTATCACCATGCTATTGTTCTGACGGTCCCCAAGACATATCAATCTGGGGATCACATCCAATTACAAACATCACTGTTAGCGAGGGAAACATAAGCAGTATTGTTATTATCAACCCAACAAATTGGAATGCTGTTTATGATGGTGGGCCTGCATCTGGACTTGTTGAATTTATTGTATATATGTTCAGCACAACCCTTGATGGTGGTACGAGTGGGTATGCCAACGACAGTCTTATATCATGTGGCCAGTGGCAGTGCGAAGATCCCTGTGAGGGCTCGGATGAGATTGAGCTTGTTACTGCACCAGAGACAATAGGGCGCAGTACCAGTGCAGCTGTCCAGGTTTCCGGTGGAGTCGAGCCGCTTAACTGGTCGATCAGTGGATCTGGTTTTACGATAGGGACCGATACAGACCATACAAACACGGTATATACAGATGCAGCTGCGTGCGGTACCGGGACAATAACCGTGACCGATGATTGTGACCATTCGCTAACATTTGCAATAAGGTGTACGTTTGGAAGCTGGTCCGCTCTTTCCGGATGCCCCACCTGTGTTGCTCCTGGGCTATATACATCGAGAGACACGCTTATTGCTCAATGGGCCGAAAGGATTGACGGTGGTTATAAGTCAAGATCATATTATGTTTCTTGTCAGAACAAAAACCCAGGACAATGCCCAGAGGACGATGTTGGCAGACCTAACTGCACACCATGCACAGATGGATGTGATTGCGTAGACCCTGGATCTGATTTTTGTGAACTATTGATATTCCCATCAGTTTTACAGGGTAGCTGGTATCCGTGTTGTTCCAGTGGTTTATCAAGTGTAAGGACCTGTGAATCTTATAGGGATACAACGGTATTTAACTGGGAATGGACGTGTTAAGGGGGAAACATGTTATCTAAAAGAGAGACGTTTATACGTGACAATCTGGGTGCATTCTCTCCTGGTTTATTGCAGGATTTGAAGACGCTTATTTACCATCTTAGGAGTATCGGGGTTGAGGAGTATGAATTCCTTGAATACGTTGAAGCCGAGGTCCTAAATGGGAAGCATGTAAGGAGCAATGCTACGATAGCAAAGCAACAACGCAACGCCCCTAAATGCCCAGAGTGTGGAAGTCCTTTAGCTATAAATGCTGTCAATACTACAAAATGTAATAATGTGGGTGGGGAATGGAAATCACAAATTAGCTGTACCTCATTTCTGGCTTGTGATTACGAGGAGTTTAGGACTGATGAGCCGATCGATGTCTATGGTGAGTTCATGGATAGATCGATGCTTCGTAATGGCAAGGATAAATAATTGACATCATGTGCAATATAGGAGGATTAAGATGTACGTCGACGATAGCTATCAAAATTATATCTCAAGATCAAGTCCAGCTTCAGCGACTCCACCACCTTCCCCAAAGGGCGATATAACAAGGATTGCGCCAACCAACTATAGCTCAGGTTATGGTGAGAATTGGCAGGTTGGAACCTGGCAGGCAAGTCAACCTGCTTCGAGGGCTCCAGCTCCTGTATATAATTCGAGTCCGAGTCAGGGAATTCGGGAATACGGAAACCCCGGAGGTATTCAGTCTGCAATCAGGACATATGAAAGCATGGATCAGCCTGCTCCAGCAGCGTCAGGGCCTGCATATGTTTATGCTGGAACCCCTCGGATGAATGACTCCGAGGATACCTGGAGGAACCAGGTATATGAGAGTCGCGCTGCGAATACAAGGTCTTATAGTCGTGGCGGATCTTCGCCTGCTCAAGGACAGTCTGGACCTGCTCGGGTAGCACAGGCTATTCCAGCCCCAGAAATGCCAGAGTACAAGGCACCCGAATACAAGGAACCAGAGGAGGATCCAAACGTATACGCCAAAGAGCGTGAGATTGCAATGGGTCCGGGCCTAAGGGCGTTGCGCCAGGGTACCAGGGAAGCCATAATGACCGCGTCATCCC
>Ga0180437_10007097_pt1 | contig 14720 bp, 14 predicted proteins | sample SS_ome_4_FD_132410 | JGI IMG/M metagenome (GOLD analysis project Ga0180437, IMG submission 132410) | Hypersaline lake sediment archaeal communities from the Salton Sea, California, USA - SS_3_D_1 metaG | ecosystem: Environmental > Aquatic > Non-marine Saline and Alkaline > Hypersaline >...
GGGTACGAGTCGCGTCAGGTGGCTGCGTTGTGTGAGGGGGCGCAAACCGGACAGTTGGGATCCCTTGTGGCCGGCAGGATGAGGAATTCCATGTCCTGACCACTCCAGACCAGCAGCTTGCCCTTGAGGTTCTCCCCAATGCCCACGAGGTACTTCAACGCCTCGACGGCCTGGAGGCATCCGATGACGCCCGGCGTCGCGCCAAGCACGGGGAAGACCTCTGCGGGCGGCGCGGTCGGGAAGATGCATCGGAGACAGGGTGTTTCCGGCGCGTGGATGAAGGTCAGCTTTCCCTCGAGGCCCCAGACGCTGGCATGCACGAAGGGAATGCCTTTTCTCAGGGCGCATTCATTGAGCACATAGCGAGTCGCGAAGTTGTCCATGCAGTCCACGATGATGTCAGCATCGCCGACGAGCGCGTCCACGTTGTCCGCTTCGATGCGAGTGCCGACAGCCTCGACCTCGATGGTCGGGTTGAGTTCCGCGAGGGTTCGCCTCGCCGACTCGGCTTTGTTCATGCCGATCCGCGAGTCATTGTGGAGAATCTGGCGGTTGAGATTGGACAGCTCCGGGCTGTCGCAGTCGCAGATCGCGAGGTGCCCGACGCCGGCGACGGCCAGGTACATCGAGGTGGGCGATCCGAGGCCTCCCGCGCCGGCCACGAACACGCGCGCCGACTTGACCTTCCCCTGACCGGGCTCGCCCCAACCCGCGATCATCATATGGCGCTGATAGCGCTCCCTGTCCTCATCGTTGAGAGAGATCTTGCCCGAAGCGGTAGCCATCTTCGCTTCCTCCTTTTGCTCAGCGCCGCGGCTGCGGCCATCGCGAGCAATGCACGGGACCCGCCCGCACCCGGGCGGGTCCCCTCGCCCCCGGTTGTCGTCGAGCCGGACTAGAACCTCACCTGGAGCTGCACCCAGCCCCGGTTGTCGTCCCACTTGCTCAGCTCGGAGAAGCCGGGCTGAGGATTCCTGATCTCATAGACGACGCTGATGCGGGTGGGCGGTTCCGGCTCCCACCAGTAGCCCAGGCTCCACCGCTCGAAAAGGTCGTCCGACGCATCTGTGTCCTCGTCATACTGGTCGTACTTCACGAAGAGAAGGTCGGGTCGGCTCTTGGAGACAGGTTGGCCCAACTGCGCGTACCAGCCGCGCACATCGTATCCGCGGTCCTTCCCGGTCACAAGCTCACCCATGAACTCCGTGCCGCGCGGCCACTCGAACCGCGCGCTCGCGCCGTAGCGATCCTGATCGGTCGCGGCCGCCCCCTCACCATCCTCTCCAACGTAGCCCGACAGCGCAAGAGACCCGTTCGGAAGCGGGAAGTCCACCCGCGCCATCACGTTCTTGCGGCTGTTGTTGTCATTGACGTTGATGCCACTACCGTTGAAGATGCCGACGTCGAGCTGCGGCGCCGCGGCCGAACGCCGGAAGCTGCCCTGAACCCCGATGTCCCGCTGATTTGGGAAGAGGCGGTCCATGAAGAGCGCCCGCTCGGCCGTCCAGAGCTTCGGCACGGATTCCAGCAGTTCGTACCCCCAGGGGATCTTGGCCTGGCCCACCCGCAGCCGGCCGCTGCTCAGCTTGTAGTCGGCGTAGGCCGTTCGCAGCTGCACCTTGCTGCCGCGGCCCTTGCCGGACTCCTTGGCGTCGAGCTGGAACTCGACGCGGTACGACATCTTCTCGCTGACGGGGCCCCGCACGTTCAGCCTTGTGCGCCGCACGAGGAACTGCTCCTTGCCGCTGGGCGCGCTGTCGTCTTCGTACCGGAACTGCACGTAGCCGTCGAGCTTATGTTTCTGCTGCTCCTTCTCGACTTTGGCGAGCCGCTTCCCGACCTCGGCGAGAGCCGTCTCGAGATCGTCGACGCGGGCCCCCATAGTAACCAGCTCGGCCCTGAACTCCTCGATGAGCTTCTCCACGCGGGCGAGGTCATCCCCCGTGACGCCTCTGGGCATTGGGCGCTCCGGCGCCGGCGCCGCCTGAGCCATCTCGCGCAACGCCTCGCCCTGTTCTTCGCAGGCCTTCCCCAAAGCCTCGACGGCGCGCAGCGTCAGAGAGGCGGCCTCGTAGCGGGTCAGGCGATCGGTCCACGCGCTCAGCGGACCCTGTGGCCGGCCGTTCAGCAGGCCTGCTTGCGCCAGCGCGTCCAGCTCGCGGTACTGCCAGTCGTCCGGGCCGATCGGCCCCGTCTCTGCCCAGGCCGCGCCCGCGCACAGGACTCCCAACGCGACAGCCACCGCCACCCCTACCCGCCAGCTCGATCCTGGAACCATGGCGATCCTCCGTGTGCTGCCCGAGCCTTCCTTGCCGCTGCAGTCACTCGACGGCTCGGGTTTCTGACACAGGCTATCTCTCCGGAGTGAATCGGACGTGACAGAAGCCTAAACGTTCTGTGACACGCGGCGCACGGGCGCGTAGCGCGGAGCAAGCCAGCCCACACAGGCCGGCCCGCAGAACTCAGCCGAAGGGCGCAGTCTCTGGCTGCGGGCGTCGCGCCGCTACGCCCACCAGACTTTCGGCGGCGGCTCGCTGACGGTCACTTCCTTGAGGAATGTCACCGCGCGACGGAAGCCTTCGTCGATGCTCATCAAGCTGTCCTCGTGCTCGATGCTCAGCACCCAGTCGTAACCGACGAGGCGCAGCGCCGAGACCATCTCCTTCCAGACCTCGGCCTCGTGGCCCCAGCCCACAGTTCTGAAGATCCACGAGCGCGCGATCTCGTTGGTGTACGGCTTCGTGTCGAGGACGCCATTGCGGGCCGTGTTGATGGAGTCGACCTTCACGTCCTTGGCATGCACGTGGTAGATGCTCGGCCCCAGCTCGCGGATGGCGGCCACGGGATCGATGCCCTGCCAGAAGAGGTGGCTGGGGTCGAAGTTGGCGCCGATCGCCTCTCCGCACGCCTCCCTCAGCTTGAGGAGGCTCTCCGGGTTGTAGACGCAGAACCCCGGATGCATCTCGAAGCAGATCTTCCCGATGCCGTGCTTGTCGGCGTAGGCGACCTCTTTGGTCCAGTAGGGAATGAGCTTTTCCTCCCACTGCCACTTCACAACTTCGGAGAAGTCCGGCGGCCAGGGGCAGGTGACCCAGTTCGGATACTTCGAGTCATCGCTGTCGCCGGTGCAGCCGGAGAAGGTGATCACGCACTCGATCCCGAGCGCCGCTGTGGGGCGCACGGCCTTGCGTCATGCCTCGTGGAACGTCCGCGCAACCGATCTCTGCGGGTGCACCGGATTCCCGTGGCAGCTCAGGCCCGAGATCACCAGGTTTCGCTTCTCGACGGCCCGCAGGAAGCGCCGCTGCGCGCCCCCGTCCTTGAGCATGGCCGCCGCGTCGCAGTGCGCGTCTCCTGGGTAGCCTCCGACGCCTATCTCGACCGCCTCGCAGCCCGCCTCCGCCACATGGTCGAGCATCTTCTCGAACGGCATCTCCCCGAACAACACGGTGAGGACTCCGATGCGCATCATCGACCTCCTTCGCAGTAGATCCCGTCCATTCGGAGCCGCTTAGTAGGCGACCTTCGTCCACTGCCCGCTCCGATGGCTGGACACGACCGCCTCCACGATGGCGACGGCTCGATGACCGTCGGCGAACGTGGGGAAGTTGGTGTCCTGCGATTCGCCGGCCACCTTCAGGTACACGTTTCGAAAGAGATTCTTGAACCCGTCCGGGTAGCCCTCGGGATGGCCGCCGGGGTAGTGCGCGTAGGCGCGAGCTTCCTCCTTGAGCAGCGAGGGATCCTTGACGAACACCTCGTTGGGCCGGTCCCGGTGGCCAACCCAGAGGTCGTTGGGGTGCTCCAGGTCGGCGCTCAGCGCGCAACTCGCGCCGTCGATCTCGTAGCAGAGGCGGTTCTTCCTTCCCGCCGATATCTGCGAGACCGTGAAGCAGCCGCGCGCGCCGTTGTCCAGACGGAAGAGCGCGTTCGCGTAGTCCTCCGTCTCGACCTTGACCTCCTCGTAGTCCTCCGGCTTGAGCAGCTTTCCGGCGAAGGCCTCCACGGAAGCCTTGGGGCGTTTCCGGACCTTGTGGGTGGTCGCGAGATCGGCCAGCACCTCAGTGATGGTGCGGCCGGTGATGAACTGCACGAGGTCGCAGAAGTGGGAGCCAATGTCGCCCACCACGCAGCTTTCCCCCGAGATCTCGCGGTCGAGTCGCCAGCTGTAGTCGGTGTCGTAGCACAGCCAATCCTGAAGGTATGAGCCGTGGATGGCGTAGATGTCTCCCACCTCGCCCGCATCGCACATCGCCTTGGCCTGCTGGGACAGCGGGTAGAAACGATAGGTGAAGCAGACCGCATTCACGAGTCCGCTCTTGTCCGCCGCCTCGATGAGGCGGCGCGATTCATCCGTCGTCGTCGTCAATGGCTTCTCGGAGACGCAGTGCTTGCCGGCAGCGAGGATGGCCTGGTTGATCTCGGAGTGCAGGTAGTTCGGCGAGCAGTTGTGCACGACCTCGATCTCAGGATCCTCGAGCATCTCGCGGTAATCGGCGTACGCGCGCTCGACCCCAAGGGCGGCGGCCTTCTGCTCCCTCCGCCCCTGGTCGCGATCGGCGAGGGCCACAACCTCCACGAAGCCAAGCCGGCGCAGTGCTTCGACGTGCGCCGGACCGATGAAGCCGGCTCCAATCACGGCGGTCTTGATGGTGCGCATCGCTCCTCAACTCCCGACGGCTTATCTAGTCGGCGGGCTGCGCCGACCCCGGATCGGCGCTCTCATCCCCGGCCTGCGGGGATTCCACTTCGAGCACCTGGATGTCTGCATTCGCAAGCTGTGAACGGATCCATCTCGGCCACTCGACCTGCTCCAGCTTCTGCCTGCGCAACTGCTCCCGTATGATCGGCCGCACCTCCTCCAGCGTGAACTGGTGGGGGTCCATTCTCTTCTCCACCCGGATCAGGTAGTACACGTTCTGCACGGCGATCGGCCCCAGCACCTGGTTCAAGGGGGAGGCGAAGATGACGGCATCCAGCTCCGGCGGGAGCCGCCGGTGCTGTCCCCTCTCATACAGCTGCAGTTCGCCTGCCACTGCGCGCTCCGCCGGAGTGCGGGCGGCCTCCTGTGCCACGTCCTTGAAGCTTCGTCCCTGGCGAAGCTGCTGCACCGCGGCGTCCGCCGCCGCCTCGCTCGAGCACGCGATTGCACGGTAGGCCGCGGTCTCCGGACGCCGATAGGCCTGTCGGTTGCTCTGGTAGAAGCTCTCGACCTCCCGGTCGCTCACGTACACCCTGTCGGCGAGCACTTTCTCCATCAACGCGTAGTCCCGCGCTTTGCTCCTGAACCACTCCTCTGTCACGCGCTCCGACTGGAGGAACGACTCGAGCGCGGCCTGCGACCGAACACCCAGTTCCTCGCGCAGGGCCTTCATCTTGGCCTGCACTTCCTGTTCGGTGAGCGTTATGTTGCGCCGCCTCGCCTCCTGTTCGAGAAGGAGCGCCGCCACGATGTCTTGCACGATGTAGGGGCCATGGTAGAGAAAGGCCCGGTTCCGCACCTCTTCAACCGATACCTCTTCACCGTTCACCAGCCAGCCACGGATGCCGGAGATCCGCTCCAACTCGGGGCGCGGTTCGAGTTCGCCCACGATCTGCACCGGAGCGCTCTCGCCCTCCGCAGCATCGCTCGCCGCCGGCCCCGGATACACTGCCAGGCAGAACGCGGCGGCCGTCAACGCGATGGTGAGACTCCTCATCGGCATTGCTCCCTTCCGTGCTCGACATCCACGGTCAAGCTTCCCTCCACGGGCCTCTTCAACCGTCGCCACCGGTCTCCTCTTCGGCTGCAGAATGCCAGCGCGCCACCGCCAGCAGGCCGCAGATGGCGGCCGCGTTCTCGACCTCTCCGCGGCGCACCATCTCCAGCGCCGTCGATAACGGCACCGGAACCGCCCGGATGTTCTCGTCTTCCTCCTCCGACGCATCGACCTCACGAAGGTCGCGCGCGAGGAAGATGTGGATCAGCTCTCTGCTGAATCCGGGGCTCGTATACGTCGAGAGAAGGTGCACCAGCTCTCCCGGCGTGCGCCCGACCTCCTCGGCGAGCTCCCGTCGGGCGGCGTGCTCGGGATCCTCGCCCTCCTCCAGCACGCCGGCCGGGAGCTCCCAGAGCACCTTCCCAGCCGCATGCCGGTACTGCCGTATCATGACGACGCGGTCGCCCTCCAGCAGCGGTACGATGACGACCGCGCCGGGATGAGACACGATCTCGCGCGTCGCCCTCGCTCCGCCGGGCATCTCCACCTCATCCACGCGCACCGCGATCAGTTTCCCCTCGAATACGGTGCGCGAGGAGATCAGTCGCTCTCGGAGTTCTCGATCCACTTCAGCCCCTGCGCTGCCACGGCGCCGGCCGCCCCCGCTGCCAGGAAGAACTCGCGATCCTCTTCCACCGTGCGCCCCATGGTGGTGACCTCGACCCCGCGGCCTTGCAGCATCTCGAGCCCCACCTCGCCTCTTGCCAGCAGCACCTCGTGTCGCTCGGTGATACCCTCGTCGTCGAGCTGGCGCCGCACGAGCTCGAGCCTCTCGGGTGCCATCTCTGGAACGCTCACGACGGCCTGCACCATAGCCACCCTCCCGAGCGCGATCAGGGACTGCCTGCTCACCCCGTGGTGGCGCGGGCGCGCATCGGCGAAGCTGATGCGCGGCACCGCCACGGGGACGCCGCCGAGGACGCCGACAGCGTTCACATGCTCTCCCTGCGCGATGGCTCCGAATCCCCAGTCCGTCTCCGTGCCCACGTTTCCCGGCCCCTGTGCCACAATCGCGGCGGCCGCACCCACTACGGCGCGCGCCGCGAGCAAGCCCGAATAGACGTTCACGGCCTCATAGTCGCCCCCGAAGGCCTGCCCGACTGTGATCGTGGCATCGATGAGTCCCGCCTCTTTCAGCCGCGCCACCAGCTTGCTGAACGCCAGCGGCAGTGCGGCCGTGTCGGTCATCACATAGACCACCCGCGCCTCGGGCTCAAGCCCCTTCACGGCCGCTGCCGCCGGCGCAATCTGGCTATGCAGCCCGGCGACTATCACCGGCATTCGCTCCAAGTCCTCGCACGCCTCGATCGCTTCCCGATAGGGGCTGTCTTGCTCTTCCACCGCGCGACAGCGGAACTGCAGCGGGGTGTAGCGGAGCTTGACGATGTGCCCGACGGCCTCCCGCGGCCCCTCACCGCCTTCGGCCCTCTTCATCACCAAATGGTACCCGCCCGTCCCCAGGCCGGCGCGCACTGCCGTCGTATTCAGGAGCACTCGCTCGCCGGCCCGGACCCTCCCCAGCAGATGTGGGAAGTTGATAGCCGGCTCCTGTCCCTGCTCCAGCTCGACGGAGAGCTCCTGCACCCCGGGTCGCTCGTGGACCACGCGAACCACGACGCCCACCTCAGTCTCCATGAGCCTGTTGCGGACTGGACTAGTCACCGAGACCGGCCAGCTCCGAATCGGGGCGGCCGAGCGCCGCATGCGCCCAGCGGACGCTGCGCAGCACCAGCTCATCCTCGGCCGCCAGTATCTCCTCCTCCGGTGCGCCGCGCTCTATCGGCAGCTCGGGCTCCCGGGGAAGACCGTGGTCGCGCACCAGACGCAGTGTGCGGCCCAGCGCGCGGGCGGAGGTGTCGGGGAACGTCCGCAGGTAGTCATCCTCCATTACGGGCACGGCATGCTTGCCGACATAAACCTCGATATTGAGGTTCGCCTCCGGCGCCTCACGCGCGAGGACTTCGAGCACAGACTGCAGATCGACGATGCCGTCGCCGAGGGGGCAGCCCACCAGCGAGAACCCGTCGCCGCGAGCTACTACCTGGTAGTCCTTGAGATGCACGCTCCTCGCAAGGGGGGCGAGCGCAGCGGCGGAGTCGAGCGGGTCCTCGAGCAGGGCGAGCGGATTGCCCGTGTCGAAGCAGATGCCCACCCACGGGCTGTCGATCAGCTCGAGCAGGCTCAGCAGCTCCCCGGTCGTCAGGTCCTGGTGGTTCTCAAGCGCGAGGGACACGCGATAGCGTTCGCAGACGGGCAGAACCTGTCTGATCTCGGCCGCCGCCGCCGACACCATGTCTGCCATCCCGCCGGCCGAGCTCGCGCGCGGCCTCCCCAGGAAGGTTCGCACGATCCGAGACCCCAGCACGTGGGCGGTCCTGACCATGTTCTGGAGGTGATCGGGATTCGTGCCGCTCGTGCCGAGTTCGAGGTACAGGCCGAGGGATTCGGCTTTCCGGCGCACCTCGCTCACGTACCCGTATTCGAGGCTGTCGAGGTGACGCGCGTCACACAACTGGACCCCGTCGAGGTTGAGCTCGGCCGCCTTACGGAGGAAGTGGTCCACGCTCATGGGAGGATTCTCGCGCGGCGCGTAGTCCCACAGGCCGGCCGCGTAGTGATAGCTATAGGTATCCAGGCCGAGCTTCACGCCTCGCCCCCTTGGGTAAGATCGGCCCAGTATAGCGGCGGCGCTCCGGCGGTGTCAACGCCGCGCAGGAGCGCTTGCCGATGGGCAGAATCCAGGTGGGGGAATGCAGGAGACACAGGTGCGCATCAAGGTCATCGCCTGCGAGGTGCTGTTTCGGGAGTTGTGCCTGTGCGCGGCCCGCGCGCGCTCCATCGTCGAACTCATATTCCTGCGCCGCGGCCTGCACGACAATCCGGACACGCTGCGCGAGAGGCTCCAGAGTATCATCGATGAGACGGATGAATCTCGCTGCCAGGCCGTGGCCTTGGGGTACGCCCTCTGCAGCAATGGTGTCGCCGGCCTGCGGGCGCGCGGCATTCCCCTCGTTCTGCCGCGTGCCCATGATTGCATCACCCTCCTGCTGGGCTCCAAGGAAGCATACCAACGCCAGTTCTCGGCTCGCCCCGGCACCTACTACTACAGCGGCGGCTGGGTGGAGCGGGAGGCAGACCGCGTCCCCCGGAAACCGGAGGATGGCGCCGGTCTGGATGCGCCCTTCGATGAACTGGTGGCGAAGTACGGCCGCGACAACGCGGAGTACCTGTGGCGGCTCCGGTCGAGCTGGGTCGAGCGATACACGCACGCGACCTTCATCGACACGGGCCTCGGGGATCTGGAAGCCTACCGCGCCTACGCGCAGGCCGTCGCTCGGGAACGCGGCTGGACCTACGACGAGACAGGGGGCGATCTCGACCTGCTCCAAGGGCTCCTCGACGCCGACTGGGACGCGTCGCGCTTTCTCATCGTGCCGCCGGGACACAGAGTCGTCGCGACCGCAGCACCCGATATCGTGAGGGCCGAGGGCTAGCTCCCGTGCGCGTGTGAAGCTTGCGCCCAGATTGACAAGAAACTCCTCGCTCTGCTATATTGCCTTCCACTTGCTTCACCCACATGCGAGGGGAGTGGAAATCCGTGGCGAGGAGGAACTCAATGAGACGTAGCCCCACTGTTCTGCTGGCTGTGAGCCTCTTGCTGCTGGCGCTGGCAGGCGGCACGGCGCTGGCGGGCGACATCGTGACCGTGCCGACGGCCAACCAGGTGCGCGCAGGCGAGGTCGATGTCGCGACCTACTACATCAGCGTGGACGAGGACAGCCTGATCGCGCCCATCCGCCCGTATGGCATAGACTTCGTGCGATGCCAGACGCTCTACGTCGGCCTCACCGACAAGATCGAGATCGACGCCCACCGCTACGACGTCGACGTGCTGGGCACGGAGACGATCTGGAATGCGACCTACGTCCTTCAGCCCGAGGACGCGAAGCGGCCCATCATCGTGATCGGCGGGCGCGACCTCTCCCGGGAGTACGACAACGCCTCCTACTTCGTGTCCGCTGCAAAGACGCTGAACCCGCCGGTGGGCGGCCCACCCACCGAGCCTATCGTGCGCCTTCACCTGAGCCTGGGAACCGAGGACAACACGCTCTTCGGTGAGGAGCGCCACGAGGGGATCTTCGGCGGAGTGCAGTCTTTGCTGCGGCCGGCGAACCCGGCCGTCGGACTGGTGGCGCTGTACGACGGGACCGACGTCATCACGGGCCTGACGCTCGTGCCGAAGCCCGGGTGGCCCACCCTCAAGGGCGGCACCTTCGGCGGGCACTGGTGGGTCGGCATCAACTACACGTTCAACCAAAAATAGGGAAGAATACCATCCGCGTGGCTGCGTGATGGCGAGAGAATCGGCCCCGCGCACGCGGGGCCGATTCTCATAATGAGTGCTGTGGGCCCAGGGATCACCGCGCCAGCATCAGGCGGACCCCCACCGCCACGAAGGTCATGCCGAGCAGCAGGCTCATGGAGCGCAGGCTTGCCGTCGGCATGATGCGCGCAGCGACAGCCACCATGAAGAGCGCGAACAACATGCGCAGGGTCGTCTGCGGGAGGCGCTGTGCCACCTCCGCCCCGAATCGCGCCGCCGGAATAGAGCCTACACAGAGCGCCAGCGCCACCCAAAGGTTTACATTTCCCTCCTTCATATAGCGCGCGGCGCCCACCAGCGCGGTCGGCACCATCGCCGCCAGCGACACGCCCTGGGCCATGTGCTGGGTAAGCCCGGCGAGCACCACCAATGCCGGAACCATGATGATGCCGCCGCCCACCCCGAACAGACTGCTGAACATGCCCACAACGATGCCGAGCAGCGCGAACTTTCCGAATAGCAGTGGGCTTCTCTTCACTCTGTGTCTCCTTCCTCGACCGGGTGCCCTGCACCCCCGGCAGAACGCGACTCGCACCGGGCGCGGCCGCCGTGAACAACGTGTCGAAGGCCGTCGGGCGGGAGTATAACAAGGCCGCGCGCGCGGTGTCAACGCGACCTCGTTCGGGACGGCCTGCTTTGGCCCATCAGCGAGAGGGGCTTGGAAGGAACTCGGATTCGCACCTGGAATGGGCTAATCACGGGCGGGGGCCTGGCTCGGCGTCAGCCTGCCCGAAAAGGGGAGGAATCGAGCATGGGAAAGGTCATCTCAATCCTTATGGGCTTGATCCTCATGGCGCTCGGCGTTTGGGGTGTCATCGCGTGGACCGGAGAGGTCGTGGTCTTCCTGAAGGCGGCGATCGTGCTGATGGCCATCATTGTCGGGCTGGGAATCTTCGTCTTCGGCCTCAGCGAGCTGCGCGCGGGCGCGGAGGAGCCACCTGTCGTAGAGCCCTCCCCCGCTCCCGAGAAGCCGGCCGGGGGGGCCTCTTCCGAGACAGGAGAGTCGGGCAAGAGCGAGGGGTGAGAGCTGGCGCGCTGCTCGAGGCCATTTCACAACCTCTCACCGGCAGATGCACGTGGCCGTAGCGCGGCTCAGAGCGCCTTGCTCTGACCCATGGCTCAGCCACACAGGGTCAGGAAACGGCCTCTAGCTGCTGCGAGAAGACTGCGGCGAGCGGATACGCCATCCGCTCGCCGCAGTCTTGCCGTTCGTTAATCAGCGAAGCAGCGCAGCTAGGCCTTCACGTCCTTGGCGACCGCCTCGACGACCGCGTCGAAAGCCGGCCGGTCGCGCGCCGCCAACTCGGCCAGACTCCTTCGGTCGAGGGACACGCCGGCCGCCCGGAGCCGCTGCATGAAGCGGCTGTAGTTCATGCCGTGCTCCCTGACCGCGGCGTTGATCCGCGTGATCCACAGCCGTCGGAACTCCCGCTTCCGCCGACGCCGATCCCGATAGGCATATCGCTTCGCGCGCATCAGCGTCTCTTTCGCGGACCGAAAGAGACGGCGGCGCCCTCCAACGAATCCCCTGGCTTCGCGGAGAACCGCCTTGTGTCGCCGGTGGGCGACCTTTCCGCTCCTCACACGTCCCATCTCACACGTCCCATCAGAACGGTCCCGGCTTCTCGCCCGTCTAGGTCGGGGGCACGAGCCGCTCGAACTGTTTCCGATCGCTCCTCGAGACGACGCCCGGCCTGCGCAGGCGCCGAACTCTCCGAGACGACTTGCGCGTTAGCAAGTGTCCGTGAAAAGCATGTCGAATTCGGAGCTTGCCGGTCGCGGTCCGCTTAACCCGCTTCGCCGCTGTCTTCTGCGTCTTGAGCTTCGCCGACGTGCTCTGCCGGCTGCGGCTGCTCCGCGACTTGCTGCTCTTTCTTCGCTTGCTTCTTGGCATGACGACTGACCTTCTGTTCCTTCGGTTTCGCAGGCTTCGCCGCCCGAGTGCTGGGCTTGGGCGCGAGCATCAGGTTCATCAACCGTCCTTCTCGCTGGGGCCTGCCCTCCGCCTGTGCGACATCCGACAACTCCTGAGTGATCCGCTCCAGGAGCTGAGTGCCCAGCTCGGGCCGACTCATCTCTCGCCCCCGAAATCTCAGGCTCACGCGGACTTTGCTGCCCTCCCCCAGCATCTCGCGCAGCTTGCGCAGCTTGATCCCCAGGTCGTGCTGCCCGATCTGCGGCTTCATCTGAAGCCGGCGCACCTCGCTCGACCTCTGCTTTCGGCGTGTCTCCCGCTCCCGCTTGGCCTGCTCGTACTTGTGCTTCCCGTAATCCAGTATGCGGCATACGGGGGGCTGCGAGTTCGGCGCCACCTCGATCAGGTCGAGATCGCGCTCGCGCGCGACACGCAGGGCCTCATGGGGGGGCATGACCCCCATTTGCACCCCTTTCTCGTCAATGACGCGCACCTCCCGAGCGCGGATGCGCTCGTTCACCCGAAACTGCCGTTCGATCTCTCAATCACCTCCGCGGCGCCGAACAAAATCGACGCGTCCGCCGGTCCCAAGCGCCGGCTCCAGACGCGCCTCGACCGTCGCAGTATAGCAGAGGAGAGGCGCCCTGTCAACGCTGTGAGCCGCTTCTGGAGCCTCTCCGTCGTCGCTCCTCGGCACACAATGTTCACGGATTCTTCATCGGTCAGTCATGGCCGGGTCATAGTTGTGACTTACACTTATCGAGAACCTACGAATCTCCCGAAGGAGGGAAAGCGGTGAAACATGGTCCTGGAGTAGCAGTTGTCCTCCTGCTTGCGGTCTGCCTGGCGGCGCTTGCAGTCGCGGGCGCGTTCGCTCAGGAGCCAGTCCCCGCAGAGCCGGCGGCAACCCCAACGCCCGCCGCGTCCTCTGCCGAGGAGCCGGCGGAGACGCCCACCGTATCCATTCCCGAAGAAGAGGAAGTCCCTGAGATCGCGGTCGAGGTGGTGGGAAGGCGTGAGGGCCTGTTGTCCATCTCTCCCGCGCCGGGGGAAGCGATCGTCGAAGTGGAGGCCCAGGAAATAGAGGACACTGGCGCCCAGACAGTCATGGAGGCGATCGACCTCACCCCTTCCGTCTTCGTCCGACATCAGGGCGCGCGCTACGAGAATCGGCTCTCAATTCGCGGCAGTGCTCCCCGCCTGGTGTTGCTGGACGGCATTCCCATCGCACGCGAGGGTTACACCGGTCTCGGCGGAGGGGCCGGCGGCAAAGAAGCCGGGTTCGCCGGCAGGATCCTGTACACGATGCCCTCTGAGATCATAGAGCGCATCGACGTCATACGTTCCACCGGCACCCTCGTCTACGGGCCGACGGCCGCCAGCGGGGCCGTGATCAACATCGTCACGAAAGAACCCGACGAGGGCGAGCGGCTCAACGCCGGGGTCACCTATGGATCGTTTCAGCGGCGCAGAAACGCTCTCCGCGCGGGCGTCAGCGACGGCCGCATCGCCTACCTGGTGCAGGCGGGCACCGACTTTGCGGAGTCACACCTCCCGCTCGGCGAGAAGCGCTTCAAAAACATCTTCACCAAGCTTGTGGTCAATGAACCCGACGGATCGAAGCTGCTCATCGACTACTTCAGCCTGAAGGGGAGGCGTACTCTCGACCTGAGCCAAGACTTCACCATCGTCCCTCCACGCTATTGGCAGATGGACCCCTGGGACGAGGAGTTCGTGAATCTCGTCTACAGCAAGGCCGTGGACGACGAGACCACCATGGACTTCGTCGTGTATAGGCGCGCGCGCGACTTCAACACGGATCTCTTTACGAGCGACAGCTTCACGACCCTCAAGCGCAACTGGGTCGAGAGCCAGGACGACGTCGGCGCCGACCTGCGCTACAGCGTGCGGAAGGAAGACGGCCACATGACGCGCGCGGGTCTCCAGTGGGCCAAGATCAAGTCCGACACGCTCGATACGACCTACATCGGCGGCCAGGGCCCCCTGCCGCGTCCCAAGGTCCTGTCGGTCGTCCAGGACCGCAAGACCAAGAGCCTTTTCTGGCAGCAGACGGCCCCGCTTCGCAGTAACTTGCGGCTCAGCTATGGGACGAGGTACGACGACCCGACGGGGTACGATCCCGCCCTCACCTACTCGGCCGGTGTGGAAGCCGACCTAGCGCCCGGTACGGCGTGGCACTTCCACCTCGGCACCGGCAGGGAGAATCCGCTGCCGACAGACGGAGACATCCAGCGCGGCATCGTGCCGCCCGAGGCGAAGACGCTCAGCGCAGAGACCGGCTGGACATCTCGTCCGGACGACCGCTCGCGCTGGGAAATCAACGCCTTCTGGTCCAAGACAGAAGATGCCCGCATCCTGTACAACTATCCGCCGGGCACAATCGGCCCCACCGCATATATCAGCAAGCCGGAAGACCTAACCACCTGGGGCGCAGAGCTCGTCTACAGCCGGAGCATCACCCACAAGACCAACTGGTTCCTGAACTACACCTATCTCCGCGAGGACGTCACCAACAACAACCTGCCCCTTATCCCAGGGCCGGACTACCCCACCCTCGCAGAGCCGCCAAGTCACCTCCTTGCCGCAGGCCTTCGCACCCGAGTCGACGATACCAGGGTCGCGCTGAGCGCCAAGTACACCA
>Ga0180437_10007098_pt1 | contig 14718 bp, 11 predicted proteins | sample SS_ome_4_FD_132410 | JGI IMG/M metagenome (GOLD analysis project Ga0180437, IMG submission 132410) | Hypersaline lake sediment archaeal communities from the Salton Sea, California, USA - SS_3_D_1 metaG | ecosystem: Environmental > Aquatic > Non-marine Saline and Alkaline > Hypersaline >...
AGAGGAGGTCGGCAGCCGAGGGCTGCATCAGTACCTCGTCGACCATGCCGACCGGCTGGCCTGCGACTGCGTGGTCATCAGCGACGGTGCCCAATTTGCCCCGGGACAACCGGCGATCACCTACGGGCTGCGAGGGATTGCCTACTACGAGTTGCGGCTGCGCGGACCGGACCGCGATCTCCACTCCGGTTCGTTCGGCGGCTCGGTGACCAATCCGGCCAACGCCCTGGCCGGGATGCTGGCCGGGCTGATCGACGACCAGGGGAGGGTCCAGATCCCAGGCTTCTACGACGAGGTGGTCCCGCTGTCGGACCGCGAGCGTGAAGAATTCGCCTCGCTCGACTTCGACGAGCAGGAGTATTTCCGGCAGATGGGCGTCGAGGCCGGCACGGGCGAGGCCGGTTACACGGCCCTGGAACGTCGCTGGGCACGGCCGACCTACGACGTCAGCGGCCTCTGGAGCGGCTACCAAAGCGAAGGGGCCAAGACGATCCTGCCGGCTACGGCCGGGGCCAAGTTCAGCTTCCGGTTGGTTCCCGACCAGGACCCGGAAAAAATCACCCCCGCACTTCGGCAGAAGCTCCAGGAGTCGTGCCCACCGGGAATTCAGATGCAGTTGATCGACTTCCACGGCTCGCCCGGCGTGCTCGTGCCGCTGGACAGTCCTTACATGGGAGCGGCCGCCCGGGCGATCGAGCACGCCTTCGGCCGCCGGCCCGTCTTCACCCGCGAAGGCGGTTCCATCCCCATCGTGACCACGTTCCACAATGCGCTGAAGGTCGATACACTGCTGATGGGCTGGGGTCAGGATGACGATAATACGCACAGCCCCAACGAGAAATTCTGCCTGGCCGATTTCCACCGCGGCATCAAGGCCAGCGCCCGGCTGTGGAAGGAACTGAGCGAAATGGAGTAGCCAACGGACCCATGCTAGACCGCAAGTTCATTGTCGAGAACGCCGATCTGGTGCAACAGAACTGCACCAACCGGGGCGTCGAGGTCGACGTTGCTCGGTTCGTCGAACTGGAGAGCCGACGCAAGGCCATGCAGGCCGACGTGGAGGACCTCAACCGCCGGGCCAATCAGGTTTCCAAGTCGATCGGCAAGGCCAAGGACCAGGCCCAGCGCGAAGCACGCAAGGAAGAAGGACGCCAACTCCGCGAGCAAACGGCCGAACTCCGCTCCGAGTTGGACGCCGTGGTGGCCGAGTTGGACGCCCTGCATCGGACGATCCCCAACGTCACCCATCCAGATGCCCCGATCGGGGCCGACGAAGAGGCGAATCTCGAATTGGCCCAAGGCAAGACGCCGCGGCCGGAGTTCGACTTCCCGCCGCTGGACCACGTGGAGTTGGCCGAGAAGCTCGACCTGGTCGATTTCGAGGCCGGCGCCCGCGTGGCCGGGCACGGCTTCTATTTTCTCAAGAACGACGCCGTGCTGCTGGAGTTGGCGTTGCAGCGATACGCCCTGGAGGTGCTGCTGGGCGAAGGCTTCACGCCGACCACCACCCCCGACCTGGCCCGAAACGAGATCCTCGAAGGCATCGGCTTCAATCCCCGCGGGCCGGAAACGCAAATCTACAGCGTCGAGAACACCGACCTGAGCCTGGTGGCCACGGCCGAGATCACGCTGGGCGGGCTGCTGGCCGGCCAGACGCTCGACGCCGAACAACTGCCGATCAAGCTCTGCGGCATCAGCCACTGTTTCCGCACCGAAGCGGGCGCACACGGCCGGGCCACCCGCGGCCTGTATCGCGTCCACCAGTTCACCAAGATCGAGATGTTCGCCTATACGCTGCCGGAGCACAGCGACGCGATGTTGGACCAGCTCCGCGAACTGGAGTGCCGCCTGTTCGACGGGCTGGGCGTGCCGTACCGCGTGGTCGACACGGCCACGGGCGACCTGGGCGGTCCGGCCTACCGCAAGTTCGACCTGGAGGCCTGGATGCCCGGCCGCGGCGAGTACGGCGAAGTGACCAGCACCTCCAACTGCACCGACTACCAGGCCCGGCGGCTGAACATCCGCTACAAGGTCAAAGGCGAGAAGGGCACCCGGTTCCTGCACACGCTCAACGGCACGGCCATCGCCATCGGCCGGGCGTTGATCGCCGTGGTAGAAAATTACCAGCAGGCCGATGGATCGGTGGTGATTCCCGAGGCGTTGCGGCCGTGGGTGGGCAAAGAGCGGATCGGGCCGGTGGGGCGCTGATCTCAGCTGGATCTGCATGCAGATGCCCGGGCAGAACGCCTCTCGGGAGGCGGAAACCACAGAGAATTGCGCTGCCCGGGTGGTACGCCGATGCAGCCCACATGGGTGGCATGATCTTCCCGAGCCGGTTTCATCTTCCCCGCGGAATTCCAGACTCTCGTCTCGAGACCCGAATTCGTGTGCCACAATTTAGTGACACGTCTGCCCTCATAGGCGGCGCATTGTGGTTGACGCGGCGCGCCAAATGGGCGTAAACTGCCGACTTAGCCCACGAGCCTGGGCAAGGGAATTGAGCCTCGCGCGTTGCGTCGGCCAGGCACGGCCTCGGCAGGATGACGAGATACCGATGCCCTTTCAGTACGGCCCGATACGGAGGCTCAAGATCATGTCTGCCACACCCAGGACGGTAGTTGTGTTGCCAGTCAGCCGGACCGACGCAAGCCAGATTGCTCGTAGGGTTATCCGTCCGCCCGGCGAGGCCGCGACACCAAAGCTTGTCCGGGACCTGTTCGGAGAGAACTACATCCCTGGTACTTTCATGCTCTCCGAGCGCAAAGAGCGGCCGGCGTTTCTATGGGACGAGGAGGACGGGGAGTACGAAGGCTGGATGAGAAGAGTGACTCGCAGTCACGTCGAGGCTATAGCTCGTGGGGGATTCTTGCCATCCGGGATAGACGCCGGCTCTCTTACGAAGGTTGAGGATGCAGTCTTGGAGATACTGGAAGTCCGGCTTGGCTCGGGCCGGACTTTGTGTGACAGTGTCACCAACCAGCAAGTCACCGATATCGTGTGGCGAATCCTGAAGACGGTCTTTCTAGGAAATCCCTATGCTTCGTGCCACCTCTTGAGAGAGGTCAACGACTTGGGGCGCCGCTGTGCTACGCGAATCCTCCAGCGGCATAGGCCAGATGACCCCATATCGGCTCTGAAATGGTCCGTTGTCGCGGGTGCTGTTGGCGCTGACATCAAGGCCAGATACACTGCAGCCGGTCCTTCGCCGATGCGGGAGGGTGCCATCATCCAGATTCCAGGCGCTCCGGGCGAACCCGAGTTTGAGACGGTTGGCGAGGAGATCGAACGCCGCGCTACCCAAACGTTTGGCATCGACTGTTCCGACGACTTCCTCCGCGACGTGATCGGCAAGTCCGGTGAGGTTTCACTGCTGTTCTTCACGGACGACTACGTGGAAACCGTGTTCGATTTGTGGGCGATTCTGACGCTGCTTCGCGAGAAGCAGAACCTGCAGGTGACCATTGTGCCAAAATGGGGGCAACAGGCAAACGATGCGTCCTTTGAGGACGTGCAGGAACTTCTCGCAGATCCGCTCTTTGAAGATCTGCGCGCCATGGAAGGTGTCAGATTCCACGTGGCGCCTAACGGTCCAGCCGGCAGCGGAATCAGCGCCTATGAGCTTTCACCGCGCATTCTGGAAGCCCTGAGATCGGTCGACGTGGTTCTGTTCAAGGGCGCCCGTTCGTTCGAGATGCTACAAGGCGTCAAGAAAACCGCCTACTTCGCGTTCAACGTACTCCACAGCTACACGGAGACGTTGACGGGGCTCGACGCGACGCTGGGTCCAAGCGTACTGCTGCGTTACGAAGCAGGCGTACCAGCTTTCCAGGATTTCCGGCACCGGGCGGAGAGGAAGGCAACACTCGCCAGCGGTCGGGTAGTCGGTTTAGCCCGAATGACGGCACTGGAATACGTAGAGGCGATCAAGAGTCAGCAATATGCCAGATTCGTCTGCGAAGGTCAGGACCGCAACACGGCAAGCATGGCGCTGGTGGAGCGTGCGAAGGCTCTCAACAAGACATTCGCACAGCTCACCTTGGACCACGGTTGCCTGCCAACAACCGGCGTTCGATAGTCAAACCTGCTGGAGGACAGCACTATGTGGAAAGACGCATGGTCGAAGCATGCGTGGGACCGGATTCTTCAGTATGTGATCAGCGTGGCTGCCGGCCTTTCAGTGCTCGGTGTTCTTGCCTTCGCAGCGCTCTATTCTGGGGAACACCGCGTGGAAGCTCTTCTGTGGACGTTGATTGCCCTCTTGGGAGCCACGACTGTCATCATTTGTGTGTGGATTTGGAGCACTCATAGAAAGACCGTGGAGTGTTGCGGAGTGCACAGATCAGGCTTCTCGAAGGCATTCGACAACGCCGGTAAGTCACTTACCCTCACGCTCGAACTCGCGTCCAGTAGCTACAAGTTCCTGGGCGTATCTGGCCAGCATGTGTTTGCAGACAAGAAGGCGATCGAACTGATAAAGAAGAAAGCCCGACAAGGCTGTCAGTTTGAGATGCTGCTGCTTGACCCCGAGGCAGACACAGTCGAGGAACACGCTCGTCGGGAGAACAGAACCAAAAAAGCGTTGTCTTCCGAGATCAAGCAGTCAATTGAAGACTTTGGGACGCTTGCGAAAGAATGTCACGGCAACTTGAGAATCTTCCTCTACCGTCATTTGCCGTTGCTTAGGCTCGTCTTTGTTAATGACGCGCAAGTGTTCGTCAGCTTCTATGGGGCACAGGGAGTGACGGGCTTCCAGGGAGTGACAGGCTTCTATACGCCACAGCTTCTCTTCCTTAAGACCGATGTCTCTTTCTTCATCCCATTCGAAAAGTTGTATAAGGACACGCGGAGTAACGTGAAAGCCGCGAACTAGGTGACTTCGTATCGCCTGGGAGTGCCCGGAACCGCTGCACGTGAGGCCTGTTTTGAGGCAAGGTTGGCTTCTTACCTGCCTCGACCGTGACACGACCGAAGATGGTGAGGCGACAATGGACGATTGCCTTCAGTGCCTGGAATCCATCGCGGCTGCAACGTCGTTTGACTTCCACGCGTACTTCCGGCAGCGAAGTCTCGAGTTCAAGGAACGCTACCAAGACGGGACGTTTCCGCGAGCAGTGGCAACCGCCCCTCCGACGGAACTGAGCGTCGATGACGATCTTCGCAGCCTGTTTGAGACGCGCATGGAGGACGTGCGTACGCATATGCTCTCGGTGCTAACCTCTTCGCTGAGTGCCCGAATCCTCTGGTCGATGTATTGCTGCCCGCTTCCGGGCTTCCACTCGGCCCTCGCCGGACTCTGCCCTTCCTTGGGTGCCATTACCCGTGAGGTGCGCGGCGAGCCAAACATCTACAAGCTGAGCGGATGGCTGGTACACGTGCTGGCAGCGTACAGCACCGTCACCGAATACATTCCCAAGGGCGAGGCTCCCGCGACGTGCCATTGGCAGAGCGAAGCGCGGGAGTTCTTCGCCTTCCAGTTGAAGAGGGAATACGAGGCCCTTGACAAGACGAGTCGGATGATCCTCCACACGGCAACACTTGGCCATGACATTGGAGTCGCCGTATCCGTCCCGGGTCACGAGACGCACGGCGTTCCGTTGGTTTCGCGGTACCTTGCGGAGTTGGGCATTACAGACGCTATCCTTCGGAAAGCGGGTTTCGACGTAACGCTAGTAGACCTGACCTGGGCCGTCGAGAGTATCGTGCGGAATCACACCTTGATCAACCGGGTGGGCATCGAGTTCAGCAGAGAACGCACGGCGGAGAAGATGAAGACCCTTCTGGCGTCGGCAGAAGGCTCGGCGTGGCGTTTGTCGTTTCTGAAGCACTTCCCGGGAATCCTGGTGCTGCTGGGCGTAGGCGACATGATGGCCGTCGATGACACACTGTTGACTCCCAGGAGCATTGCTCAGATCCACCGCGCGCACGAGGCCCTGGAGTCGATCACCCGCGGGCAGAAGGAGCCCCACGACTATTCCCAAGAAGGGTATCAGCGTTTCCTCCACTTTCTCAGCGATCGCGAGAAGTCGCGGCGTCGGGCGGACCTGGACACGTCTCTGGCACAATCGAGTCACGCCCCGGATCAGTTTTGGCGCAAGTTCTACTGGATTCAGGAACTGCACTTCGCCCTGACGCTGCTGCGTTACCTGCCGGATGCGGAGGCGGCGCTTTCCATCATGGTTCTGCTCTTCGATTTTATAGACTCACACGTAGGGCAATCCGACGAGGACTATGGAGCAACGCGAATTGAGTTCAGTTCCGATTTGAAGCCCGCGGAGTTGAAGAGAACGGCTGCCGAGATTGCGAAAGCTCAGCAGGCTGGACGCTCCACACACACGTGCGACGAAGGCAGTTGGCGGTCAGGTGAGGTCGTGTTGACATGCGATCGGAAACCTGCCTATCACCGTGTATCCGTTGACAGAGTTGCGCCTCAGCGGCACTCAACTTTCTGACACGGGTTCGAGAGAGAACGTTGCGACAAGCGGGTAGTGGTCGGACACCTGGAACATGTCATCGTGAATCACCCTGTTCTGTGCGAGCACCTGGTCTCCGATTACAGATTCCCGAAAGACCGCCTTCGGCCCGGCGAAAACGTAGTCAACGGTCAGTGCAGGCTTCCGTTCCAACTTCTTAGATTTCGTGCCCGTCCCGGAAGGCGAGGTCCTGTTCTGAACGGGAATGGTGTCAATGAAGCCCCGCTCCTCGACAAAAGCGTATTCCTCGGAATCGGGCGTGAAATTGAAATCGCCTGCCAGAATCCAGACCGGTGAGTGTCGGTCGAACGTCTCTGTAGGCTCCGGCTCGACACGCTTTCCTCGTTGGCAATACCCACTTTGCCGCCACGAGTTGTATCGCGAGATGATCCCATCAAAAACGATCTTCAGTTGAGATTGGCGAATCTGGGAGGCCTTCGGAGTGATCTTCGAGAATCCGTCACGTTCCTCTATTAGCGTGGTCAGATGCAGATTGACAACGAATACATCGAGCGGCTTGCCCGTTGACCCTGGACTTGCAGAATACCTGGCGGGGTCATAGATGAAGTGCGCGACTAGCGCTCCCCGCGGCTCAGTATCGCGGTCGCCAAAATACAAGCCCGATTCCAAGTGAACGTGTTCGACGAGGAGCCCCTTTTTCGTTGCCGGTGGAGGTTGTTGCAGATCCGAAAGATCACAGACCGGGAAGAGTGGCGCGTCTTTTCTGAAGAGGAAAGCGTTGCCTTGCGCAAAATAGATGCCCTCCTGCCAGTCGCTATCTTTCATTACTTTCTTCCACTTCACCTTCGGAGAAGCGGGTCTCGTGTCGACCAAGGTAACAGGGCAGTATTCGTATCCCTCGATATCGTCCACGAGATCTTCCATTTCGCTCGAACCGGGCGTTCGATACCGAACAACTTCTTGCAGGGCGACAATGTCTGGCGAATTCCCCGATCCGGGCTGCTGCAAGATCAGCTTCAAGGCGCTGTTCAATCGTTCACGGAATCTCGCCCTCTCGTATTTGCTCTTGATCTCGAGGTACTTGGCGCCCCCGATGTTCCAATTGACAATCGAGAACTCCATGGCCGTCCTGCTCCTTCACACGGATAGTCTACCGCTTCATTACCTCTTCGCCCAACGCCAGGTCGTATCATCACGCAGGTGCCTTCCGCATCGTCGCAGAGTCGTGGAAAAAAAAGCCCTCGCCCGAAAACATGAAGATCCCCCCATGGAAATCTCCCTAAACTGCCGCCATTGCTTCGGTGGCCTTGTGGCACAAGGCTTCCGTCTCATCGCGGGTCGAGGCCTCGGCGATGACGCGCACGATCGGCTCGGTGTTGCTGGGATGCAGCAGCAGCCACTTGTCGTCCCAGTTGAAGCGAAGGCCGGCCGAGTCGTTGAATTGTGCGTCGGGCAGCAGCCGCTTGAGGGCTTCCACGGCCAGCGGAAGCTTCTGGCGGTCGAACGTGGATTTCAGCTTCTGGATATGGTAACGCGGCAACTCCTCGACAAGCTCGCTGAGCTTCATGTTCCGCGCCGCCAGAGCGTCCAGAATCAGGGCGATCCCCACGCAACTGTCGCGCACGTATCCGACGCGGGGATCGATCACGCCGCCGTTGCCTTCCCCGCCCAAGACGGCATCGTGGGCCAGCATCGCCTCCACGACGTTCGCTTCTCCCACCCGGGAGCGAAACAGCGGTACGCCGTGTCGCTTGGCCACGTCCTCCGCCATCCGGCTGGTGGCCGCGTTGGTGACCACGGCCCCGGACCGCTCACGCAACACGTGGTCGACACAGAGGGCGAGCGTATACTCTTCGCCGATATAGCGGCCCGTTTCATCCGCCACTGCAAGTCGATCTCCGTCCGGGTCCGGAAAGAAGCCGACGCCAGCTCCCGCGGCGGTTACCTGACCGCACACGTCGGCAAGATTCTCTTCGGTCGGCTCGGGCAGGTGAGAAAATAGGCCGTCGGGCTCGGCGCCCACGTGGGTCACGTCGCAACCCAACTCGTCGAGCACGCGCCGGCCGAGCAGCCCGCCGGAGGCGTGGTTGGAGTCGAGAAAGACCTTGAATCGCTTGCTTCGAATGCGTTCCACGTCGACCGTGGCCAGGATCAGCGCGGCGTGCTTGCTGAGGGTGTCTTCACACGGCGCGACTTCTCCCAGTCGCTCGTGATCCACCCAACTGATCCGGCCGTCGCGATATCGGTCGACGACGTGCTCGCCCTTGGCGGCGGTCAGAATCCGCCCGTCGCTGCCGAACAGTTTCAGGCCGTTGTAAGGGGCCGGGTTGTGGCTGGCCGAGATCTGAATTCCGCCCGCCGCCCCGTGCTGCCGCACAAGGACCCCCGTGGTCGGCGTGGCCGCGACATCGGCATCGATCACGCGGCGACCGACGGCGCAGAGTCCGCTCGAGACGGCGGCGGCCAGCATCTGCCCGGTCGTGCGTCCGTCCCGGGTGACGACGATCGGGCCTGCTTCCAGCGTGCCGGCAAAAGCACATGCATATCGAATCGCCACCTCGGGCGTCAGACTTTCGCCGACGATGCCGCGCAGCCCGGAAACGCTGATGATCGGTTCGCTCACGGTTGCTTTCCTGACCCGCTCGGGGGGATGCGCTGCCGGTCTACGTCTTCCGGACTCCACCGTTTTCGACGATCACCGCTTCGATTTCCGAAACGAGTTTGGCCAGCGCCTCGGCGCTCTCGTAACTCTCGGCGGTTACCCGGATCACGGGCTCCGTGTTTGAGGGCCGGACATTCAGCCACCACGTGTCGGCTTGCACGGATACGCCGTCCAGCTTGAAGACGCGACAATCGGCGTACTTCTGCTCGAATTGCCCGAGCACTTCCTGCATGGCTCCCTGCTCCGGGAAGCGGAAGTTGATTTCGCCCGAATGGTGATATCGACGCAGCGGCGCCACCATTTCACTGAGCGAACGTGGATCGTCGGTCATCAGTTTCAGTGCCAACAGCAGTGCCCGCTCCGCCGTGTCGATGGTGAAGCAGTCCTTGAAGAAGAAATGCCCGGAGAGTTCCCCGGCGAAGATCGCCTCGCCTTTCAGCGACGGATCCAGCACGGAGCCTTCGCGCATTCCGCGCATGGCCGCTTTGATGTGGCTGTGTCCGACGCGGCACATGTCGGGCACGCCGCCGGCCGCCTCGATCTCTTCCCTCACGGACCGCGAGCTGCGCAGGTCGTAGAGGATCATCTTGCCGCGGTTGCCCGGCTCGGAAAGAACCTCGCGGGCAAACAGGGCCGTCATCAGGTCGCAACCGATGAACTCGCCGTGCTCGTCGACAAAGGCCAGCCGATCGCCGTCCCCGTCGAAGGCCACCCCGAAATCGACGTCCGACTGCTTGACGGCTTTCTGGAGATCGCGAAGATTCTTCAACGTCAGTGGATCAGGAGGGTGCCCGGGAAACGATCCGTCCGGCTCTTCCCAAAGCCACTCGACCTGCACCTTTCCTTCCGGATCGACTTGTTGGAGCAAGGGCCGCACGACGGGACCCATCACGCCGCTACCGCAGTCGATGATGATCTTCATCGGCCGCACTTCCGGCAGATACTGTTTCAGATGGTTGCACCAGGGACCCAGCAGGTCGAGTTCCTCCACGCTGCCTTTTCCCCGTGAAGAGCTGATGCCCGCCGCTTTGCCCGAAACGACCAACTCCTGGACGCGTTCCAGCCCGGTGCCCTGCCCCATGGGCAAGCCGCCTCGCTTGGAGAACTTGATTCCGTTGTACTGGCCGGGATTGTGGGACGCGGTGACCATCAGCGCGGCGTCCACGTCGAGCGTGGCGGCGGCAAAGTAGCTCATCGGCGTGGAGCACTGGCCGATGCAAACGACGTCGGCGCCGGCGCCCGTGATACCGCGGACCAGCGCCTTCTCCAGGCGAGGGCTGTGCTCTCGCATGTCACGTCCGACCGCGATTCTCCTGGCGTTGAGTGTTTCGACGGTCGCCGCCCCGATAAGCTCCACAACAGAATCGGTGATCTCCGAGTCAACGATCCCGCGTATGTCATACGACTTGAAGATGTGTGCGGGAATATCGGCCTCGATCATGGGTGCTGCCGCTCTCTCGCTAAACATTGGATCCCTCCTCTTAGATTGGGCTCCGCCCCAGTTTCCCGAAACATACCTTACACAGAGTGCCTAAACTGCCTAATTTCCTTGTTTCTGGGTCACCTCCCAAAAGATGATATGTATGCCCAGGCTGCAAATATAGCAATATCTTCCTGCCCCGCAAGATCAGCACCCCTCTATGCCGGGTGGCGCAGCCCACGCTACAGCTGCTCAAGCGCGGCGAGAATCTGTGCGGCCACGGCGTCCGGCTCCATCCGTTCCACGTTGATCACCAGGTCGTAGACGTGCGGGTCGTTGATGTCGCGGCGGAAGAAGCGCTGGACGAACTCGCGGCGGCCCCGATCCCGCTCGTCGATATACTGCCGGGCGTTGGCCTCGCTGAGTTTCTCCCGCCCCATGATCTGCTCCACCCGGTGCTTCAGCGGCGCGATGATCCGCACGGCCAGCCCCTTTTTCCGGGGGAGGAGGAACTGGGCCCCGCGGCCGACCAGGACCGTGTGTGACTCGCGCGCCGCCGCCAGCACGACGTGGGCAAGATGGATGACGTATTTTTCCGCCGGGATGATCTTGCGGTCCATCCAGGTCCCCAGCACGTCGTAGACCCAGTTGCTGCCGGTTTCGTCGACCAGTTCCAGCATGGGGCGCGAGACGTGGAACTGCTCGGCCACGCGGTCGAGCAGGTTTCTATCGAGCACGGTCCAGCCCAGCTTGCGGCCGATCAGCTGGGCGATTTCGCTGCCGCCGGCGCCTTCTTCGCGGGAGATGGCCAGATAGGTTTGCACGCCCTCGGCCAGCCGCTTGTACTCCCGGGTGCGGATGCCGCGGTCGGCGATTTCCGCGGTGCGGACCCAGGCCTGCATCTGCCGCTCGGCCGCCGCCAGAATGGTCGGCTCTTCGCGAGTTCGCTCTTTCATGGTCTGCCCTCCCCGTTTGAACTAGCGCCACCCCCTGTATTATTATAGGAGAGTTTTCCGACGATGCAGGGGGGGCTGCCATGAAACTGACCCGTGTGTTGACCGCCCTGGTGCTGTTCGGCGTGGCGTTCGCCTACGTCGAGGCGGCGGTGGTCGTGTATCTGCGGGCCCATTACGACCCGATCCGGCACGGCGTCCACCCGAAAGAGGCCTCCGGCGAACTGTTCCCGATGCTGCGGCTGGAGCACCTGGAAGCGGCCGGGCCGCAATATACCCACATGCTCTGGACCGAGTTGGGCCGCGAGTTGGCCACCTTGGTGATGCTGGCCGCGATGGGCCTGGCCATCGGGCGAAACCTCCGTGAGTGGCTGGCCGGGTTCATGATCGCCTTCGGTGTTTGGGATATCTTCTTCTACGTCTTCCTGAAACTGCTGATCGACTGGCCGGCGTCCGTTTGGACCTGGGACATCCTCTTCCTGTTGCCGGTGCCGTGGGTCGGGCCGGTGATCTCGCCCGTGCTGGTGTCGGTGTCGATGATCGTCGCCGGCGCGGCGATATTCTGGCGGGAGTCGCACGGGCGGCCGATCCGCTTCCGCTGGTTCCATTGGCTGGCGATCATCGGCGGCGGTCTGATCGTGATCGTGGCGTTCTGCTGGGACTGGCGCAACACGGCGGCCGGCGGATGGCCCAACCCGTTCAACTGGCCCTTGTTCATCGTCGGCGAAGCGATCGGGCTGGCCGGATTCGCCCACGCATACTGGAGCCGGCAACCGCGAAGCCTCGACTAGGAGTCCAAGCAACGTTCAGCCGCCGACGGTACGTCGGCGAGAACCACCCCTACGCTTCGCCGACGTGCCGTCGGCGGCTAAACGACCCCGGGCTGCAGTTAGGGATCCTCAGACTGGACCGGATCGCCGCCGTTGCGCGTGATCACAAACATGTACAGCGCGGCGTCGATCCTGTCGGGGATGCACTGCACGCTTCCGTCGGCAAACACGTGATTCGTCACGCCCGGATGATCGCTGCTGGGGCCGTACCTGATCGGCCCCGACGCCTTGGTCGACGGAATGCCGACTCCTCCGTCGTCGTACGGATGCGCGTCGTAGTCCCATTGGAGATACGTCTTGTCGATGGTGGCCGGAGTCGTGCTCAGTTCGAAGTGCTTGTTCGGCTGGTACCCGCGCGGATGCCAATAACCATACTCCTCGGCGAAGGTCACCACCGGGGGCAGCCCCACGAGGCAGGTCTCGCGACCCACGGTCCAGCGGGCAACGTTTTGCTCCTTCGTCTCCACGACAAGCATCGTATGCGCCGTGCCATCCGTCCTGAAGCCGTTGATGCCGTGCGTCGATCCAGGAAAGATCCCGCCGTCCGGGTGCCGCTTGGGGTCGCTCGATGCCGGGGGATCGGGGGCGTATCTCGGGGTGGTCGGGTTCAAGGAGGCCACGTTGAGGCTTTCGATATGCGTGGCCCCCATGGCCTTGTAGTTGGTGATTGCCTCGGTTTCGGTGGCCGGGTCAACGAAAGGGTCACCGCTGAAGCTGGGGCAGTGAAACTCCGTAATCACGGTCGCCAAGGCATTCTTGTGCGGCGCGCTGCCATCCAGCGGCAAACCTCCTTCGAAGTTAAGCCCAGGAAAAAGAGTCTTGCATTCCATATACGGCAGGATGTACACCAACCAACTCCATCCATCCATCGATGTGATCTTCCCGGCCTCGTCTTTGCCAACTTGACAGGATGGAGGAAACCGCTTGATCGCGCTCTCCATGTTCTGGAAGCCCAGGCCAATCTGCTTCAAGTTGTTCTGGCACTCTGTCCGGCGCGCTGCTTCCCGGGACGACAAGACGAACGGAATCAGCAGGCCGACCAACAGCCCGACGATGATCAGGATCACCACCAGTTCGATCCAGGTGTATCCGCGTCGAGGAGAAGTACAGTGCATCGCAGTCCCGCTGAGTTGGAGAGTCGCGCGACGGGCCGAAGCCGGAAAGACGATCGCTCTGCTTGCAGGATAGTAAAAAAACGCCAATGCCGCAAGCGATGTACGATCGGGCGACGTGCCTTTCGCCCGCTTTTCGGCGGTCCCATTCTCCGGACGGGGGACCGGGCGACCCGTTTAGCCGCCGACGGCACGTCGGCGAGAACCACCGCTACGCTTCGCCGACGTGCCGTCGGCGGCTAAACGGCCGCAGCGGTGACGACCGTTTGTAGTGCCCCGATTCATCGGGGCAATGCGGATTGTGGCGTTCCACCATGTGATCGAATCGGATCACGTCGCAGTGGCCCAAGACCGCATGAATGCGGTCACTACAAACGGCGAAGGGCGATTCAGAGATACTCGGCGAACAACTCGTCGCTGGGCCGGGGGATCACGATTTCGGAAACCAGCATGCCGCGGTTGCGGGCTTCGGCGGCCGCTGCTTCGATGCCGGCCCGGACGTCGGACACCGTGCCGGTCATCAGCAGAAGCCCTTTGCCGCCCAGCGCCATGGCCACGTGGATGCGAAACAGCGTGACGCGGGCGGCCTTGGCGGCCGCATCGGCGGCGGCGATCACACTGGTGCCGCTGAACGTCTCGATCACGCCCAACGCGCCGCTCTGCTGGGCCCCCAACGCCACCGACTGGCCCAGCGCCGGGAAGACCGACTCGTGCACGTTGGGGATCACCAGGTGGTCGATGATGGCTTCGCCAGCCAACGCCAGCCCGGCATCGATGGCGGCCTGCACGTCGCTGACCGAGCCGCCCAGGATGATCAGGTATTTGCCCGAGCAGATCGTCCGCGCAATCAGCAGCTCGACCGAGGCGGCCTTGAGCATCTCGTCCTGGATTTGATAACCGACGCCGACACTGGAGAGTTCCACGGCACCGATCGATTTGGGCGTAGGCATGGCTGTTCCTTGTTATTGCTTCTCGATCCAGACCGTACCGTCGTCGATGGCGGCGACGATGCCGTCGATGGAGGCGTGTACCGGGGCGCCGAGGGCCGGCTTGCCGTTGGCCACCGGCGGAAGCCCCAGCGGCTGGCCTTTGGCGACTCGATCACCCACGCGAACCGTCGCTTCGCACGGCGCGCCGAGATGCTGTTTCAACGCGATCCCCACGCGGGACGTTTCCAGCAACGTATCGTTCAGTGGTCCGACGTTGCGGAACTGCCGCAGCCCCAGCTTGTTCATCAGCCGGGCCATGGGGGCCTTGCGGTTTTCCATGTGCAGCTCGGGCCGCCGCGGGTTGAAGGGCGGATTCTCCCA
>Ga0180437_10007100_pt1 | contig 14717 bp, 9 predicted proteins | sample SS_ome_4_FD_132410 | JGI IMG/M metagenome (GOLD analysis project Ga0180437, IMG submission 132410) | Hypersaline lake sediment archaeal communities from the Salton Sea, California, USA - SS_3_D_1 metaG | ecosystem: Environmental > Aquatic > Non-marine Saline and Alkaline > Hypersaline > Sediment...
CACGGAGAAATCGGAGAGGTCGCTTCAGGTAAAATTAAAAGCCGTGAATCTGAAGAGGAGACAACATTCTTCAAGTCAGTGGGCCTAGCAGTCCAGGACGTTGCCGTGGCTGAACTCGTTCTCAAGCGTGCGGAGGAGTTGGGACTCGGCCTTGAGGTGGATGTATAATCCAGGTGGAGAGAGCCTTAGCCGTTATTATTTTTCAAGTCCTTTTGTGTTCCTTGACATCTATCTTTTCCTTTGATATATATCGCAGCGCATTGAGCGATAAGGGAAAAGGAAGAATAATTCCAATCCGGATTCGAGCTAAAAAGAAATCTGTCCCTCTATGAATCATCATGGGGATAAGTTTTCACACTGTTCACGAATGAGTTTTCCTGGCATTGGCTTCTTTGAAGGCCATACAGATTTCAAACAAGGTTGATTGAGGCTTCAGAAAGAGAAAGGAGGTGATGAATAAAGAAATCGATTATTTTAGGAAAAATTTCTAACGAGACATGAACAGGAGGGAAGTCATGAAAAAGATTTTTGTTTCAATATGTTTAATCTTCTTCGCTCTCGTTCTTTTTTCTTCTCAGGCCTATCCCTGGGGCTCGCTCACTCACGCCTACATTGCAGATCATATCGGGAAAAAATGGGGACTGAAAAACGTCAATGAGATCTACGGAGCGATGGTCCCCGATCTGTTTAATTATGTGTTCGGGTTGGATCCCTACCTCGATAACTACCTGCGTGGTTATACTCATGGTATTCCTGCAGCGAATGGGAATCCTGCGGTGGAATCGTTCATGGATGTCTGGTACTCGGCAAGGTGGTGGGGGTATGAGAAGGCTCTTGCCTATGGCTTTATCTCTCATAATGATGTGTGGGCTGCGGATTTCACGGCGCATGGAAGCGCCTGTCTTTATCCGGGCCAAGGATACATCATCACAAAAGCAGAAATTCTCAATGGGCCGCTTGTAGCATATCTGGAATCTTTAGGAATAAATATTCCCCCAGAGATAGCTATGGAACTTTCCCATAACCTTGTGGAGGGAGCTGGAGACATTGTTATCAGAAGGTATGATGCAAGCTTAGGACAGAAGGTTATTACATCTTCGCTTTTCCGCAGCCCAGCGTGTCCCGATCTTTTAGTCAGAGCGATCGGCGAATACTACAGAGATATGGTCACAAATGCAGAGAAAGAATTCAGGAAAACGATGATTCTCTACGGCGCCGCATTCCTTCCGCAGAGTGAGTATGAGATCGTTTTGACTCTTTCGCAGCAGATGGCAGAGCTGGGTAGAGCCTATCTTGCCTCCCTCGGTTTCGAACTTCCGATATCTGATGAAGAACTTGTTGGGCTTATCTTTTCTTTCATGAATCAGGCTATCATGCTTATTGATGGTGATTATATGGCCGAGATCGAAGCCACGATTTTAAAAATCAAGATCCAATTCTGGTCCCGCTGGATATTTTACTGGTAAAGATAGAGAATTTTGCTCAAGGAAACTTGAGTTCATTTGAAGCAAAAGAACGAGGAAGACTGAAAAAAAGGAGTCTGTGGATTTTAAAAATCTGTTAGAATTCCCGTTAACAAACTCAATCTTCTTTGAACGTGTTGTTTCTTTTCATTTCTAAATCATTCTTGCTTAATTTTAGTCTACCTGACGAGATTAAGTGATATTCACCCATCAGTTGATTCATCTGTCTTTTTATTGATCCATTTCGAGCGGTCAGGATCTTCGGGCTTTTTGATTTTCTTGGGAGGATTCTTTTTCAGTTCTTCAAGAAGCACCTCCACAGCCTTTTCCAGACTCGGGTCTTTTCCCTGGGCAACGAGCTCGGGTCTGTCTATGATTTCGATGTCCGGTTCAACGCCGATCCCTTCTATTGTCCAGTTGCCCTCAGTATCCATCAATCCAACAGTCGGAACAGCCGTGTAGCCGCCGTCAACCAGTCTCGGATTACCGGATTGGCCGACAACTCCTCCCCAGGTTCGGGTGCCGATCAGAAGCCCCAGTTTTCTCTTCTTGAAAAAGTAAGGGAAGATGTCGCCGCCTGAGCCGGCGTAATGATTGATGAGCATGACTTTTGGCCCTTCATGGGCTGCGCCAGGTACTTGAACCGGCAGGATCCCTCTCCTTCCCCAGTAGCTCAAGATTTTTCTGGATAAGAGCTCGGTCATGACATCCGGCATAAATCCTCCTCCGTTATATCGGTCATCGATGATCAAGGCCTCTTTGTTCCTGAAGGCATAGAATCCCTTGAACAATTCCCTGTTGCCCTCAAACGAAGTGTTGGGGACGTGGATGTAACCGATCCTTCCCCCTGATAATCTGTCCACCATCTCTCTTCGTGAATTCACCCAATCCAGGTAAAAAAGGCTCAGTTCACTCCTGATCGGCTTGATCCAGTACTCTCTGCCCCCTTCTTTGGCGGGCTTTTTGCTCACCACGATGGAGATCTTTTTTCCCACGGTGTTCTCCAGAAATCTGTAGGGATTGTCTCCTGTTTTTATTTCATGGCCGTTGAGGCTGATGAGATAATCGCCCTCTTTGACGTCGATTCCCTGTTCGGTGAGGGGAGACCGTGTCTCCTCATTCCAGTTTTCACCCTTGTAGATCTTAGTGATGATGTACCTGTTCGATTTTTCGTCCGCCTTTAACTCTGCACCCAAAAGCCCACCTTCGATCCGTTCGACTCTCGGAAAATCTCCCCAATTGATGTAGCAGTGGCCGGTATTCAGTTCTCCGACCAGCTCGCCGAAAATAAAATCCAGGTCTGCTCTATGACTGAGATAGGGGACGAGCTGCCCATATTTTTCCTTCATTTTATCCCAGTCCACGGCGTGAAGATTCTTGACATAGAACCAGTCCCTGTAGATTCTCCAGCCGTCTTCGAAGATCTGTCTCCATTCTTTCAGAGGATCGATCTTCATCGTTAAGTCGGATAAATCCAGTTCTCCGGCTCCAACTTTCTGGTCGGGTTTGAGGTCGATGATCCCGAATTTCTGCTGGGCCCGATACAGGATTTTTTTTCCATCCGCCGATAGAGCTCCGCCAGCTATTCCTTTGAGGATGACTGTGTCTTTTTTATCCTCGATGTTATAGATATGAAGCTCATTGTCTTTAACGTAGAGAATCCCGCTTTCCACAGCGGCAAGGTTCGAGTAGTTCCCGGCTTCAAGCGGGAAGGACACGATCCTGTTGTTTATGCCCTTAAAATCGATATTGACGGCGGGTGTTTTTTCTTCTTTAGCTGTTGGTGCTGTCTTCTGTTCTTTCTTCGCACCAGACTTCTTGACCTCTTCGACATCATTCTTGTCCTTGAAGAGGGGAGGGATCGTCTTGGTCAGAGCGATGGCATAGATCTTGGTGGAATTCTGGTAGATATAATCGAATTCAAAGCTTGAAAAACTCAGGTTGAAATCCCTGTCAGAAATAAAAAAGAGGTATTTGCCGCAGGTGGAAAAAACAGGGGAAAAGTCGATGTATATATCGTCTGTTACCTGAAAGGATTTTTCTTGATCCAGAGAATAGACCCAGACTGCATCCTGTGTGTTCTCACCGAATTTCACATACACGATCCATTTTGAATCCGGAGACCAGTCGTAGTATCTAATATCCCCTCGCCGGGCTTTGTCGACATTCGTGATCTTCTTTGTCTTGATATCCAGGATCTGAAGGTTTTGATCCCTGTCTCCGAAAAGGAGTTTTGTGCTGTCAGGCGACCATACAGGGGGGAAACGCCATGTTTGGCTGTTTTCTGTGAGCGAGGTGATTGTGCCTTCGCTGCTGCGGTCGATTAAATAGATCTCGTATTCACCGCTAACGTCTGAATAGATGGAGATGTATCTTCCGTCCGGCGACCATACCGGATTCATCTCCCTGATTCCCTGCGTTTTTGTCAGGTTGTAAGTGATTCCTTCCTTGGCAGGGACCGTGTACACATCTCCTCTGGCTTCGAAGACCGCCCGTTTTCCAGTGGGAGAGATGTCCATGCTGGCGATATTCTCTTTTACGTTTTTGATGGTCGGCATGACGTACGGGCTGTCGTAATTGATGTTGACTCTGATTCTTTGGGTTTCTCCGGTGCTGAGGTCCAACCTGCAGAGGTAACCACCGTTCTCATAAACTAAGAGGCCGTCCTGGCCTGAGAGCCAGAGAACATCGTACTCTGTGTGATCTGTGATTTTTTCAATTTTTTCTGTTTGCAGGTCATAAGAGTAGACATTCAACGTGAGATCCCTGTCCGAGACGAAGTAGATTTTGTCCTGGAACCAGACTGGATGCTGATCGGTTCCGGGAAATGTGGTCAGTCTTTTTGACTCATCTTTTTCAAGGTCGTAGATCCAGATATCCTGGGCCATCCCTCCTTTGTACCTCTTCCATGTTCTGAATTCTCGGGCGATGGGTGTGTACACGATTTTTTCCCCATCCGGAGAGAATGTGCCTCCGCCAGCCTCAGGAATTTGAAGAGGTGTTTCCAGGCCTTCGTTGATACTGACAAGAAAGTATTTTCCGCGTCTTTGCCCGTAAGGAGTCCTGTTAGCCCTGACCAGAATATTCTGACTGTCAGGAGTCCAATCGAGAATTTGGTAATCGAACCCTCCTCTGGGAGGCATCATTCCCACATCATTGTAGTAGGTGAGCTGAGTGGGAATCCCACCGTATATGGGCATGATGTAGACCTGACGGGAGCCTGAATATTCGGCCGAGTAAGCTATCCATTGTCCGTCTGGTGATATCTTGGGGAAGAGTTCCAGGCCCTCATGGGAAGTTAGCTTCTGGGCGACTCCGCCCAGCGAAGAAACTGACCAGATATCTCCTGCGTAGACAAAAACGATCAGGTGTTTATTGACATCAGGAAACCGAAGCAGCCGTGAATCATTGATTGCAAAGGCTGAAGTGACTAGTCCAAAGCACAGTGAAAATATTAATATTGTTTTTTTCATGTGTCCTCCTTTTGATACGAGTGAGTATCAAAGAATATATAAAAGGAGAGAAGACTTAGACTTCTGCTCCACCTGTAGAGTCCATGAAAGATGGCGATTAAATAAAGAAAAATTGAAAAGGGGATTTTTGAGCAGCACGACTCTCAATTTTTATATCTTTTCAGAGATTTTAACAAGCATTTTTTAGGGGACGTTCCCCAAGGTACCACCTTAGCCTCTCAGTCCATCAATAGTAAATTATCTTTAAAAATTAGGTCAAAATAGAATAATGAAAGAGCTAAGGTGGTACCTTGGGGAACGTCCCCAATTGTTTGACAATTCACCAACTCAGAGTTATATTTGTTTGAAATTAAGAAATTGGGGATATTCCCCCTGGAGAAAAAAATGCCAGGAATCCTTGGGACACGACTGAGAAGAGAGAGAGAAATCATGGGAATCACTCAAGAGGCTTTGGCCAGAGCTGTGGGGCTTTCCAGTGAATTCATCTCTCTCCTTGAATTAGGAAAAAGAATGCCGAGCCTTGAAACTCTAACAACGCTTTCTGATTTCTTTAAAAAAGATGTTTCTTTCTTTGTAAAAGAAAAAGAGGAGGCGTTTAATGTGCTTCTTCAAGATGAAAGAGTGGATAAGATAGCCAGGGCCGGGCTAAGAAAGTTCAAAAAGTATTGCGAGGAATACATGCATCTTGAAGACCTGAACGGACGTCGCATTGAGCTCGCTCCTTTCTACAGCCATCCCTCTGCGGAGTCTATGGCTGACGAGGAAAGGCGCAGATTGGGTATTGGATACGAGCCCATCCGGGATATCTTCTCTCTTCTTGAGTTGAACGGCCTGCGCATTTTAAGGCTGCCCATTCCAGAAGAATCCAAGATATCGGGTGTTTTTATTTTTTTTGAAGCGGAAAAATCTGCATTCGCTCTAGTGAACAGCGCCCAGTCTTACGAGCAACAGGTCTTTATAGCTGCCCATGAGTACTGCCATTATCTCAAACACAGGAACAGCGGCCCAGTCATCGATCATCCAGATATCTTCATCGAGGAGTATCTTCCTCTTTACCATCCCCGCGAAAAATTTGCTCAGACGTTTGCAGTATGCTTTTTGATCCCTCCTGAAAAAATTAAAGTTGTCGTTGAAAAGGACCTTCATTCTAAAAATATAAGTTTTGCAGATGTTTTATACCTGAAAGAATACTTTGGAGTGAGTGCCTCTGACATGCTTCCTACCCTGAAGGATTTAGCATACATACCCAACGTCAAATACGAAGCTTACCTCAAAATAAAACCATCTTTAGATGATGAAGCTTATTTTAGTGATCCTGTCAGAAAAATGCGGACAATAAAGAAGACAAGTAAAGCCATTCCCTCAAGGAGGTTTATGAGTCTGGCTTTCGAAGCCTTTCAAAAGAGAAAAATCAGTGAGGAAAAGCTCTTTGAGCTCGTCGGTCAGAATAAGGAGAGGATCAGGTCTGTTTTAAAATCGATTGGAAATAAATGACGAACTTGAAGAGATAAAAATCCGGATTCATAACACTCGGGTGGATAAACGGTTCTGGACCTACCCGTGATGGCTTGAAGTATAATAGAGAGTCGAACTCCGGGAGTATCAGGAGGACAGCAAATCCTCTTCTTGCGCCGCCTTCTTTAGTTCCTCATCAAATGTAAAGAGCGTCAATTCAGGAAGCTGTTTTTGGAGTGTTTTGGCAGAGGCCAAATGCCAGAGATTGGACGCGTTTAAAGAAAATTTCTCAGATAATGCGATAAGGATGGTCCATTCAGGCCAGATGTTCAATCGCCTCCACGGTCCTGTTTTCAGCGTGGCAAAAGCCACATCAATAAGAACTTCTGTCAGTTTTTTTTCTTTCTGGATTCGCGTCAGCACTGAGCAGACTTGAGCGTAACAGAGAGTCGAAAAAAAATGGACTCCCTTTCTTCCCGACATGCTGAGGGCTTTTTCACTGTTCGAGTCCTGGAAGATAGCGGATAGAACGCACGTCGGATCCCAGTAGACCGCCACTAACTTTGGCGTTTTCATGAATCCTGTTCTTCCTTGAGAAACTTTTGAGCCAGTTCCTCAGGTAAGAGGATAGGCGGGTGAAGTTCTCTTGATTTTTTCTTCAGGGGCTCGATCCATCCTTGCCTTTCCATTTCGTCTATGCGGTCGGCTAGAGGAAGTGAGCCTGCTGGCACAGGGATGATCTTCCCCACAGGTCTTCCGCGGTCAGTGATGATTATCTCTTTTCCAGTCTGGACGCCTTTAAGAAGTTTGCTGAGATTGATTTTTGCCTCACGAATGCCTACGCTTATAGGTTCCATGGTTTCCCTCTCTTTAGGTAGTTACAATGACCACATATGGATTCTATCTACTGGATTCTTTTTTTGTCAAGCGGATTTTTCAAAGTGGTCAAAATATCAGGGCTGCAACGCAGGGTAGAGCGAAGAGTTATCCGCTGCTTTGGTGAAGAGCCCGCACCTCATGTGGAGTTTGACATTAAACCGAGCATTTTGGTATATTCTGGGCGGCATCAGGGAATAAGGTGGCATGAAAAGAATATCTTTTTTTCTCTCTCTATTCGCCGGCTTTGTGATCATTCTGGTGAGTGCCTATGGATTTTTTCTACTTCGCCAGCGCCCCGGCATTCCACTGGATTTGTTCAAATACCTAGAGAAAAAAATCGAAGAGGGAGAACTCGTGCGGATTCAAGGAGTCGATATCCAGAACCTAAAAATGGATTTGGAATTCTTGCTGATTCAGAACACCATCGAGGATACTGTGGAAATAGTTCTTGTAGATGAAGGAATATCAGAAAAACAAGAAGTTAAGCTCGTCCCATTCTATGATAGCTCCCTTCCACTCTACTATCTCCTTGTCGGTCTTTTCTGCTTTATTTCAGGTACGGTGGTTTTTCTCCTGCGTTCGGATGATAGAAGAGCCCGAATTTACTATTGGGCATTTTTTGCTTTAGGGTCTGCCACTGCTATCTGCGGAGGATTCTACTGTTTGCAGCAGCACTGGCTCTCTTTTCTTCCGGGAGTATTGTACTATTTGCTCTATCCTTTATCTGCGGCCATGCTTCTTCATTTTTCCCTGTATTTCTCGAAACTCGATATTAAATTGTGGAAATTTATCGTCTATATCCCTTCGCTCATTTTTATCTGTGTCCTCGAATGGCTGTTTTTAAGCACTGGTTTGAACTCATCGATAGAAATCCACCGCATCTATCAAGTTGTTTTTGATTTTCATCGTTTTTATCTGGTGGTCTATGTTTTACTTTCATTTGCCTTTCTCATTTTGGGCTATAGGAAAGCGGATCTTGAGGAAGAAAAATCTCAGATTAAATGGATTTTTTATGGACTGATTGTAGGGCTGGGGCCATTCATTCTTTTCTACCAGTTGCCTCAAGCGCTCGGTCTGAACGAATTGTTATCGGAAGAATTTTCCACTATGTTCTTTATCTTCATTCCTCTTGGGTTTGCTTTTTCCATCGTGAAATTTAAGCTGATGGATGTCGAGTTGGTCATTAACCGCAGCTTGGTGTATTTCACTCTGACTGTCTTTACAGTGGGTCTCTATCTCTTTTCTGTCAATCTCATTCAGAATGTCGTCTCACGGTTTGTTGCGGCTCCCATGACTGCCATCTCTGTAAGCGCGGCTCTCCTGGCTGCTGTCGCTTTCCATCCGGCCAGGAAAACAATCCAAAATTTCGTTGACAGGGCCTTTTTCCGAATGAGTTACGATTACAGGAAAGTCATTCTCCGTTTCAATGAAAAAGCATATGAAGAAGTCAACCGCGGGCAGCTTATCGACTTGTTCCTCCAGACAATCAAGGAGGCTATACCTCCGGAGTCAATCGCCATTTTCATTTTTGCTCTCGATTCCGGAAAACAAAAGCTCTTGATTGCCAAAAACGGAGAAAAAGACCTCGCTTCTCTGGCTCCTCTGAGTCTGGAGATGGATAAAGTCTTTGCCAGAAAAAATGCTGTGCGTACGGAAGAGAACATGGATTTTTCCAGAGAGAGACTGCTCGAGGAAAATGGGATAGACATGTGCCTGCCGCTCTCTTTTAAATCTTCTGATTTAACAGGATTTTTATCTTTAGGGAAGAAAAAATCAGGGGAGAAGTTCAGTCGAGATGACATCGATCTTTTGCTGACCATGAGCCGAGATCTGGCTTTAAACCTGGAGAGAATCAGGTTGCTGGAGGAAGTGATCTATGAAAGAGTGGAGAAAGAAAAGTTGAGTGATCTTATCCAGATGAAGACAGAATTCATATCGTCTGTGTCTCATGAGCTTCGCACTCCGATGAGTTCAATCCGGGGACTGGCAGAGATCCTTCAGGAAGGGAAGATAAAGGAGAAGGCTAAACAAGAAGAGCTTATCCGCCTGGTTGCGACTGAAAGCAGCCGGCTTTCCCGGTTTCTTCATAATATCCTGGATTTCGGGAAGATCGAGAAGAATGTGAAAACCTATAATTTCCAGAAGGTGGAATTGCAATCGGTGATTAAAGAAACTGTCCAGCTTTTCCAGTACCGATCAGATTCCGATGAATTCGTTCTCCAGACGAAGATGCCCGGGAAGCCACTCTTCCTGAAAGTTGATCGAGATGCCGTTATGCAGGCATTGACCAACCTTCTCGACAATGCTATAAAATACTCGTCAGGCGAGAAGGAGATAGTGGTCGAGCTTGTCCAGAAAGAAAAGTTGATTGAAATAAAGGTTAGGGACAAGGGGATCGGAGTTCCTGCAGGAGAGCAGAAGAAAATCTTCGAGGGATTTTACCGGCATGCGGAAGCGAACCGGCACAGCACAAAAGGAGTCGGTCTGGGATTAAAGATTGTCAAACACATCATGAGCGCCCACGGAGGAGAAATTCAAGTGGAGAGCCAACGGGGTAAGGGGAGTACGTTCAGTCTCATTTTTCCGGCGAAATGAAAAAAATATTAATTGTCGAGGATGATTTAGCTCTTCTTGAAACATTGAAGACTTTCCTTGAGATAGAGAATTTTGAAGTACTCACGGCTGATGATGGAGACAAAGGATTTCAACTGGCTCTGCAAGAAGAGGCCGATTTAATCGTTCTGGATATCAATCTCCCCACCATAAACGGGTATGAGGTCTGCCGCAAGATTCGGACAAAAGGCATTATGACTCCTATCATCATGCTTTCAGGGGAGAAGAGAGAAGAGCTGGATAAAGCTTTAGGGCTAGACATTGGCGCTGATGATTTTCTCCTCAAACCTTTCGGGACCAAGGAGTTTCTTGCCCGGATAAATGCGGTGCTCCGGCGATCAGGACTGAAAGTCGAAGAGACGGGTGAGTACTATACCCGGACAGAGACTCTCGAAATTCCTTCCCCTGCGCTGCCCAGAGGAAGTACCTTCGCCGGGCGCTACGAAGTCCTGGAAGAGCTGGGAAGAGGTGGTATGGGCAAAGTCTACAGAGTCACTGATAAAAAAATAGGCGAAGAAGTGGCTCTCAAGCTACTCAGCCCGTCGATAGCGGCCGATAAAAAAACCATAGAACGTTTCCGGAACGAGCTGAAGTTTGCCCGGAAAATATCCCAGAGGAATGTCTGCCGCATGTTTGACCTCAGCGAAGAGGACGGAACACCTTACATCACGATGGAATATGTTTCCGGAGAAGATTTGAAGAGCCTGCTCAAAAAGACCGGCCAGCTAACGATAAAGAAAGCCATTGCCATAACCAAACAGGTCTGTGAAGGACTCGCCGAAGCCCACAGGCTCGGAGTTGTCCATAGAGACCTGAAGCCGCATAACATCATGATCGACAAGGAGGGGAACGCCCGGATCATGGATTTTGGGATAGCCCGTTCCATGAAGATGAAAGGGATCACTGAGGCGGGAACGGTGTTTGGGACACCTGAATACATGTCTCCGGAACAAGTGGAAGGGCTAGATGTGGATCCGCGGTCCGATATCTATTCTTTAGGTGTGATCCTGTTTGAAATGGTGACTGGTGAAGTCCCATTCAAAGGCGATAGCGCACTATCTGTGGCTTTGAAGCACAAAACAGATACCCCGCCAGCGCCCAGAAAAATCAACCCGCAGATTCCTGAGAGCCTCAACCGAGTGATATTGATGTGCTTGGAAAAGGATAGAGAGGAACGTTATCAGGATGTCGAAGAGTTCATTGCAGATTTGGAGAAATTGGAGAAAGGAGAAACTGTTACGGCTCGGCCCAAGAAAGAGAAAAAGCCGGAAGCGGTGATAAAGAGTGGTATAGAATGGAAGAACTCGATTGCCGTGCTGCCGTTCATGGACATGAGTCCGGAGCGAGACCAGGAATATTTCTGTGATGGGATGACTGAAGATATCATCACCAAACTCACCATGTTCGGGGAATTAAAAGTCATTTCCCGGACGTCAGTGATGCGCTATAAGAATACGGATAAGGATGTCAAAGAAATTGGGCAGCAACTGGATGTTGCCACAATTCTTGAGGGGAGTATCCGCAAAGAAAAAGACAACATTCGAGTCAACGCTCAGCTGGTCAATGTGGATGATGACTCTCATCTCTGGGCTGACACGTATGAGCGGAAGGTGGATAGTGTTTTTGAGGTTCAGGACGAAGTGTCAAAAGCCATTGTCGGGGCCCTGGAACTGAAGCTCACACCGAAAAAGATTGAATCGCTTAAAGAGGGCCGCCCGAAAAATATCGAGGCCTATGAGTATGCTCTGAAGGGGATGCATTTAATCAACAGTAAATATGTTATTTCGCAGAAGGAAAGTGATTTTAAAGCCGCAATAAAAATGTTTCGAAAAGCCAAAGAGGTTGACCCCGATTATGTCTTGACGCATACGGGCTTAGGCTGGGCTTACCAGCATCATCACCAGCTAACGGGAAACAGGAAAGATCTCGTGCAGGTTAAGAAAAATCTTGAAATGGCTTATAAATTAGATCCGAATATGGGTGAGACAAATGGAGCGATAGCTTGGGTTTATCATGGTCAGGGGAAGTTTGAAAATGCCTATCAAAGCTATAAAAGGGCGCTAGAGATCAACCCGAATATCCCATCTCTGAATCATATCGTTGCCGTTTTCTTGAAAGATCTCGGATTGTTTGATCTCGCTGTAGAATATTCAACCAGAAACATAGAGCTTGATCCTTTTTTTCTCCTTTCTCATTCCCTTCGAGCGAGATGTCTGATGTGCATTGGACAGTTAAAAAATGCGTTAATCAACATTAAAAAGGCATTAGAGATAGAAACAGATAATTTTTGGTCTTTGCTCGATTACAGTATTCTCTCAATAATGAAAAAAGAAATGGGCAAGGCCAATGAGTTATTGGATAGAGTCGAAAGGATCAATCCAGCCTACCCCAGTATTCGATTTTACAGAGCAATGATCTCTGCCGTTAAAGGAGAAAAAGATAAGGCTCTTGCCTTGAGTAAAAATGGAGTCATTTATTCACTCTTGGGTATGAAAGATGAAGCGGTCAAGTCTATCACCAATGAAGTCAAGAAAGACTATGAACATTTTCAGTATACCTATCAGCCTTTGAAAACAAGCCCATTTTATGACAGCTTGCGTGATGACTCTCGTTTCCAAGAGATCGTTAAAAAACAGAAAAAAAAGTTTGAGGATAGACTCAAGAAATTCGGAAAATTATAAAATACTATGAGTAGAATACACGGAAGAAGAACAATGAGGTAAGGCTAAATCTTCAAGGTCGCTACTTCCATTCCCGTGTATTTCAATCTAACAGCATGTAAGAGAACTAGATAGAAAAAGGGGGAGAAGATTCCGCGGGATTGTTCTTCATGAAAAAAATATTGATCGTCGAAGACGATAAGTCGCTGCTTGAGACTCTGACATCTCTCTTGGAGACTGAAAATTTTAGAGTTATTTCGGCCGCAGATGGAGCGGAAGGATTACAGTTGGCATCCCAAGAAAATATTGACCTGATCATTCTTGATTTTGGACTTCCTTCTCTGAACGGGCTTGAAGTGTGCAAGAATCTCCGGGCGAAAAACATCTTGACGCCCATCATCATGTTGACCGGCGAGAAAAAAGAGGAGATTGATAAAGTTCTGGGCCTTGAGTTTGGAGCCGATGATTATATGATCAAACCCTTTGGAGCCAAGGAGCTTCTGGCCCGGATAAAGGCCGTGTTGCGCCGCACGAAACCAGAAATGGCTGAGATCGAAGAATATTCTTTCGGAAATGTGTACATCAATTTTAAAAAGCAGATTGCCTCCAAAGGAAAAAAAGAGCTCTACTTGACAGCCAGAGAATTCGGCCTTCTTAAACTCCTCATAACTCATGAGGGGGAGGTCGTAAGCCGGGATTCCATACTGAATGAAGTCTGGGGTTATGACAAATTCCCCACCACGAGAACAGTAGATACATTTATCCACCATATCAGACAGAAAATCGAGGATAAACCCTCATCGCCCACTCATCTCATAACAGTGCCATGGTCCGGGTACAAATTTCAAAAATAGATCATCCTTTGAATCCATTTCCTCTCATTCCTCTGCTTACGGCTTAGACTTTGGACCTATCCAACATTACAAATTTAGTGTCCAACCATCGGATGAAAGAATTATTCGACATTGCAAGAAAAGACGGGATTTGATAGTTTAATGCATGAATTTTGATTACAATCTGGAGAAAATCAATGCTTAAGGGAAAGGTTTCGGTTATTACAGGAGCCGCAGGGGGAATCGGTTCTTCTACTGCCCGCCTCTTTGTCCAGCAGGGCGCTGTATTAGTACTGGCTGATATTCGGAATAAAGAACTTCAAGAGTTGAGTGAGACCATAAAGGATTCGGGAGCCGAGATAATGATTGTTGAGCATGACATCAGAGACCCGGAGTCCTGGAAATCTTTGGTGGATGAAGTCAGGAAAAAATACGGAAAAATCGACATTCTCGTCAATAATGCGGGCGTCATCCAGCCGGGAGCCGCGGAGAAAATCTCCTTGGATGAAGTCCAACATCAGGTTTCGGTCAATATTTCAGGGACTATGAACGGATGCCGTGCTGTCCTCCCTGCAATGAAGGAGCAGGGCTCCGGAAAGATAGTCAATATCGCTTCTTTAGGGGGAATTGTCCCCATGCCCGGTGAAGCGGTCTACAGCGCCACGAAATTTGCCATTCGAGGCTATTCTCTCTCACTTCATGCCGAATTACATAATTCTCCTGTAGGTGTAGCTGTTGTCTGCCCTGATTCAGTGGATACGCCTCAGCTTGACTATGAACTCCAGTATGATGAAGCGGTGCTTTCCTTTATTGGAGACCCGTTGAAACCGGAGAAGGTTGCGAAGGGGATACTTAAAGCCGTGCGGACGAAAAAAGCAGAGGTGCTGGTTCCTTCCGGAATGGGAATTTTTTGCCGGATAGGCATGGCATTTCCCAGGCTTTACTTCTTCCTCTTGCCTCTGCTGGAGAAGATCGGGAGCCGCACGATCAGAAAAAGACGGAAAAAGAAAAAAGGATAAGGACAACTGAGATTCAAACAGATTTATTGAATCCACTTGAGGCATAAAGAGGATGAACAACCGGAAGAGGAAACAGTTCATACTTGCGGCTGTGCTCGAATTGGTCTTGGTCGTCGGGATTGTGTTCTTCTGGGTGGCTTTTTTTACGGCTGATGAAGTTCAGATAAGGGATCCCCGGTTAAAAGAGAAATACCTGGCATTTGAATCTGCTTTTCCAGTTCCGGATGCATATCTTTCCATCGTTCTCGTCATCGGGAGTATAGGGTTGTGGCGGAAAAAGTCGTACGGCCGATTATTCTCCCTCATCGGAGGAGCATCACTC
>Ga0180437_10007101_pt1 | contig 14716 bp, 10 predicted proteins | sample SS_ome_4_FD_132410 | JGI IMG/M metagenome (GOLD analysis project Ga0180437, IMG submission 132410) | Hypersaline lake sediment archaeal communities from the Salton Sea, California, USA - SS_3_D_1 metaG | ecosystem: Environmental > Aquatic > Non-marine Saline and Alkaline > Hypersaline >...
ATGCCCTGCGCATGGTCAACCTACAAAACAAGATGTGGGAATATCCTTCGCACCTTTCGTATGGCGAACAGCAGCGGGTCGCCATCGCGCGGGCCGTGGTCAATCGTCCCTCCATCATACTGGCCGACGAACCCACGGGGAATTTGGACACCGAGCTGGCGTTCGAGATCATGAGCCTCTTCCGGGAGATCAACAAAAGGGGAGCCACCGTGATCATCTGCACCCATGATCGGGAACTCATCCGTCACTTCGGGCAGAAGATCTTGTTCCTATATAAGGGAAAACTGCTGAGAAAGGAAGCCCTCTGATTATCCAAAAATTGAAGTATTTCGGGCGTGAGACCCTGAATAACCTCTGGCAGTATCGCCTCCGGAATATATTTTCGATCACCATCATCTGTCTTTCCTTTCTGATCTTGGGAATTTTTCTCTCGCTTTCCAACAACCTCAAATACCTGGCCGAACAAGCGGCGGAGAACGTGGCAGTGGTATTTTTCTTGGACCAAGACATCACCGATACTCAGCGCGGAGCCGTCCAGCAAAGGCTCACTCAATCGTCGCTCGTCCATCAAGTGAACTATGTCAGCGCACGAGATGCCCTGGTCAAATTTCGTGAGCGATTCCCGGAACTCAAGGATATCGTCGACAATCTCAAATCCAATCCCTTCCCTTCCTCGATCGAAGTCACGCTCAAAGAAAATCTCCTCTCATCCCCGGAAACCACGGACTTCATCGCTCAAATGGTTGAAGAGCCCGGGGTGGATGATGTGCAGTTCAATCAAGATTGGATCGAACGCATGCGCTCCCTCAGCCGCCTGGCTCGCGCCATCGGATTTTTTTTGGGGGGAATCTTGATCCTGGCATCGTTCTTCATCATTTCCAATGTCATCAAACTGAACGTCTTTTCCCGTCAAGACGAGATCGAAATCCTACGCATGAGCGGGGCCACCAACATGTTCATCCGCATCCCCTTCCTGCTCGAAGGTGTGATCCTCGGCTTCCTCGGAGGCCTGATATCGCTGCTGCTGCTGCTCATCTTGATTCGGATCTTTCCGATTTACCTGGGAAGTTCTCTGGGCGCCCTCAATGAGCTGATCAACTTCCGCTTCTTGACATTCCCCCAGAGTGTCAATGTGGTCCTGGGGGGAGCGGCCATCGGATTCACAGGAAGCCTGACCTCCCTGGCCCGATTTTTGAAAAACTGAGTGCCAAACGGGCATGACATGTTCGATCTGAAGAAAGCTGCCCAGGTCCAGCACCGCCTGTCCACACGACTCGATCTGCATCGATTGGAGAGGAGTGTTCAGCTGGTGGCCGGGGTGGATTGCGGTTACGACCTTCCTGGCAAGCGCATACGAGCCGCGGCCGTCGTGATGTCATATCCGGATCTCCATACGATCGCGACCGCTCAATCCGAGACCGGACTCCGCCTCCCTTATATCCCGGGGTATCTCAATTTTCGGGAAGGACCGGCCGTCATCCGGGTCCTGCGCAGCCTCCTGGCGATGCCTGATGTCGTCCTCATCGACGGCAACGGCATCGCCCATCCCCGCCGCATGGGCCTGGCCTCCTATGTGGGAGTGACGTTGGGAATCTGCACCATCGGATGCGCCAAGAATCCCTTCTACGCCTTTACAGAGCCCGGTCCGGAAAAGGGCGCCACCACCCCTTACTGCGACGATCGACAGCGGCAGGTGGGGGGATGCCTGCGCACACGACGGAGTGTGAAGCCCCTCTTTGTTTCACCGGGAAATCAGATCGACATCACCGGTGCCATAAGGATCGTTCTCGCGTGTTCTCGAACCCGCATTCCAGAACCACTACGCCACGCCCATCGACTGGCCTCCCATGTTCAGGCCTGATCCTCGCCCGAGCGCCGACATTTCCGGCTCCAAAACCCATGGCATCTTTTCAAGCCGCGAGTCCCGCATTCTTTTGCCTGCCAGCCAGCATAAGGAAAGTCGCCTCATCCCTGGCCCCTGCACTGGGATGAATGAGTCCCGGGATTCGTCGCGACCTGGAAATCCTTGCAATAGTGTCACATGGGTTGAAAAATGCCGGAGCTTGGCATACAATTCCAAACATGACATCGGTTGGGCAGGAACTCAAGCGAGAGCGAGAGCTGAGGGGGATTTCTCTTAGGGAAATCGCAGATGACACTAAGATCAATTTCAGATTCCTGCAGGCCCTGGAGGAGGACCGATTCGAGCTGCTGCCCGGCGGATTCTTCACACGCGGCATCCTCCGTACCTATGCCAGCTATCTGGGCATCGAAGAACACTCCATACTGAATCTCTATCAAGAAACCGTCCAAGAGCAAGAGAAACCGGAAACCAAAGAAAGCAAATATTATCCGCCGGTCGAAGCCCCGGAAAAGACAAGGAAAGTGTTGGGCTACTCGGCCATGGCGGTGTTCTTGACCGCGCTGCTGATAGTATTTTTTATCCTCATCCAGAAAAAGCCGCCGGAAAGCATCCCTGCGCAGGAAAAACCGGTGCCGTCCTTTGTGGAACAAGAAAAGGATCCTGTGCCAGAGATTAAGCCCGACCCGGCCGTTAAAGAACTGCTATTGGAACTCACCTTTATCCAGGAAACCTGGATCCAGGTCTATGCCGACGGCGAGCTGACTCTGGACGCGATCAAACAGGCAGGAGAGACGCTTCAGATTACGGCCCAGGAGTCTTTGCGCCTCAACGTGGGCAATGCCGGAGGTTTCACCTTCACCTTGAATGGACAACAGGGCAGGACCCTGGGTCCTTCGGGTGCCGTCATCAAGGATCTCTTGATTACATTGGATAACGCTCGGGAGTTTGTCATCCAATTGGAAGAATCCATCGGCCCCGATTAAAAGAACGCCAGGAATGAAACGCTTTAGCCGGTCCGGAACAAAAATCCTAGGGCTCGGTCCATAGTAAGGCTCGGTCCATAATAAGATAGGACGATGGAAAGCCCCAAACCAAAAGGCCCACGGGTCATCGGCGCCATCATCATCCTCCTCATCATCCTGTTTTTCACCATCGAGTTCTTCGTGCGCGAAACCCAGCAGTTTTCCCCCACCACACTGACCAACATCCTGCTGGCCTCGCTCCAGATCATCGTGCTCCTGCTGTTCCTCATCCTGCTTTCCATACTGGGACGGAACCTGGTCAAGCTGTATTTGGAAAGAAAACACAAGGTCGCGGGGGCGCACTTCAAAACCAAGCTCCTGTTGTTCTTCATCGCCCTTTCCCTGATCCCCACCCTGCTGCTGTTCTTCTTTGCCAGCGACCTCATCAGTCGGAACATAGAACAGTGGTTCAAAACGCCCATCGACAAGATCCTGGAGGACACGAACAGCCTATCGGATGCGATCTACCAGAGTAATGATGAGGTCACTCTCCATTATGCGGAACAGTTGAACCAAGCCATCCGCGATCAGAACCTGGTGGACGTGAGCAACCGAGGCCCCATGATGGATTTCGTCAAGGAGAAGCTCAAGGAATACAAGGTGGACGAGATCGGCGTCTACCTGGACGAAAACGAGCTCTTCGCCTACATGAATCCCGACCTGCCTCTGAAATACTACCGGGATTTGGACACCAATTTCGTCAAGATGGCCCATCTGGGAGAGAAGATCCGCATCATCGACGACATGGGAACCGGAGAGATGATCCGCCGGGGCGTGTCCTACAATATAGCCGGGACAGGGAATCTATTGGTGGTGGTCAGCAAATTTCTGCCCCAAAGCTACGCGGAAAAGATCGAAAACATCCGCGCCTATGTCGACCGCTATCGTCAATTGAAGATCCAGCGCAATCCGGTCAAAACCTTCTATCTCCTGACCCTCATTTTCATAACCTTGTTGATCGTCTTTTCGGCCAGTTGGATCGGATTTCATCTGGCAAAGGGGATCACGGTCCCCATTGAAAAGCTGGCCAACGCCACCAAAGAGGTATCCAAGGGAAACCTGGATGTCAGGGTGGAGGATCCGGCCTCTGATGAGATCGGTATTTTCATCGAATCCTTCAATCAGATGATATCCGATCTCAAAGAAAGCCAGCACAATATCGCGCAGAAGACATCAGAACTGGAAGGACGGAAACAGTACATAGAAACCGTACTCAATAATGTCACCACCGGAGTCATCACCTTGGATGCCGAGGGAACCATCACCACCATCAATCCCTCGGCCCGCTCCATGCTGGAGCTTAAGGAAAAGCGTCCGGTAGGCAAGAATTACGCCGAAGTGCTTGAGGAAGCCAGGTTCGAGGAGCTCAACGAGCACATCCGGCGGGGGATGGCCACCCCCTATCAGATCACGGACAAAGAGATCAAACTCAAGCTGGAAACCCAAAGCGTCACTCTATCGCTTTCCATGTCACCGCTCAAGGCTTCCCCCGGCAATTTCTCGGGCATGGTCCTGGTTCTGGATGATCTGACTCAGCTGATCCAGGCCCAGAAGATCGCAGCCTGGAAAGAAGTGGCCCAGCGGGTGGCGCATGAGATTAAAAATCCCTTGACGCCGATCCAATTGTCCGCCGAGCGCATCTTGAAAAGGCTGGGCAAGGACGGCAAATCCCATCACCGGACCATAGAGGAAGGCGCCAACACCATCGTCCAGGAAGCCGGAACCATAAAATCGCTGGTGGACGAATTCTCCAATTTCGCACGGATGCCCAAGATTCAGCTGCAGGCGGCGGACATCACCGACATCTTCAACCAAGCCATGGCGCCTTTCAAAGGGATCTACTCAGAGGTCAAGTTCCGCACGGATTTCACCGACAATATTCCATCTCCCCTACAAATGGATCCGGAATACATGCGTCGGGTGTTCATCAACCTGTTTGACAATGCCATCGATGCCATGAACAAGCAGGGAGAAATCATCATCCATGCTTCCTACGACAAGCTTCAGAACCACCTGCGCATAGAGGTCGCCGATTCAGGACCGGGGATCTCGGAGGAAGATAAAGAAAAGCTGTTTCTCCCCTATTTTTCCACCAAGAAAAAGGGCACGGGTTTAGGGCTGGCCATCGTTAATCAGATCATCAGCGAACACAATGGAACCATCCATGTAGAGGACAACAGGCCCCTGGGGGCTAAATTCGTGATTCACTTGCCGGTATGATGGACGAAAATATCTTGATCGTCGATGATGAGGCCGGAATTCGGTCCAGCCTGAAGGGAATTCTGGAGGATGAAGGATATTCCGTCCAGGCCGTAGCCACCGGCGAGAGAGGACTGGACCTTCTGCAGGCGGAATACTTCGATCTGGTTTTCCTTGACATCTGGCTGCCGGAAATGAACGGCATCGATGTCTTGGAGAAGATCAAGACCCAAGACAAGAACATCCAGGTTATCATGATCACAGGGCACGGATCGGTGGAGTCTGCCGTCCGGGCCACCAAATTGGGGGCCTTCAATTTCCTTGAAAAGCCGCTTTCCTTGGAAAAAGTCGTACTCACGGCCAAGAACGCTCTGAGGCAAAAACGGCTGGTTGAGGAAAACATCCAACTCCAGGAAAGGCTGAGAGTCCGGCATCCCCTGGTGGGCAAGAGCCCGGTTATGCAGAGGCTGCGAAAAGAGATCGAAAAAGCGGCACCCAGCGAGGGACGGGTCCTCATCTCCGGAGAAAACGGGACCGGAAAAGAGCTGATCGCTCGGCTGATCCACCATAAGAGCCGGAGGAGGGATAAGCGGTTCATCCAGATCAACGCCGCGGCCATCCCAGATGAACTGATCGAAGACGAATTGTTCGGCCACGTCAAAGACGTCCTTCCGAACGCTCCTCAGGACAAGAAGGGGAAGCTGCTGCTGGCCGACGGCGGCACTGTATTCTTGGGAGATATCGGGGAGATGAGCCTCAAGACGCAGGCCAAATTGGTGCGGGTGATCGAAGAGGGAAGGTTCGAGCCGCAGGGAGCCACCGACCCGGTGGAAACCGACCTCCGCATCATCGCCGCCACCGACAAAGACCTGCGTCGGCTGACCACCCAGAAAAAATTTCTTGAAGAGCTGTTCTATAAATTGAACGTGATCCCGCTGTCCCTCCCCCCCTTGCGGGAGCGTAAAGAGGATCTCCCGGTGCTCATCAATTATTATCTCCGGCACTTCGCCCAGGAGACCGGAAAAAAGCAGAAATCCATGAGCCCTGAAGCCGTAAAGGCTTTTTTGAACTACAGCTGGCCCGGCAATGTGAGTGAACTCATCAATGTCCTGGAGCGCTTTGTCATCATGATCAAAGAGGACGAGATTCAGACCTCCCATCTCCATCTGCTGGTGGAGCCGAGGGAGAGCCGGTTCATCGGAGCGGGAGACGACCGGCTATCCCTACGGGCGGCGCGGGAACATTTTGACCGGGAATTCATCCACCACACCTTGCTGCGCAACGGATGGGACCTGCTCAAGTCTGCCAAGGATCTGCGGATCGACCGGAATACGCTGGAGGCCAACATACAGCGGCTCGGCATCCGCATCCTCGGTTGAAATAAAAAAAATGGGGACTGTCCCCATTTCCATAGCCCCCATCTCCCTATTGGCCCGTTTCCCTATTTATATTTACAGGGGTAGGCATTTGTGATATTTTGAGAGACGGTCTTCCAGGACAATATCATGAAAGTCGAGGCGCTCCGGCTGGTCATCAGTTCAGCACGCAAGTTCATCAACATAGGCTCCCTCGCCCGGCTCTGGAATCTGGTCAAGAATTTTCATCCGGCGGAGATCGCCAATCTCATGGACCACCTCATCACCCGGGAGCGGCTGGTCCTCATCAACATCCTCTATGAACGCGATAAGGAAAAGGCGGCGGAGGTGATCAGCGAACTTGATCCGGAAGACGCAGCCGACATCCTGCAGCATCTCCCGGTGGAACAGATCAGCGATATCTTCCAGATTTCGGCCTCGGATGATGTCCCGCCCATCTTGGAACTCCTCCCCGAGGAATTGAAGCAATCGGTCCTGGACTCGATGGCACAAAAGCCCACCGAAGAGGTCATGGAGCTGCTGGACCACGAACAGGAGACGGCGGGCCGCATCATGTCCCCGAACTTCTATGCCCTCAATGAGAACACCAACATCTCCGACGCCATCACGGCCATGCAGCTTGAAGGTGACGTAGAGTCCGCCTTCTACCTGTATGTGGTCGGCGATGAGAATCATCTCAAGGGTGTGGTTTCGCTGCGTCAGCTGCTGTTCTCCCGGCCCAACACCCCCTTGAAGAACATCATGACCAAGGAAATCATCCAGGTCCGCACCGAAACCGACCAGGAAGAGGTCGCCCGCAAGGTGGCGGATTACAACCTGGTTGCCATCCCGGTCGTAGACGGGGAAAACAAACTCGTCGGCGTCATCACGGTCGACGACATCATCGACGTCATCGACAAGGAAGCCACCGAAGACATCTACAAGATGGTGTCTCTGGACACCTCCGACCGGATTCAGGACAGCCCCTTCACCTCCATCAAGAAACGGCTGCCGTTTCTGCTCTTCAGCCTGCTCACAGCATCGGTCTCTCCCTGGGTGGTCAAATATTTCGAGGGCACCATCCAGCAGTTCGTCACCCTGGCGGTGTTCATGCCGCTGGTGGCAGCCCTGGGCGGGATCGCCGGCAACCAGACCATCGCCATCATGGTAAGGGAGATCGCCATCGGGCAGACGGAATGGATCTCCGCTCGCAAGGTGCTGATGAAGGAGCTCCTGGTCGGTATGGGAAACGGCCTGGTGATCGGCACCATCGTGGGCGCCGTTTCATACCTCCTCTACGGAAATCTCTACCTCGGGCTGGTCGTGGGGACGGCCGTCATCATCAACCTGTTCACCGCCGCCCTGATCGGCACTTTGATCCCGTTTTTCCTCAAGCTGCTCAAGCTGGACCCGGCGCTGGGCTCCGTCAATCTGCTCACCATGTTCACCGATTCCATCGGAATCCTGACTTTCCTCGGTTTGGCCACCCTGCTCCTCCGCTATTTATCCTAAAGCCATGCCGCGTCAACAGTCCGAGTGCCTCATCCTCCGCACCTTCCCCATCGGAGAGCAGGACAAATTGGTGGTCATGTTTGCACGCGAGCACGGAATCTTCAAGGGGGTAGCCAAGGGAGCGCGCAAATTCGGCAACCGATTCGGCAGCAGCCTCGAGCCCCTTTCCTACGTCAGGGTTTTTTATTACGAAAAAGAGGGTAAAGACCTGGTCACCGTGGGCAGCTGCGACCTGCTGGAATCCTTCTTCGAACTGCAGACCGATATGGAAGTCAGCTTCACCTTCGGCTATTTCGCCGAGCTCATCGAGGATTCCCGCCCTTCCCTCATGGAGGATGACAAACTCTTTCGCCTGCTGCTGCATACCCTGCAGGCGTTGAAGGCGGGAGGGGAACTGAAATTTCTGACCGCCTATTTTGAACTCTGGTTCCTCAAGCTCAACGGATTTCTACCCGATCTTTCCCGCTGCCGGCGCTGCCGGACCGATATCAAGACAACCGGCTGGCTGTCGCATAAAAAAGACGGGGCTTATTGCGGGCAATGCGCCCCGCTGAAAAAAGACGCCGTCTCCTCCGAATTCCTGGAATTCCTGGAATGGATCAAAAAGAATCCTCCCCCCGGGAACATTTCACTTCCCTTCTCCTCCGAGCAGATCGGAATCAATCGTCAGGTTTTGAAGAACATGATCGTGTTTCATATGGAGCGCGCTCCACGTTCACTTTCCGTCCTCGATCAATCCTCATAGCCCGTGAGGCTCCCATCCGGGCCGGTCATTCCGTTAAGGCTGGATTGCCCTTCATATTCCCTGGCCCGGGTTAGCCGTATAGGTGCTGACGATCAATTGTCCGGCCGTTGGACTCCCGCCACTCTGGACTTAAGCGGCATTCGCCGCCGGCATCAATCTCGAAAAAGAGACGCTTTTCCTTGACAATGGAAATTTTTTTCTGCTATAAATGCCTGTTATAATAGCGAAACACCCTGTGATCATAACATCGATAAGTTTTGTGGATTCATAAGACGACGGTCAAACAAGGAGCAATCATAATCCTTCAACCTGCAAGACCTCGGGCCTCATTTCATTAAAATGCGCTTTTCACCCTACCGACAACATCACTAGCCTCATGAACTTAAGTACTCGTATCCCCGAGGTGATGGTTGTGCTCCGATTCAGTTCCAAAATTAAATCTTACTGGGGAGGATAATCTGTGAATGTGGATACCGAAAAGGTCAAAACATTTATCGACCGGCATGCCTGTGACCGCAGCGCACTCATAGCCATCTTGCAGGACATTCAGGCCGAATACAACTACCTCCCGCGCAAGGCATTAATTGTCCTTTCTCAGGCCATGAAAATCCCGCTCATCGATATCATAGGAGTGGCGACTTTCTACAGTTCCTTCAGCCTCGAGCCGCGGGGAGAGCATACGGTGACCGTGTGCATGGGAACGGCATGTCATGTCAGGGGAGCTCCCAAGATCTTGGAGGAATTCGAGCGGAAGCTGGACGTGGAGGCCGGTCACGCCACAGAGGACATGCAGTTCTCCCTGGAAACCGTGGCATGTCTGGGATGCTGTGCCATCGGACCGGTGGTGGTCGTTGACGGCAACTATCAAGCGCAAACGACCATCCGGAATGTTGGATCTATTCTAAAAAAGTACCAAACGAAAGAAAAAGACAATGGCCAGTAAACCGAAGTTTCAATCCGTTGAAGAGCTGAGGCAGGCCGTCGATCTCAGCCGTACACAGCGCGCGGCAGAAGACAGGGTCACCCTCACGGTGTCCGCCGGGACCTGCGGGCGAGCCCGGGGCTCCCTGGATGTCATAGCCGGATTGGAAAACGTGATCCGGGATGAGAAATTGCAGGACCGAGTCAAGGTAAAGGTCACCGGCTGTCACGGATTCTGTGAAGCCGAACCCAATATCATCATTCAACCGCAGGATCTGTTCTACCAGCATGTCGGCAAGAAACACGCGAAGCAGATCATCCACCAAACCGCCCTCAAGCATGAAAGGATCGAAGACCTGCTGTACAAGGAACCCGTCAACGGGCGAACGGCGATCAAAGAGAGTGAGATTCCCTTCTACTCCAAACAGCGGAGACTCGTCCTGGGCGATAATGTCCTGATCGATCCTACGGATATCAGCGAATACTATTCCATCGGAGGCCACCTGTCCTTGGCCAAGGCCCTTTTCGAGATGACGCCGCAGGATGTGATCGATACCGTCCTGGCCTCAGGGCTACGCGGCCGAGGAGGCGCGGGATTCCCCACCGGGAAAAAGTGGGCGTTTACCCGCAAAACCTCCGGCGAGGTCAAATACATCATCTGCAATGCGGACGAAGGAGACCCGGGCGCCTACATGGACCGCAGCCTCATGGAGGGCAACCCTCACCGCGTGCTGGAGGGAATGATCATCGGCGGCTACGCCATAGGTGCCTGCGAAGGATACGTCTACATCCGCGACGAGTATCCCTTGGCCCTGCAGAACATCACCCAGGCCGTAGAGGACGCCCGCACCGCCGGGCTGCTGGGAGAAAACATTCTCGGCAGCGGCTTCGATTTCGAAGTCCGGGTCGTAAAGGGAGCGGGGGCTTTCGTCTGTGGTGAGGAAACCGCCATGATGCGGTCCATCGAGGGCAAAGTGGGGGAACCCCGGCAGCGGCCGCCCTTCCCCTCGGTCCAGGGTCTCTGGAAACGGCCCACCAATATCAATAACGTGGAGACCTGGGCCAACATCCCCCTCATCATCGACAAGGGCCCTGAATGGTACGCACAGATCGGAACCGAAGGCAGCAAGGGCACCAAGATTTTTTCCCTGGTAGGTAAGATCAACAACACCGGTTTGGTCGAAGTGCCCATGGGAATCACTCTGCGCGAGGTCATCTACGACATTGGGGGAGGTATCCTCGATGGCAAGGAATTCAAGGCCGTACAAACCGGGGGGCCGTCCGGCGGCTGTTTGCCAAAGGATAAACTGGACCTGCCCATCGACTACGAAAGCCTGACCGACGCCGGCTCTATCATGGGCTCGGGCGGCATGATCGTCATGGATGAAAACACCTGCATGGTGGATGTGGCGAAATACTTCTTGAACTTTCTGCGCTACGAATCCTGCGGTAAATGTCTATCCTGCCGTGAAGGCACGCATCGCATGTGGGAGATCGTGACCGATATAACAGAAGCCAAAGGAAAAGAGGGCAACCTCGAACTCCTAGAATCTTTGGCGACGGCCGTGAAGGATTCTTCCATGTGCGGTCTCGGACAAACAGCGGCAAATCCTGTTCTTTCAACCCTGCGCTACTTCCGAGAAGAATACATAGACCACATCCAGAAAAAAAAATGTGCAGCTTTGGTTTGCCGCGAGATTATATCCGCACCATGCCAATACACATGCCCCGTAGACCAAGAAGCCTCCGTTTATATCGCCTTAATCGCCCAGAAAAGATACAAAGATGCCTTGAATATCATCCTGAAGGATAATCCCCTTCCCTCTGTTTGTGGCCGCATCTGTGACCATAAATGTGAGAGCAATTGTCGGGCCAAAGAGATCGGAGAGCCTATTTCCATTCGATCCTTAAAAAGATTCATCATGGACTGGGCCCAGAAAAACGACGTGCAGCCGGCCGATATTCCGAAGGCTTCCAAGAAGAATAACAAAGTGGCCATCGTTGGATCTGGACCATCCGGCCTAGCTGCGGCCTTCACGTTAAACAGGAAGGGCTACGATGTCAGCATCTTTGAATCCTTACCTGTTGCTGGGGGCATGTTGGCAGTAGGGATTCCCGAACACCGACTCCCGCGGAGCGTCCTGAAATATGATATCGATCGCATTCTGAATTCAGGAGTAACATTAAAAACGAATCAAACGCTCGGAAAAGACTTTTCTATCAAAGACTTGTTCGCCCAAGGTTATGAGGCAGTTTATATCGCTATCGGTGCCCATAAATCCATGAAATTGAGGATTCCGAATGAAGATGCATCTGGGGTTATGGAGGGAACCGGACTTCTGAAACAGGCGAATCTCGGCCATGCCCTGCCTTTAGGAAGAAGAGTAGGGATAATCGGAGGCGGGAATACCGCTATAGATGCAGCTCGCGTTGCTCTCCGGCACCAAAGCACGGAAAAAGTAACAATCCTTTACAGGAGAACCCGCCAAGAAATGCCTGCGTATGAAGAGGAGATAGAAGCGGCCATCGAAGAAGGCATCGAAATCCATTACCTCGTCGCTCCTGTGAACGTATTGACAAAAAAGGGCAAGGTCTCCGGTGTCGAATGCATCCGAATGAAACTCGGGGATCTGGACGAGAGCGGTCGCCGGAGGCCTATTCCCATAGAAGGATCAGAGTTCACTGTCGAATTGGATACTCTGGTGTCGGCCATCGGCGAGGGGCCCGATCTCTCTTTCATCATAAGCGAAGCTGATCTTCAAAACACGAAATGGGATACCCTCGTAGTGGACCGCAAAACTCTGCTCACATCCCGCGAAGGCGTTTTTGCCGGAGGCGACGTTGTTACCGGGCCGAACACCGTCGTTGATGCTATTGCCGCCGGGAAGACCGCCGCTGAGTCCATCAATCGGTATCTCATGGGAAAAAGCCTGGAGCCAATGTATACGCTCAGTCGGCCATCGATTTATGTGGAGCCTGTCGAACTGACTGAAGAAGAAATTGATCAAGCTGAGAGGCCTGAGATGCCCCGCTTGCCCGTCGAAGCCCGCCATAAAAATTTTAAGGAAGTGGATCTGGGATTATCGGAAACACAGGCGGTTAAGGAGGCTCGGCGATGCCTGAGGTGTGAATTGGAAACCCAAGACGGGAAAAAAGCAATAGGAAGGGAAAAATGAACAATTTCATCATGAACGGGGTTGAAGTCAAAGCCGAAGAGGGCTGGACCATCCTGGAAGCCGCCAATTTCTACGGCTTGGAGATTCCCACCCTCTGCTACAACGAAGGGCTTAGTGCCTGGGGTGGCTGCCGGCTTTGCCTGGTCGAGATCGGCGAGGGAAAAAATACCAAGCTGGTGAGCTCCTGCACCTATCCCTGTGAGGAAGGCCTGGTGGTCCATACCGATACCGCTCGGGTACTGGAAGCCCGGAAAATGATGATCGAGCTCATGCTGTCGACGGCACCGGGCTCCAAAGTCATTCAGGATCTGGCCTCCAAGTTCGGTGTCAAACAGGTCCGTTTTAAGCTCCGCAACGAGGAATGTATCTACTGCGGCCTGTGCGTGCGCATGTGCGCGGAACAGATGGACGGTAAGGCCATCGGATTCCAGAATCGAGGCTACAAAAGAAGAATCTCCACCCCCTTTGATATGCGCTCCCACGAATGCCGGCTCTGCGGAGGATGCATCTATATCTGTCCGGCCTGTCAGCTCCGCTGTCAGGGACCGGATGCCGATACAGCCGTCTGCAATGCCTGCTTGACAATGGATCCTACCTGTGTGGACGTGTATGACGAACTGCAGTGCTGGATGTACGATGCCGGACGCTGCGGGACGTGCGTCCGACCGCCGGAGGAGCGGGACCAGGGAGCAGGCCGGAAAGACCCACCATCAAAATAAAACCAGTACCTTAAGGAGGAATCAAAATGTCCTATACAAAACTCAACAGAAGCGCAGCCACACTGACCAAGAACAGAACCGAGGGTTCCATCAGCCCCTTCAGCGGGATGTGTGTCACTTGTGTCGACGGCTGCATCGGCATGTGTGAAATCGGAAAGTCCGCCTATCGGGGGCATGAAGTCCTCTATCCCCAGCCCTTCGGGATCATCACCGCGGCGTCCGAGAAGGATTACCCGGTCGACCTGTCGGATTTTACCATCCTGGGAACAGCGGCTGGGGCCTTCGGCGCGGAACCCGATCCCGATAAAGCCACCTTTCCCAAAGTGAGCATCGAGACGGCGGTCGGCCGGGATAAAGGCATTAAGTTGAAAGTTCCCTTTGTCATATCCGGAATGGGATCCACCAACGTCGCCAAGCAGAACTGGGAAGGCCTGGCCGGAGGGGCCGCCATCTCCGGCGCCATCCTCACCGTGGGAGAGAATGTGGTGGGCATGGACGATCAGTCTGAATTCAAAGACGGTCGCGTCCTCCGGTCCGTAGACCTGGAGAATCGGGTCAAATTCTATAAGGATTGGCAGGATGGATACGGCACGGTCGCCATTCAGGCTAATGTCGAGGACACCCGCTTGGGCGTACAGGAATACGCCATTCAGAAGTTGGGTGTGGATACCGTGGAACTCAAATGGGGCCAGGGGGCCAAGGACATCGGCGGCGAAGTCAAGATCAAGCGCCTCTCAAAGGCTCAGGAGTTGAAGCGCCGGGGATACATCGTACTGCCCGACCCGGAGGACCCGGACGTCATCCAGGCTTTTGAACGCGGTTCCTTCAAGGAATTCGAGCGACATTCCCGGCTTGGCATGGTCGAGGAGGAGAGTTTCATGCAGCGCGTGGAGGAGCTGAGGCAGGCGGGCGCCAAATACGTCTTCCTGAAGACCGGCGCCTATCGCCCGGTGGACCTGGCACGGGCCGTCAAATACGCCTCCCAAGCCAAACTCGATCTGCTGACCGTGGACGGCGCCGGGGGCGGAACCGGCATGAGCCCCTGGAGGATGATGAACGAGTGGGGGATCCCCAGCGTGGAATTGTGGTCGCTGACCTACCAGTACTGCAAGAAGCTGGATGAAAAAGGTGAGTTCGTGCCGGATCTCGCCTTTGCCGGAGGAATCACCTTCGAGGATCAGATCTTCAAAGCCTTGGCTCTGG
>Ga0180437_10007102_pt1 | contig 14716 bp, 8 predicted proteins | sample SS_ome_4_FD_132410 | JGI IMG/M metagenome (GOLD analysis project Ga0180437, IMG submission 132410) | Hypersaline lake sediment archaeal communities from the Salton Sea, California, USA - SS_3_D_1 metaG | ecosystem: Environmental > Aquatic > Non-marine Saline and Alkaline > Hypersaline > Sediment...
GGTCATTGGCAAAACAGTGTGACGCTGTTTGAGCGCGCTGCGAGGGTAGCAAAGGGTTCCGCATTGACACACAACAATCTCGGTCTTGCCCTGCAGAAACGGGGAAGGACCGAGGAGGCAATCCGGCATTACAGGGAAGCATTGCGGATCGACCCTGCACTGTTCAACGCACACGGCAATCTGGGCAATGCCCTGCGCGAGCAAGGAAAAGGCGAGGAGGGGATGAGACATTATGAGGAGGCGCTGAGGATCAACCCGGCCTCTGCCAAGGCCCACAACAACCTCGGGATACCCTATTACCTATCAGGGGACTATGAAAAAGCCATCCAACATTATGAGGAAGCGCTCCGGATCGATCCCGGTTACGCTGACGCACACTACAACCTGGGCCTTGTACAGGCCGTGCAAGGCAGGCTCAAGGATGCCGTCCAGCATTACCGGCAAGCGGTCAAGATCGATCCGAAGCACACAAAAGCGCACTATGAGCTGGGAGTGATGTCCCTTAAGCAAGGCAGAAAGGACGAGGCCATCGCCCATTTTCGCAGGGTCCTGGCTCTGGATGCGGAAGACCCTGAAGCGCACAGAAACTTGGCCATGGTCCTGGCCGATCAAGGGAAACACGAAGAGGCGATCGAGCACTATCGTGAGGCAATTCGGTTGCGGCCGGATGACCCGAGTTCCTACAACAATCTCGCCTGGATTCGGGCGACTCACCCGGACCCGGGACTTCGCAACGGAACCGAAGCGGTTGCGTTGGCTGAAAAGGCCTGCCAGCTCTGGGGAAGAGGGGAGGTCGACCTCCTCGATACACTGGCCGCGGCGTTTGCGGAGGCAGGTCGATTTCCCGAAGCTGTCGCAACGTTGGAGGAAGCCATCTCACTTGCGACTTCCCCCGGGCTCGAAAAAAAGGCAGAGCAGCTGGGAAGACGATTGCAGGGTTACAGGGCGGGGCACCCGTACCGCCAGGCGCAGACGGACGCCCCCCAGGGAGGTTCCTAGCCCGATGGCCCAGAGGTATGTCGCAAATGTCTCCGTCTGACAAAGAGAAGAGCACCCGAAGGAGCCTCCGATTCTCTTGGGTCCTCCCTTGCCTGTTGGCGATCCTGTTGCTTGCCGCTGCCGTTCGGTTCCGCCTCCTGGACGCGCCCCTGGAGCGTGATGAGGGAGAATACGCCTATGCGGGCCAGCTCATCCTGCAGGGGGTGCCTCCCTACCGCAACGTCTATAACATGAAGATGCCAGGCATCTATGCAGGGTACGCCCTGATCGAGGCCGCCTTTGGCGAGACACCTCGAGCCATTCACGTGGGCCTCCTCCTTGTCAATGGAGTTACCATTCTGCTGGTATTCCTGCTCGCCAACCGGTTGTACGGACAGGTGGCCGGGGTCGCTGCGGCGGCGGCCTATGCATTCCTCTCCTTGGGGGTACCCGTCCAGGGGATCTTCGCAAACGCTGAACACTTCGTTCTTCCCCCTGCACTCGGCGGCATCCTCCTTTTGATCCGATCTGAGAATCGCCCGGGCCCGTGGCCTACTCTGGCAGGCGGTCTTCTATTGGGGCTCGCCTTCCTTACGAAACAGCATGGCGCGGCCTTCATCGTCTTTGCGGCGTTGCACCTGTTGTTTTCCGAGCTTCGCTACCGGCCCTTTGCATGGAAGGCCTTCTCGCTAAGATCTCTCTTGTTTCTCGTCGGCGTTCTCCTGCCCTTCGGGTTGACGTGCCTGATTCTTTGGCGGGTGGGTGTGTTCGACAAGTTCTGGTTCTGGACATTCGATTATGCCCGGGAATATGCCTCTGGTCTGCAGCTGTCGGACGGCCTGCACAACCTCAGAGGGAGAATCACCATCCTCGTCCTCTCAGCCCCTCTTCTTTGGGCTCTCGCCGGTGTGGGTCTCACTGCCCCGGTGTGGAACCGAAAAGTGCGTAAACAAAGCGCCTTCATGGCTGGATTCGGGGTCTTCTCCTTTCTGGCTGTCTGTCCGGGCCTCTATTTCCGCCCCCACTACTTCGTCTTCCTATTGCCCGCAGTTTCCATCCTTGTTGGAGTCGCCATCGCCGGCCTGGAAGGCCTTTTCGCCGGTTCCGGGTCCGTCAGGGTGGGTCGGATCGCCGCCTTCCTCTTGATTGCCGGGTCGATCCTTCAAGGCGCTTACCAGCAACGAGGTTTCCTCTTCTTTTCCGATCCTGTCACGGCATGCAGAACCACCCACGGTTTCCACAACCTGTTCCCCGAGTCCCTGGAGATTGCCCGCTATATCAAGGAACACACCACAGAGGAGGATCGAATCGCGGTGATCGGTTCGGAACCACAGATCTACTTCTACGCACGCAGGCGAGGAGCCACGGGTTACATCTACACCTATGCCCTCATGGAAGACCACGACTTTGCCCAAGCGATGCAGCAAGAGATGATTCAGGAAATCGAATCGGCCCGCCCGAAGTACTTGGTTTTTGTCAACATTGCTATGTCATGGTTCGTCAGGCCGGATTCCGTAAAGGACATTTTCGAATGGTCTGAACGCTACCAGGATGAGTTTTACGAAGTGGCCGGTATCATCGATATGGTATCGTGGGACAGGGTCCTGTACCGTTGGGATGAGGAGGCAATCGGGTATTCTCCGCAATCAGAATTCTGGCTGGCTGTCTTCGTGAGAAGGCAGTAAGCGCTATCGCGATCCATCGGCTGACGCATGAGTTTTCACTGAACCATCGTTCCTGGAGGCACCAGAGCTTGCGACTCCACGATCCCTTGAAGGGAAGCGATATCGGTAAGCTTCTCGACGGCATTCTGCTGGGTACGATTGCGTGCATCCTTCTCTATACGGCGCTAGGGTTTCTGCTGGTCCGTATCCACGCAGACATGATCGCAGCCAAGATGGAGTTGTTCCTGCGCCACGACATGCGTGTATTGATTGCGCCGGACGACCCCTATCTGCAATCCTTTCATCATCGACTCGCCAGCGCCGTGTTCTTGGGCATCTCCCTGGGCACATTGACAGCCCTGCTTGTCGCTGCCGTATCGATTGTCCCGTGGGCGAGAGGCCATTGGGGCAAAACCATCGAACCTCTGATGACGTTGCTGCTCATGCCGGTCCTCCTGTTCCTGACATTCAGCAGGGACCTGCCCGTCCTGTCCGTCCTGTGGGCCGTCCTCGCGCCCGTCTTCTTCTGGACCCCATGGATCTACGTACAGAAGTGGCGGAAATCGAAGAGGAGGAATCGGTTAAGGCTGGCTCTCTTTGCTCTGCTGTTCTTGCTTCCCATCGCTTCCTTCAACGCCTTCTCATCTCTTGCGGTACGGGATGTGCTGATGGGCTTGCCCGCCGGGAATCTGCTGATCAACTTCTACTACGACCATACCCTGCTTGCCGCCCATGTGATCAAACCCGTTTGGTATCAAGCCCAGCGGGTAGTCGCTGTCGGAGAAGAGATAGACCTTTCGGAGCCTCTTGACTCAGGGAGTCTCATCATAAAGGTTCAAGACCCCTGTGCTGTGAAGGGCGCTTCTTTGGTCATCGGCAAAAAGGAGCTGGCCTGCCCTTCCTTCCTGCTCCCACCTGCCGAGGCCGCCAACCGAAGCCAGGCAATCATGATGAAAGCAAGTAAACAGTTTGACAGGAACAAAGCGTTTCGAAGGGGTGTTCGCTGGTTCTTCAAAGGAGGCTTCTGGGTTGCTCTACTGCTTCTGATCCTGCGATTTTCCATATTCCTGGAGGATGTATATGAACGCCAGAAGGCGGTCGCCCTTTTTTTTCTGCTTGCAGCTTTTCTGCTTCCTGCCCGCGGCCTATACCACCAATTCCTTCTTCATCCCCTGGAAGCTGACCCAATGACAAGAGCTCACGAGTACGCTTCGTCAAAGAGCGCGACCAAGCGTTATCTCAGTGCGGTCCACGCCTGGGACTATCTATCACGGGAGGAGCTTTCCTTGTTGTCAACGGATCCGAACCTGAGGGTACGTCACTATGCGTTCGTTGCCATGGGGCTACAGGGGGACCCTGGCTTTCTCTCCCCCTTGACAAGGGGGTCCACCGACCCGGAACAGATCGTAAGGACCAAGGTCTATAGGGCACTCGGGGAAATCGGAGGTGAGGATGCGATACCCTTGCTCGACCAAGCGATCGCACAAGACCCTTCCTGGTATGCCCGGGACTATGCCTACAAGGCGAGAAACGACATCGATCTCATCTACAAGATCGTAGAGTCCATGTGACCGATTGCGCTTATGACAGCAGTGAGCCTTTCAGGGAATCGAATGGCAACGGGCCCCCGGTCCGAACAAGTCTTTGCATTCGCACTGTGCATTCTTGCCGCAGCTCGCGTGTTTGTCTATAGCGCTGCCTTTCCCTTCTTCAATAACGTAGACGAACAAATGCATTTCGATCTGGTTACCAAGTATTCGGTCGGACATGTGCCCAAACAGAAGATCGAGAACTACAGTCGCCAGGCTGCTGAACTCATCGTACTTTACGGTACGCCGGAATACTTCCATGGGCCTGCCAGCTTCCCTGACGGCAAATTTCCACCGCCCCCCTGGAAGATCCCGAATGTGAGATCAACAGAACGGTTTGACAGGGCGGTGTCTCACTGGCAGAAAAAAGGAAATCACGAGAGCACCTCCTTTCCGGCTTACTATACGGTCGCGGGCCTTTGGTCTGCGGCCGGGAGGGCTGCCGGCCTAAGGGACGGACACTTCTTGTACTGGATAAGATTTCTGAATGTCTTCCTCTTCGCCGCGCTCGTTTACCTTTCTTATCTCATAGGACGAACCCTTGCAGCAGACAATCCTTTACAGAGGCTTGGCTTGCCCGTCATGGCCGCCTTCTTCCCACAGGACGTGTTCTACTCGATCAACGGCGATGCCCTTTCTCCTCTACTCTTTGCCATATCCTTCTTCATGCTTCTCCAGCTCTATTTCGAGGACCGATCCATTCTCTACCATGCCCTGGCCGGATCGGCGGTGGCCGGGTGCTTTCTCGTGAAGGTATCGAACCTGGCCGCGCTGGTGCTGCTCGGCTTCATTGCTGCGCTCAAGGTGAGGGACCTGCTCGCAGAAGGGCGGCTTCCTGGACACCTGACGAAACTGTTGGTCTTGTTGCTTACGTCACTCGCCCCGATAGGCTTGTGGCTGGCGAGGAACTGTTTTCTCTTTGGCGACATCACGGGCTCAGCACACAAGGCCGAGTATCTCGGTTGGACCGTCAAGCCACTGGGGCAGGTATTGGATCACCCGATCTTCACGATGGACGGAATCCTTACCTTTCTCAGGGGCATCACCGAGACCTTTTGGAGGGGCGAATTTGTCTGGCACCTCGAACAGATCAAGTTGCCGTGGATGGATAACTTCTACGTCTTTTCTTCGGCAGTTTTCCTGGGAGCTTCTCTTCTGGCCCTGCTGCCCAAACGTGCCGGCACCAGCAAGAAATACCGAACCCTGATCGCGTTGAGCTTCGCCACGGTTGTCCTGTCGGTCCTGCTGCTAGCTGTTCTTTCGGTTCCCTTCGATTTTGGGGACTGCTGGTTTCCTTCAAGGGAGTCTCCCTACTTCCTGGCGGGCCGATTGATTTCCTGTTCTCTTCTGCCGTTCCTGATCTTGTATGTCGATGGGCTCGGACGTATCCTCTCAAGGCAGAGTGGAACCACCGTGCCACTCGTGGTTATCGCAGCAATCGCCATCGCAATAACCGTCTCGGAATGGATGATTTCCCGGCAGGTATTCTTGAGCCCCTACAACTGGTTCCACTTGAACTGACGTCCCTGCATGATCCTTGCACTGTCTATCGTGCTTCCCTCTGCCTGGGCTCGTCCAGCTACTGTTCGGTGTCCCGACTTGACTCCTTTGTACCTGCCTCCTCATAGCCCACCCTCTTCAGGGATAACGATGCAGCCCTCCTCACCTCCGCATTCCTGTCATCCAGGCATCGCGTAAGCTCCGGAATCGCTGCCCTGGCTCCATCCCCCAACTCCCCGATCGCCTCTGCCATTTGAGTCCGCACATTCGCATCTCCATACCGTAGGCCTTTTATCAGGTATGGCAGTGCGGATGCGGACCATGCCGTTGCTTTGTGTTTTCGTACCCACTCGGCAACTCTTGTCGGAAGCCAAGCTGTGCGTGGCACATAATCGGACATGACGCGGAACAGATACACTTCAAGCCGCGGATTGACACGATGCTCCAGCGGCACGATGCCGGCATAAAAACAAGTTACGCTCTGAACCTTGAGCCCATCATCGTACCTCTCTTTATACCGGAGCTGAAAGGGCACGTTGTTAAAACTTATTTCCTGCCTTTCGATACGATTTGGAACCACGAGCCAATCCCCAGCTCTCAACAGAGAGTTGTCAGGCACAACAGGTTCCATGCCAGCCTGATCAGCGTAATAGGCAAAGCCCCAATGCCCGACATACCAGATGTGTGCCTCCGCATCCTGCTCCCGAATCACTCTCGCTGCATCTATTGCTGCTGACTTTATGACACGTGCCTCTCGAATGTCGAGAACGCTATATCCCAGTCCCAGGACCGTTCCAAGAGCCACTACGGCAAGAGTTAGGTTCCCCTTCTCAGACCCTCTCCATGACATAGACGCCGACCGACCCGCGATCAGCATGATCACCATTACAACGCCTAAGATCCGCCGTACCGCACAAAACGGTGAGATGAAGAAATAACCTGCGATTTCCAATGCCAGCCAAAGACCAAGAAAGAGTTCCTCTCGTTTCGACCTCCATTCCCTTGTCTTCCACACGGAACTAGCCTGAAAACAGAGTAAATGCAGGAATGCGGCCAATGTTGCCAGTCCAACCGTGGCTCCAAATGCAGTAAAAACCACCCGCTCAACTGGTGTAACCGCTATGAGCCCATATCCAACGATCACCGCCGCCATCGATAAAATGATAAAGCCTCGGGGTAACTTCAATCCGACCATGGCGATCAACGCGGAGCAAACGCTCGTGCCGCCGACGGTCATGAACAGCCCCTTCGCCAAAACGAATTCGTCCCAAGCTTCCGGAAAGCTGTATTTCAGGCTCCAGATGAATTGGGAGTGGCCGTATAGCAGAAACAGGAGACACTCCCACGCACTGAATAGAGTTGCCGCGAGTGTGGCCGCGATCAGTCCAAGGTCCATACGCCGATAGACAAAGGCGTAAACGAGCACGACTGCAGGTGCGATCGCTCCCGTATACTTTGTCTGCATCGCTAAACCGGCTACAAGACCCGAGCTGATCACCCACGCTCGTGATCGTCCGTCACAGGCCCCCATGAACAATACCAACGACGCGAGGGTGAGTGTCAACGTAGGCATGTCGAGCATCAGGTTCCAACTGGGCAGAAAGGCCGGTGCGAGTACGACCATCACCGTTAGAGGGCTCTTCAGTCTCGGCGCAAAACGTCCCATCAATGCATAAACACAGACGACAAAGACGAAGACAAAGGGGGAAAACCACAGTTTCCACAAGAGGGGTTGTTCGCCGAATAGGCGAATTCCGATAGCGAGCCAGTACGGCCCTACGGGTGGTACCGTGCTCTCGGTGGCCAGCCTCGGCCACTGGAACCAGAAGATTTCGACGTCCAGGGGGTTGAGCGGATTTGCGGCAATGTGTTTGGCTTGGTAGTAGAAGTACGTGTCATCTATGTGAAGCGGCTTGAGTGCATTTAGGGCCACGATCGCCAGCGTCAGGGCAGAAAACAGAAGCCACGGGTGAGAAGAATGGGGTTGCGTTGTGCCTGGTGAGTCTCTGTGTATACAGTCATCCAACAAGAGAAGAAGCCTCTACAATTCCTCAATGTACGGCACAGGTTCTAGGGATCTGACTGTCCTTTCCTTGCCATCAGCAGGATACCGTACTGATTGCTCTGCAGGGGGATGGCGCCCGCCACGACGACGGGCCGGTATGCCTCCATGATCCAGGCAAACAACGCCTGCCCATAGTCCTGCCCGAAGAAGCGAAACCCGAATTCCGATGAGTCCTTGTGGACGAGCATGATCCAGTCAGGCGGGTGCGTCTCGAAGGCCTCCACCATCCTCGCCTCTCCGAAGAAGACCACCTCTGGGGGCATGAAATTCGTAAAAGGAGTGGGATTGCGTCTTCGAAGCAGGAAGTTGAGCACCACCCCCTCGGGAAGCACAGCGAGGGTTTGTCCTTCCTTCATCAGCTGCGGGGAAATCTCTAACACTTTGTTGACGAGTCCACCGCGAAGCGGGTCGGCTCGCAGGGCATCTCCAGCCGGGCCGACCATCCATCGATCCTTCCCGGCCATGATCTGCTCCTGCTGGTTCAGGTAGGCGAACACAAGACTTCCAAGGAGTACGAACGCGCCTGCACGGAATACCACGGCAGAACCCCCGTAGTGCCTGAGAGCGGCGGGGATCCAACCAACGAGTGCAACCACCAGGACCAGGGCCCCGGGCATGGCGAGCACGAAGCCATAGTGGTAGATGCGGGCATTCAAGGCCATCTTGCCCAGCATTGCCAGGGCGAAGGCGATCATGCTGATCTGCCGAATCAGGCGCTCCCTTTGCCCCACGTCACCCCGGACCCTGAAGAATCGAACGGTCAGGGTCGCACCGAGGAACAGCAGGGCCGGCAGCAACCCTCTGGCTGCTTTCATCCACACGATGTCTTCCCACGACACCCACAGGGTCACTGTCAAAGCAACCACCGTGACGCCGGTCAACAGGACCACCCGCAGGGCGCTCTTGCGCGCCGCCAGGCTCAGCAGAGCAACCGGGACGATCGCGGCGGCGTACCAACCTGCACAGGCGGCCACGAGGAGCAGGTTTCCCCGGGTGTCCGTCAGGCCCATGCCCTTCCGGAAGAATTCGAGGTTCGTCAACTCCGTGTTCACGACAGCCATCCAAGAGCCGATCGTGCCCGCAAGGGCTCGATCGGCCGGCATCCCCAGACACAGCAGCAGAAAGGCGAGCAGGGGAGGAATCAGGAAGCCCGTGAAGAAACAGCCTGCCTGCCTGAGGATCTGGGATCCCTCGGATGATCGTGCAGGGATCGTCAGGATGAGGGCAACTATCGTTCCGGCAAGACCCGCAACGAAGACCTCCGCCTTGGTCAGGAACGCAAGGCCCAGGAGCAGCCCCCCTGCGGCCAACATCCAGGAGCCGAAACGAAAGGAGTGCCAAACACACACCATGGATGCCAACGACAGGATGAGGCCGTGTGTCATCTCGTGCGTGTAGGGACAGACATAATTGTAGTTGCTGATCCCCACATAGTGGCCAAAGGCGAAGAGCAGGACGAAGACCAAACAGGCCGCAACCGCGGAGAGCCGCCCACCCACCAACCTTACGGCGTGATGCAGCAACCCGATCAGAAGGCCCATCCAGATAAGATTGAAAACCACCATCGTGTGCAGACCAACACCGAACAGCTTGAAGGCCAGGGTGTTCACGTACTGAGAGAGGGGTCCGTTGTAATAGGCCAAGTCCGCATACAGAACTCGACCCTCCGCGATTTGCCAGGGCAAATAGAGCTGTTGGCCGAAATCCACCAGTACGTCGGCCCAGGTGCCCCATGTCCACCACGCCATGGTGGCAGCGGCAATCAGGATGACAGCGGGTCCTGCCACGAGGGAAACGATACGGGGCGGGCTGACAAGGCGAAGGCCGGTGCGGATGTTTGGATCCGGTCGCCGTGGAGGGTGCCTCTGGTCTTCCGACTCTTGCGTCATCTTGTGCCTCATGATCCTTAGAAGCGGTTGACCCGCAGTGGGGTCAGAGGGAAGCACAGACCCTCCCGAAGGACCTGGCCTTGATTATCTTGTGCGGGATTTTCAACGTCAAGCGCACCCTCTTCTTCCGGTTGACACCCAAAGCTCTCTCCCTCTATCCTGCTCCTGTGCAAAACGATACGATGAGGCTGTCCCCAAAGATGCAGACCCGCATGATCTTCGCCAGCTTGTCCGAGCGGGCACGCAGCCTGCTGCCCATGGCTACCATCTCGGTTGGCGCGGCACTGGCGTTCAGGCGTCTCAATGATTACGACACCTGGTGGCATCTCGCCTCGGGACGGTGGATTGTAGACAACCGCACGATCCCCACCACCGACACCCTTTCCTATACGGTTCCCGACCATCCCTGGATCAACCTCCAGTGGCTCTTCGACGTAATGCTCTATCTGTCGCACAGCGTTGGAGGCGCCAACCTGCTCGTCATCTTGTGTGCAGCCGCTTTCACCACGGCCGTCTGGATGCTCATGAAGAACCTGCGTGAGTGGCTCGATGAGGTCTCGGCTTCGATTCTGTGCCTCTGGGCCATTCTGATCGCAGAGGAACGATTTCTCGTTCGTCCCGAGATGGTGTCGTTCATCCTGCTGCAAGTCGTGCTGTGGGTGCTGATGACGGCACGGCGCAACGAAGGGCGCACCCTCTGGGTTCTGGTTCCGGTCATGCTCCTCTGGGTGAACTGCCACTCCCTCTTTGTCATCGGGCTCTTCTGCATCGGCTGTACCGTAGCGGGCACTGTGGCAGCGAGACTGCCCCTGCTGCCTTCGGGCTGGCGCGAAGCCTCCTCTCTCGGGCCGGAGGCGACCCGGAGGTTGTTCTTGAGCGCCGGTGCCGCTGCGCTCGTCACGCTGCTGAATCCCTACTTCTTGGAGGGGCTGCTCTTTCCCCTGAAACTCATGTCTCGATTCGATGTTTCAAATGCGGCGTTTCAGACCATCGGAGAGTTTCGGCCGCCCTTCTCCGGCTACTTCCCCACGTTCTCGATCGGCGCCTTCCAGGCCTTCTTCTTCCTCGGCATTGCGGTCACCTGTGGAGCGGCGGTGGCCGGCTGGCGCGCACCGAGAAATGCGGGCAGAGGGACGGAAACGCCGGCGCCCGGCTTTCACCTGGTCTGGCTCCTGATCTTCATGGGCCTTGCTTATTTGTCCGTGCTGGCTCGCCGAAACACGAGCCTCTTTGCCCTAGGGGCCACGCCGATCGTGGGGGCCTACCTGGCTCTGATCGGGAGCAGAGCGATGGGCGGAATGCGCGACTTGTACCTCAAGGCCGCCAAGGTGGCCGCACCGGTTCTGTTCGCCATGTGCATCGGCCTCATCGGTGCTATAGCGACCAACACCTACTACTGGAGGGACGGCACCACACGCGAGTTCGGGTTCGGCATACTGGAGGTCAATTTTCCGATCCGCGCAGCGGCGTTTTCCCGGGAGGCGGGATTCAAGCCCAGGCTATACAACGACCTTACGGCTGGGGGCTACCTTACCTGGGATCAAGCGGTAGAGGGGGGTGTCTTCATAGACGGTCGCCTCGAGGTCTACGACGCCGAATTCTTCACCTATTACCTGTCCGCCTTCACGAACGCTCGAATCTGGCGACAGCAGCTGGAGAAGTACGAGGTCAACACGGTCCTTCTCTTCCACCGTTGGGGCAACCGCCACCCGATGATCCGTTTGCTCATGGCCGACCCGGCGTGGACCCTCGTTTACCACGACGAGGTTGCGGTGATCTTCGTCCGGAACCAAGGCAACGAAGAGGCGATCGAGAAGGCGCGTGAGATCTATCCTGCTTGGCAGGAGAGGATATCCGCGGCCCTGCGTGCGCCCACGACCCCCTGGCAATGGCCCGTGGGTCGCGTGAGGGCCCTGAGCAGCTATGCCTCGCTCCTCTCCCTGATCGGTGAGGCAGAAGCGTCGATCGAGCTCCAGGAGCGGCTGTTGGGGTTCCATCTTCCTGCCGAACAGGAAAGCAGGGTCCGGATCATCATCGGCTCGCACCTGGGGAACCGAGGTGAGCTAAAGCGGGCCCTCGGGTACCTCGAGCGAGCGGCCGAACTCGACCCCTCCAACAGGCCCTTGCAGGAGATGATTCAGAGAGTCAAACACGCCCACCCCGAGCTGCAGGATCACCCGTGAACAGGTTCGACTCCTTTCCACTGCAGGGGAAGGAGCCCTCGGCCTTCACAGAGTGAACTCGAACTCGCCCACCTCCAGCAGCTGGTCACATGCGGGCTTGTAACCCATCCCGCAGGCCGCGTACAACTCCTTGGACGCCCGGTCTTGATCCCCTTCATGGAGGTAGATCATGGCCCGGCCATGGTGAGCCATCGCCAGACCCGGGTCCAGGCTGCTCGCCTTGTTGTATTCTTTGAGGGCCAGGTCGTGCTGCCCCTGATTCAGGTAGATGAACCCCCGGTTGCCATAGGCCACGGCAAGCTTCGGGTCCAATTCGATCGCCTTGTTGCAGTCTTGCATGGCACGTTCAAAGTCTTTCTTCCTCCCGTACGCGGTCCCGCGGTTCACATATGCCCTGGCATAGTTCGGGTCCAATTCGATCGCCTTGTTGCAGTCTCGGATCGCTTTGTCGTACTCTTCCGTTGTGATGTACGCGAAGGCCCGGTTGTTGTACGCTTTGGCATAGGCCGGGGCGATCTCGATGGCCTTGGTGTAGTCTTCGATCGCCTTGTCGAATTCTGCCTTCCGGCCATAGGCGACCCCCCGATCAAAGTAGGCAACCGAATACTTCGGGTTCACCTCGATCGCCTTGCCATAATCCTCGATTTCCCGATCGTATTCCTCCTGCAAACCGTATGCAATGCCCCGTTCCTTGTAGGCCTGAGCATACATCGGGTCGATTTCGATCGCCTTGGTGAAATCCTGGACCGCCAGATCGAGCTCTCCCTCTTTCCTGTTGGCCAGTCCTCTTTGGAGGTAATCCTTCGCAGACGTGAGGGGCGTCTCCTTGGCCGTGATATCTTCGCCCACCGCCTCCGTGTCCTCTCGCCCCGCAGGGGGCCCCTTGTCCTCGTCGGCCGGAGGATGCTTACAGGCCACGTGGGTTCCGACCCCCAGTACCAGAAAGATCGCCAGGATCAACCAGAATCGTTTCATCTCTTCCTCCTCTGAAGGCTGTTGGGTCCTAAGAAGGAGTTTACCCCAAACGGACAGACAAATCTATCACAAGGGCAAACCAGCCCGCATATTGCACGAGACTTCGTGGCGAGAGCGGTGGAAGCGGGGAAGGTTCGTGCAATAAGCGGGCGAGGCGTGCACGATCGCGCGGGAAAGGAAGAAGTTCACAATATAGGCATATCTGCACATCTATGGGTGGAGAGCAACAGGGAGCGGCCCAGATGGAAGAGAGCCGATACCCTGATGGGTACCGGCTCTCTCGAACCAATCACTTCACTCAATGGAAAGGGCTATTTATTGGGGATTGCACCCTTCCTTGTGTTTACTCAACCCCCTCAGCCGTGCCTCCCATGCAGCTTCCGCACGCACCCGGACAAATGGTACCGAGATTCGAGGAGGTCGATGCGACGATCACGGACTCCCAGTCTGCGCCGGCGATGCAAACGGTCAGGAGGTCGGTGGGCAGGGTGCCCGAGCCGCACAAGACCGACAGGTAGTCCCCGCTTCCCAGGCCCACGGTCGATGCAATGGAGCTGAGTTCCCCACTGGTGTAACCACACACCCCGGTCGGGGAGTCGGCGGCCATTATCCTGCCGGCAAGAGCCAGGCCGGGCATCGTGCCTGCCGGGAAGCCGCAAGTCCCAACCGTGCTCGTCCAGAGCTTGAGATCATAATTCGTGGAGGCGGTACCTACATCGCATCCGCTGGATGAGTTGAAGGTGTTCATGGTCATGCAACTGCCCCCTACATGTGTGACCACCTCGCTCGTGGCGATATTGACCTTTGTAACGTCAAAGCCGTTCTCGCAGGCGTTCACCACATACTCGCCGGCACCTTTGGATGTATCGTCCCTCGACCCAAAATAGGTCAAGCCCACCCGAGCGGGAGGGTTACATGGCACACAGGGCGTAAGGGCGCTGCCGCAGTCGGTGTTCTGGGTGCAGGACTGCCCCGTGTTACCGGCCGCGCAGGAGCTGGCCATTGTGAAACTCAGCTCCGCGAAGCTGCAGGTACCCACGGAGGGAGAGCCGCTGTTCTTGCAGTCCTGTGCAGTGTTAAAGTTGCAGTTGTCGGCCCCACCACTGCCGGCACAGAGAACGCCCCCGCTAGGGGAGGTATTCGCATAGCTCGAGTCTTCGACCAATGTCCATGTAACGTTCGCGGCACTTGCCGAAAGCGCCCCTGCAAAGATGAATCCGATCGCAAGGAGCCCTACCAAGATCTCTTTCTTCATGTCTTCTTCCTCCTGTTCCCGTTTATGTGATTGGAAAAGACTGGGTACATTCCTCCTACTCTCTCTTCTCTCGTCCCCTATCACCTCCTTTCCGGTCGTGAAGAAGATTGCACCCTGCTGCAAACGCAAAGCAGCCGGGTTCCCTTTCCCCGGCAACCCGGCTGTCTCGTTCGCAAAGAGACCCAAGGCTTTCCGTCCCCAACTCACGTTGGGTATGGCCTTCTCATGGGAAATTGAACGCTAAGGTTCCCGCTTGATCCTTCTATGATCGTTGATTTCGAAGTGGTTGTCAAGATTTTTTTTCAATGAAAAACCGTTTTACCAGAATCCCTGATCTGTTATACTCAATAGCACTTGAAGGGCGTTTCACCACTCGTGCACTGATGACCGAACCTGACAAAACATGGTTTGTCTCTTGAGCGGAAAAGAACGTAATTTTCCATGCTTTCAGCCCATTACGAGCAGGGTCTCGGGCTTCTTCACCGATTGCCTTCACATCTTCGCGGCCATCCTGGCGACAACTCGATTCCTCCAGTCGACCCGCTTCGCCGGGTTGACGGGGGTTTTGCCCTGGCCGTATATTTAAATTCTGGAGGTAACTATGCACCGGGACAAGAA
>Ga0180437_10007103_pt1 | contig 14715 bp, 14 predicted proteins | sample SS_ome_4_FD_132410 | JGI IMG/M metagenome (GOLD analysis project Ga0180437, IMG submission 132410) | Hypersaline lake sediment archaeal communities from the Salton Sea, California, USA - SS_3_D_1 metaG | ecosystem: Environmental > Aquatic > Non-marine Saline and Alkaline > Hypersaline >...
AGGAGCCTTAGAAGCGAGTGAAAGGGGGTGCGGGGGAAACGAATCGCCGGTCGTTTCCCCCGCCAGGTCTTTCCGCTCGGCATGGATATGCCGAGCGTTACCATAACACAAGAAACTCAATAGAGACCATTTCATAGCCTCCCACCGGCAAATGCACGTCCCCCCAGTGCCGTTCAGAGCGCCGCGTTCCTACGCATGGCTCAACCACATCGGGTGGTGAAATGGCTTGCAGCCGCCTCCGGCATTCGACCGGGCCCGCTCTGGTCGAGCGCACAGCTTGTGTGCAGAATGAGCCACCGCTATCTTCTGGCGGGCGCGACCGCGGCGCGCCACTGAGGGGCCGGCGCGACAAGAGCCGGGCGGCGCACTCGCCCCTGTCTTGCCCTCAGCTGGGAACAGAGATACAATGGCGGCAGGTGATGCGGGATGGCGCAGCTCGCCATGAAAGAGGCGCGCTACTGGGAAGAAGGGAAAGGCGGGCGAGTCCACTGTCTGCTCTGCCCTCACGAATGTCGTATCGCAGAGGGCCAGACTGGGCGCTGCCGCGTCCGGCAGAACGTCGGCGGAGTTCTGCGGACGCTGAACTACGAGCGCGTCTCCGCGGCGAACTGGGATCCCATCGAGAAGAAGCCCCTCTTTCACTTCCACCCGGGCGCTCCCATCCTGTCGCTGGGCACCGTCGGATGCAACCTCGCCTGCGCCTTCTGCCAGAATTGGTCGATCTCCCAAGGGACTGCCGGCACCAGGCGCTTGAGCGCGCAGGAAGCCTTAGCAGCGGCCACCCGCGAGTCGGAGAACCTCGGCATCTCCTACACCTACAACGAGCCGTTCATCTGGTACGAGTTCGTGCTGGAGACCGCGCAGCTCGCGAAGGCGGCCGGGCTCAAGAATGTCCTCGTCACCAACGGCTACGTGAACGAAGAGCCCCTGCGGGAACTTCTTCCCTACGTTGACGCCATGAACATAGACATCAAATCGATGGACGCGAACTTCTACCGAGAGCTGTGCCGGGGAACCGCCGAGCCGCCCCGCCGAACGGCCGAGATCGCCAGGGAGTCCGGTTGCCTGGTGGAGCTTACCAACCTGGTGATCCCCAACTGGAACGACAAAGACGATGACATTCGCGCCTTGGTCGATTGGGTGGCCGGTCTCGGGCCCGATGTGCCCTTGCACTTCTCCCGCTATCATCCCGACCACAAGCTCACCGAGCCGCCCACCCCTGTCGAGACCCTCACGCGCGCCCGCGAGCTGGCCATGGAGAAGCTCCACTACGTCTACGTGGGCAACATCTGGGCGGGTGACGGCGAGAACACCTTTTGCCCAAGCTGCGGCGAGGTCGTCATCGAACGCCGCGGATTCAGCGTCTCGCGCCTCGCCGTGAAAGACGGCCGGTGTCAGCTCTGTGGGGGCGAGGTAGCCGTGGTCGGAACCTGAATCCACTCACCAGCACTAGGAGGTTCGAAGCCGATGACAGAGCAGCCGAAAGTCACATCCTGGCGTGAGCTGTTGGACAAGACGATCGAGCTCGGCCTCGGCGCCGCCCTGCTCACGAAGGAGGCCGCGACGAAGCTCGTGGACGACCTTGTGCAGCGCGGCGCCGTGACGCGCGATGAGGGCAGGAAGCTCGTGGACCAGATGATGGACAAGGGCCGAGGACAGAAGGAGAAGATGGAGGCCTTCGTAAGCGACGTCGCACGGCGCGTCGTAGAGAGATCCGACCTCGCCCGCCGCTCGCGCGTGGAGGACCTCGAGCGCCGTGTCGCGGCCCTGGAGGAGCGACTGAAGCAGGGGCCCGGAAGCTGAGCCCCGGACCTTCTGGATAGCCGATGAACCTGGGATTGGGACTGCGCAACCTCGGGCGCGTTCGTGAGATCCTTTCGGTTCTCGTCATCGACTACGGGTTCGGCTACGTCTTCGACCAGCTCGGCATCTCCGGGCAGCTCCCGGTGGGCCGCCGCCGTCGGCCGGCGCGGGAGCATGCGGGGCTCCCCGGGGCGCGGCGGCTCCGGCTGGCGCTCGCCCAACTCGGACCTACCTTCATCAAGCTGGGCCAGGTGTTGAGCGCCCGCGGCGACCTGCTCCCCCGCCCGGTCGTAGAGGAGCTGCGCCACCTCCAGGACGAGGCCCCGGCCGTCCCCTTCGAAGAGCTGCGCGGCACCATCGAGGAAGATCTCGGCCGGCCCGTCGAGAAGTGCTTCCCCGAGCTGGACCCCGTGCCCCTCGCCGCCGCCTCCTTCGGCCAGGTGCACCGCGCGGCCCTCTCCGACGGCCGGCAGGTCACCGTCAAGGTCCTCCGGCCCGGAGTCCGCCGCACTGTGGAGCAGGATATCCAGATCCTCTCCGACGTCGCCTACCTTCTGCACCGCCAGGTCTCCACTCTCCAGCGATACAACCTCCCCGCCTTGGTTCGCCAGTTCGCCGGCCAGCTCGAGGACGAGATGGTGTACACCTTCGAGGCCCACAACGCCGACCGTCTTCGCGGCAGCCTGGCCGAGGCCGACATCGCGGTCCGCATCCCCGAGGTGATCTGGAATTTGACCTCCCGCCGCGTGCTGACCACAGAGCGCCTCAGCGGCAGGCGCGTCGACCGTCTCTCGCCCGCGGCCCCCGGCCTAGACCGCCCGGGACTCGCGCGCGAGATCGCCCGGTGCATGCTTCACCAGATATTCCTGGATGGCTTCTTCCACGGCGACCCCCACCAGGGCAACGTCCTCATCGGCGAAGACGGCGGCCTCATCCTGCTCGACTTTGGAATCGTCGGCTACCTCGACCCGCGGGTCCGTCGCCTGCTCGCCGAATCCCTCCGGCGCGTCTACGACGAGGATATCGACGGCCTCGTGACCGTCATGACCGAGCTCGGCACGGTCAGCCCGGATACCGACCTCTCCTCGCTCCGCAATGAGCTGGCCCGCGTCGTCAGCCGCTTCCTGCTCGTCCCCCGACGCGAGTTCTCGGTCGGCGACCTGCTCACCCGCAGCTTCCGCGCCCTCTGGCTCAACCACGTGCGCGCTCCCGCCGAGCTCTCGCTCACGGCAAAGGCCATTCTGCTCACCGAAAGCATCTGCTCCGAGTTGGACCCCGACTTCGACTTCCGCGAGCTGGCCGAGCCGGCGATGGAGGAGGCGAGGGCGAAGATGCTCGGCCCCAGCGCCATCGCCGAACGGGCCCTCCGCTCGCTCGAGTCCACCGCTCGGCGCATCGGCAATCTGCCGGCACGCGTCGACCGCGTGCTCTCCCTCATGGAGCACGGCGGCCTCCGACTCCGCGTAGACGAGCCCGAAGCCGCGACTCGTTGGGCGCGGGTGGCGCGGTCCCTGAACCGGCTTGGGCTGAGCCTCCTGTCGATGGCGCTGCTCCTCTCCGGCACGCTCTTCCTCGTCGTTGGGGAGCACTCCACACACGTCTGGCTGGGCGTCGCGGCCGTCGTCGGCGCCGTCGTGCTCGGACTCATCGTCGGGCTCGCCGCGCTCCGCCCCGGGCAGCTCTAGCGATGCTGATACTCGCCTCACGGTCGCCCCGGCGCCAGGACTTGCTGCGCGCCGCGGGAATACAGTTCAGAGTGGTGGTTCCGGAGCTTCGCTCCGAACCACCGCAGGCGGCGCGGGGCCGGGCCGCCGACCTCGCGCGTCGGGCCGCGCTGGCCAAGGCGCAGTCGGTCGCACGGCGGGAGCGAGGCACCGTGCTCGGGGCCGATACCATCGTCGTCTGCGACGGCGACGTCATGGGCAAGCCGCGGGATGCGGACCACGCGCGTTCCATGCTGCTGCGGCTCAGCGGCCGTTGGCACAGCGTCTACACCGGCATCGCCCTCATCTCGGGCGCGCGGCGGCTCGTCGGCTACGAACGGACGAAGGTGGCCCTCCAGCCTCTGTCGAAGGACCAGATCGGCTGCTATCTCAGCACCGGGGAGCCCATGGACAAGGCCGGCGCCTACGCTATACAAGGCAGAGGTGCGGCCTTGATTCGCGCCATTCGGGGGTGCTACACCAACGTGGTCGGACTGCCCCTCCCTAAGCTCATCGAGATGCTGCACGAGTTCGAGGCCTGCGGCGCCTCTCGAGGCGGCGCAGGCCGGGGTGCCCACTGATGTCGCTCTGGCGCTACGTCTGGTCGCGATGCTCGCGCGACATCGCGGTCGACCTCGGCACCGCGAACACGCTCGTCCACGTTCGCGGCAAGGGGATCGTCCTCAACGAGCCCTCGGTCGTTGCGGTGGACAAGACCACCGGAGAGGTCCTGGCCGTCGGCACAGAGGCGAAGCGGATGCTCGGCCGCACCCCCGCGAACATCGAGGCCGTGCGGCCGCTCAAGGACGGCGTCATCGCCGACTTCGAGATCTCCGAAGCCATGCTCCGCTACTTCATCTACCGCGTTCACCGGCGCCGCACACTCGTCCACCCCAAGATCGTCATCGGCATCCCCTCCGGCGTGACCGACGTGGAGCGCCGCGCGGTGCGCGACGCAACGCTCCGCGCCGGCGCGCGGGAGGCCTACGTGATCGAGGAACCCATGGCCGCCGCCATCGGCGCGGGGCTTCCCGTGTGGGAGCCGCGCGGTTCCATGGTCGTAGACATCGGCGGTGGCACCTCGGAGGTGGCCGTCATCGCGCTCAACGGCATCGTCGCCGGCCGGTCCATTCGCGTGGGCGGCGATGAGGTCGACGAGGCCATCGTCACCTACATGCACCACGAGTTCAACCTCGCCATCGGCGTTCCCACCGCGGAGCAGGTCAAGATCGCCGTCGCCTCCGCGTATCCGATGAACGAGGACGGACTGGTCGCAGTGGCGCGCGGGCGCGATCTCTTGACCGGCCTGCCCAAATCGGTGGAAGTGACCTCACCCCATGTCCGAGAGGCGATCTCCGTTCCCGTCCAGGGCATCGTGGAGGCGATCAAGCAGACCCTGGAAGCCACGCCCGCGGAGCTCTCGGCCGACATCATGGATCGCGGCATTATGCTCACCGGCGGCGGCGCGCTGCTCAGGGGAATCGACCGGCTCCTCGAGGTCGACACCGAGATGCCCGTGCGCGTGGCAGAAGACCCCCTCGCGTGCGTCGTCATCGGTGCCGGCCGTGCCCTGGATGCCCCACAGCGATTCGCCGAGTGCTTCGCTTCCTGCTGACGCGGCGGTGTCATGATCTCACGGCTCGATAAACAGCAAAGGCGCGCGCTCATCTTGTTGTGCAGCCTGGTGGTGATAGCCCTCGGGCTCGATGTGTGGCAATACAGCGCGCACCAGAGCGGAGGCCGGACCTGGTTCGACGCCGCGGTCTGCACCCTCGGGCAACCCCTCCAGAGCGCGCTCCTCCAGACCACCCGGCGCACGGAGGAGACCTGGCGCATGCTGGTTCAGGCCGAGCAGCTCGCCGAGGAGAACGCACGGCTCGCCAAGACCGTGGCCGCCCTCGAGACGCGCCTGACCTACCTGCGAGAGGGCCGGAGGCGCGCAGAGCGCGAGCACGCGCTGCGATGGGCCTATCCCCGCGCCGGCCACGACACTCCTCTCGCGCACATCGCCGCCATCGCCTCGGGCGGATGGTGCTCGTACTTCACGGTGGACCGGGGCGGAGCCGAAGGCGTCCGCGTCGGAGACGTCGCCGTCACCCACGACGGCGTCGTCGGACAGGTCTATGCCGTCAGCGATCACACCGCCCGCCTTCTGCCCTTCACCGATCCCGCGAGCGGGATCGCCGTGCGAGTCGAGAGATCGCGCGACACAGGCGTTGTCAAGGGACTGGGCGAGTGGCAGTGTGAAGTGCGATACCTCGAGCCCGACGCCGAGCTGCGGCCGGGCGACCAGGTTCTCACCTCGGGCACGGGGGGCATCTTCCCGGAGGGGCTTCCCGTCGGGATGGTGACATCCGTACGCGCCGATCCGTACACCCCTGGAAAGGTGGCCGCGGTGCAGCCGGCGGCGGATCTCCGGAAAGTCGAAGAGGTGCTGCTCCTGCGAGGGCGGTGACCCCACCGAGCGCGTCCCGTCCGGTCACGGTCCGGTGACGATCACATATCCTCCCTCCAGCGTCTCCGCCCGGCGTACGATGAACTCGCCCGTGCGCGGCCGTCGGCTCCGCAGCCAAACTTCGTAGCTCACCCGAAGGTCGGTCGACCCAGGCACCTCCTCCGGCGCGCCGACTTTCGTGAGCGTCACAGGAGGGTCCTCGCCGAAGTACTGTTCGAGAAACATGGCCGCCTGCCTCCGGCTGCCGTACTTATCGACGAGGCCCGGGTAGTACACGGTGGCCCCGTGGTAGTTCTCCTCGATGAGGCAAGACCAGAAGCAGTCCACGGCAGCGCGCGGGCTGCTTGCCGACGGCGGCAGCGGCTGCGGTCGCAGGAGCAAGACTGCCGCCGCGACGAGGGCCGCTGCCAGCACACCGATGGCGACCCATTTCAGGCGGCTCGGAGCACGCACCGCGGCCGGGACGCGCTCCGCGGCCTCCTGCCGCTCGCGGATCGCCTCCACCGCGCCTTGGACCTGCTCCCGGCTCTTCTCGCGCTCGGCCTCCTGCTGCTCCTCGAATCGGCGCCGCGAACCTTGCTCGTCTTCCCGCGGCTCGCCCTCCTGCCCCTGCTGCCGCTCGAGCTGCTTCAAGGCATCCGCGAGCGCGTCCTCGGAGTCGTCGTCGCCCAGATCGATGCGTGCCATCTCATCCCTCGGGGCCTTTCACCCCTGTGCCTTCGTCGTTGCTGCACTGGCTCCTGCCTTGCTTGACGCGCAGCATCCCTGCTGTTAGACTCGAAATGCCAATCGAGAGTTCGCAGCGCCCCCGTAGCTCAGGTGGATAGAGCAGGGCCCTCCTAAGGCCCGTGTCGCGCGTTCGAGTCGCGCCGGGGGCCCTCCCGCCTCCGTCTCCGCCGCGCAGGTGATGGCCCGTCGCCCGCCGAATGCAGTCGGCGCCATGAAGATCATCGTCGGCCTCGGCAACCCTGGCTTCACCTACCGCAGGACCCGCCACAACCTCGGCTTCATGGTCGTCGCCGCACTCGCCCGCCGGCGCGGCATCCGCTTCCGCCGGGGACGCTTCCAGTGCACCCAGGCAGAGGGACCCATCGGCAAGCAAAAGGTCCTCCTCGTGCGGCCGCAGACCTTCATGAACCGAAGCGGCGTGTGTGTCGCAGCCGTGGCCAGGCGCTTCGACTGCCCCCTCGAGGATCTGCTGGTGATCTGCGACGACGTCAATCTCGACCTCGGCACCCTCCGCCTCCGTCGCTCGGGCAGCGGGGGCGGACACAAGGGCCTCCAGTCCGTCATCGACCAGCTCCACAGCCGGGAGTTCCCCCGCCTCCGCCTCGGCATCGGGCCCCCGCCCGACGGCATCGACATGATGGACTACGTCCTTGCCCCCTTCCGCCGCTCCGAGCGGCCGACCGTCAAAGACTTCCTCGCGCGCGCCGCCCAGGCCGCCGAGACCTGGGTTTACTACGGCATCGACGAGGCGATGAACCGCTTCAACTAGCAGCCGTCGGTCTGCGTTGACAACGAGTGACGGCTTCCGGCATAATGAGCTACCTAAGCTGTCTCAAAACCCCTTGGCTAGGAGGTAGCACCCTTGGACCAGAAGCAACTACTGATGATTCCCGGCCCGACCCCAGTCCCCCAGTCCGTTCTGCTCGCCGGGGCCGGGGAAATGGTCAACCATCGCGGACCCGAGTTCGCGGCGGCCCTGGCGGCCTGTACAGAAGGCCTCAAGAAGGTCTTCCAGACCCAGCACGATGTGTTCATCCTCACCGGGTCGGGCACCGGCGGCCTCGAGGCGGCCGTCGTCAACATGCTTTCCCCGGGAGACTCGGTGCTCTCGGTGAGCATCGGCGTCTTCGGCGACCGGTTTGCCAGCATCGCCGAGGCCTTCGGCGCGAACGTCGAGCCACTCAACTTCGAGTGGGGCACCGCGGCCGATCCCGAGAGAATACGCCAGCGGCTGGCGGCCGACACAGAGAAGAAAATCGATGCCGTTCTCATCACCCACAACGAAACCTCCACCGGCGTCACCAACGACCTCGCCGCCATCGGCCCCATCGTCCGCGACCACGGAGCGCTGCTTCTCGTGGATGGCATCAGCTCCCTCGTCGCCATCGACTGCCGGACCGACGCGTGGTGTCTCGATTTTGTGGTGGCGGGCTCCCAGAAGGCCTTCATGATACCGCCCGGCCTCACCTTCATCGCCATGAACGACCGCGCGTGGGCCGCGATGGAGAAGGCGACCATCCCTCGCTTCTACTGGGACCTCGGAAAGGCGAAGGACTACCTCGAGAGAGGTCAGACCCCGTGGACGCCGGCCGTGCCGCAGGTCTTCCAGCTTCAGAAGGCCCTCGACCTCCTGCTCGCGGAGGGAATGCAGGCCAGCTTCGCCCGGCATGCGCGACAGGCGACGGCCCTCCGTGCCGGCGTGCAGGCGCTCGGCCTCGAGCTCTTCGCCGAACCGAATCGCGCCAGCAACGCCGTCACCTCGGTCCGCACGCCGGACGGCGTCGACGTGTCCGCCCTTCGCAAGCTGATGCACGAGAAGTACGGCGTCGTGCTCGCGGGCGGCCAGCAGCGCCTCAAGAACGACATCTTCCGGATCGGCCATCTCGGCTATGTGGCCGCCTCCGACATCGTGGCCACGCTCAGCGCGCTCGGGCTCGCCCTGAAGGAGCTCGGCGTGAAGGCCGATCCTTGCGCCGGCGTCAGCGCCTTCGTCGCTGCTCTGGAGGGTAAGTAGGTGCCCGCACAGCAGACCAAGTGGCGGGTGCTGGTGAGCGACAAGCTCGCCGATCAAGGCCTCGCCCCGCTTCGCGAGAGCCCCGACATCGACCTCCTCCTCAAGCCTGGACTCAAGCCCGAGGAGCTGAAGCAGGAGATCCGAGAGGCCGACGCTCTCCTTGTCCGGAGCGCCACCAAGGTCACTGCCGACGTCATCGAAGCCGCCCCGAAGCTGGTCGCCATCGGGCGCGCCGGCGTCGGGGTGGACAACATCGACGTGGAGGCGGCCACCCGCCGCGGCATCGTGGTGTGCAACTCGCCCGAGGGAAACACCGTCGCCGCCGCGGAGCACACCATGGCCCTGATTCTGGCGCTCGCGCGGAACGTCCCCGCCGCCAACGCCTCCCTCGCGGCGGGCGAGTGGAAGCGCAGCGCGTTCCTCGGCGTCGAGTTGCTCAACAAGACGCTCGGCATTCTGGGCCTGGGCAAGATCGGCAGTGAGGTCGCCGTGCGCGCGGCCGCCTTCGGCATGAAGATCATCGGCCACGACCCGTTCATGGCCGCCGACCGCGCCGAGCGGCTCGGCGTGGAGGTCGTCGACCTGCCCGAGCTGCTGCAGCGCGCCGACTTCATCACCATCCACGTGCCCCTGAACAAGGACACACAGCACCTCATCGGCACCGAGACCCTCGCTGCAGTGAAGCCGGGCGTGCGAATCATCAACTGCTCCCGCGGCGCGGTGGTAGACGAGGCCGCGCTCGCCCAGGCCATCGAGGAGGGCCGTGTGGCCGGAGCCGGGCTCGACGTGTTCGAGAAAGAGCCGCCCTCCGACAGCCCGCTGCTCGGCCTCGACAACGTCGTGCTCACACCGCATCTGGGCGCCTCCACGGCCGAGGCGCAGATCAAGGTCGCGGTGGATGTCGCCCAGCAGGTGCTCGACGTCCTCAGCGGCAGGCCGGCCCGCAGCGCCGTCAACGTGATGCCCATCAGCGCGGACGCCATGCGCACATTGGACCCATACCTCCCGCTCGCGGAGAGGATGGGAAGCCTCCAGGGCCAGTTGGCGGAGGGGCCGCTCAGCTCCGTCGAGATCGTCTACGCCGGTCAGCTCGGCGAGGAGGACTCTCGCCTGCTGACGCGGGCGTTTCTCAAGGGCCTCCTCTCGCCGATCCTCGACGAGCCGGTCAACCTGGTGAACGCCGCCGTCGTCGCCCAGGGGCGCGGCCTCCGCGTGGTCGAGTCCCGCAGCCGCGAGCCGCAGGATTACGTCAGCCTGATCGTCGCCCGCGTGGCCACCGACGGCGAGGAGCGGACCATCGCCGGCACCCTCTTCGGGCGCAGCGAGGCCCGCATCGTGCGAGTGGACGACTACCGCGTCGACTTCGAGCCCTCCGGCCACATGCTCGTGTCCATGCACATCGACCAGCCCGGCATGATCGGGAAGGTGGGCAGCATACTCGGCGAGCACAGCATCAACATCGCCGGCATGCATGTGGGCCGCAGGCAGTCCGGCCCGGGCGGGCCCTCAGTGATGGTGCTGGCTTTGGACAACACCGTCCCCGAGGATGTGATGCAGGAGATCCGCCTCGTCGACGGCATCCAGACGGCACAGCTCGTGGAGCTGTGAGCTTCGCCGCCCGGACACTGTTCTCAGTCGGATGGGTGCGCCGCGGGCGAGACGCGCGACGCGAGGCCGCATGAAGATCCTGATCACCAACGATGACGGCATTCACGCGCCGGGGCTGATCGCGCTCTACGAGGCGCTGAGTCCGCTCGGCGAGGTCACCGCAATTGCGCCCGAACGGCCTCGCAGCGCCTGCGGCCACGCGATCACCCTTCACAAGCCGCTGCGACTCAGGCCGGTCGAGATGCTGCACGGCGGCCGCGGCTTCGCCAGCAACGGCACCCCCGCCGACTGCGTCGCGCTCGGCGTCAGCGACCACCTCGGCGGGCTCCCCGACCTCGTCGTCTCCGGCATCAACCTCGGCCCGAACCTCGGCGTCGATATGAGCTACTCCGGGACCGTCGCCGCTGCCATGGAGGCCGCCATCGGCGGCCTTCCCAGCTTCGCCGTCAGCGTCGCCTCCTACCAGGCCGCCGAATTCGGCCCCGCCGCAGAGTTCTCACACTACCTCGCTCGCCAGGTCGTCGCCCACGGGCTCCCTCGCGGCACCTTCCTCAACGTCAACGTCCCCGCCGCGCCGATCTCCGAGATAGCGGGCCTCGCCGTCACTCGTCAAGGCCGCCTCCGATACAGCAACCGCATCGAGCGCAGAACCGACCCGCGGGGCGGCGCCTACTACTGGCTGACCGGCGAGCGAATCGACAGCAGCGCCCAATGCGGGAGCGACGTTGACGCCGTGGCCCACAAGCGCGTGTCGATCACCCCAGTCTGCCTGGACTTGACCGATGAGAAGCTGGTCGCCGACCTGCCAAGCTGGGACCTCCGCTGGCCGCAGTAGCGCAGCCCGCGGCCGGCGCCTGCAGCGATGACAGCGAGCGAGTTCACCCCTGCCTACGCGCGCACGGGCGCCGACACGGTCGCCGAGCGCGCCGCCGAGCTGCGGGAGATGATGCGCTCCTGCCGGCTCTGCCCGCGCAACTGCGCCGTCGATCGGCTCGCAGGAGAGCAGGGCCTCTGTGGCGTCGGCGCCGAGCCCATCGTCTCGAGCTACGGCCCGCACTTCGGGGAGGAAGCTCCTCTCGTCGGCCGCCGCGGCTCCGGCACAATCTTCCTGACCTTCTGCAACCTGAAGTGCATCTTCTGCCAGAACTACGACATCTCGCATCTCGGCCGGGGGCGGCCCACAAGCCCCCGGCGGCTGGCCCAGATGATGCTCGAGCTTCAGCGCACCGGCTGCCACAATATCAACTGGGTGACCCCCACCCATCAGAGCCCGATGCTCATCGAGGCGACCCGGATTGCACTCGCCGACGGCCTGCGCGTTCCAATCGTCTACAACTGCGGCGGGTACGAGTCAGTGGAGGTGCTGCGCCTGCTCGAAGACATCGTAGACATCTACATGCCCGATGCGAAATACGGCGACAACGACATCGGGCGCCGCCTCTCCGGAGTCCCCGACTACTGGGATCGCTGTCGCGAGGCCCTCGCCGAGATGCATGCACAGGTCGGCGACCTCGCGGTCGACGACCAGGGCATCGCCCGGCGCGGCCTGCTCGTGCGGCACCTCGTGCTCCCCGAGGACATGGCCGGCACCAGGACGGTCATGGACTACCTCGCCTCCCTCAGCCCCCATACCTATGTCAACGTCATGGCCCAGTATCGTCCCGCGCACCGCGCGCGGGAAGTCCCCGAGATCGCGCGGCCCATCACCACGATCGAGTTCCGTCGCGCCCTCCAGGCCGCCGCCGACGCGGGCCTCCACCGACTCGACGAACGATGGCAGCTCCGGTGAGCGATCCGAATCGCCCCGCCGCCGGCCGCGGCCGCACGAACGCGTGGTGGCACCTCGCCTTCATCCTCTGGCTCGAGGCAGGCTACTTCTTAACCCTCGCGGCCTTCCTCCGCCTGTCGATCCCGGCGGCCCTATGGCAGGCGGCCCTCTGCCTTCTCGCCGGCCTGCCTCTCCTGCTCGGCGTGGTCAGGGCTCTCGGCATCCCAAAGCGAATGCGGTCGCTGCCGCGCCGCCTGTTCCACTTGATCGGCGCCGTGCTCGCCATACTTCAGTTCGTGGTCCCCTGGCTCGCATGGAGTGCGCTTCTGTGGCTGCTCAACCCCGGCCTGTCCGCGCCGCGGGCGGCCGCCGCGGGCGCCGGCATCGCCGCATTCTCCTACCTCACAGGGTTCGCGTTGATCGCTTTCCTGCACCCCCGCCCCTCGGACGTCGAAGTGACACACCACGATGTAGCCATACCCGACCTGCCGCACGCGTTCGACGGCTATCGCGTCCTCCACCTCTCCGACCTCCACAGCGGGGGCTTTCTGTCGCCCCAAGCCGTCCGCGCGAGGCTCGACATCGCCGCGGACACCGAGCGCGATCTCGTGATATTCACCGGCGACCTGGCCGATCGGGGGGCCGGCCGCATGGCGATGACGGCCGACGCCCTGGGCGGGGTCCGAGCACGCGACGGCACCATCGCCGTGCTCGGCAACCACGATCACTGGGTAGGGGAGGAGCGCGCGATTTCCGCCCTCTCGGAGCGCGGCGTCACTGTGCTCGCCAACAGCCACCTTCGGCTCGACCGCGGCGGCTCCGCCATCTACCTCGCTGGCGTGCACGACGCCTCCTACATGGCGCGCGACGACCTCGAAGCCGCCCTCACGGGTATCCCCGACTCCGCTCCCGTGATCCTCCTCAGCCACGCACCCGAGATAGTGTTCCAGCCCCTTGCACCGCGAGCCGCGCTCGTGCTCTCCGGCCACACACACGGCGGCCAGATCGTGCTCCCCTGGCTGGGGCCTCTCTACGTGCCCTCGCCCATCGGCCGCAGCCGCGCCGCGGGGCTGCACCGGCTCGGCCGACAGTGGCTCTTCGTCAACCGCGGCCTCGGCGAGGTCTTCCCGCCCATCCGCATCAACTGCCCCCCGCAGGTCGTCGTCCTCACATTGCGCCGCGCTGCCACCTCGGTTTGACACCGTATCGGCCCCCACGTATACTCAGAGACGGAGAGATGGCCGAGCTGGTCGAAGGCGCACGACTCGAAATCGTGTAGGCCCCCACAAGGGGCCTCGTGGGTTCGAATCCCACTCTCTCCGCTGCCTCCCCGGACGCCCTCGACCGCCATGACGGGCTCGGTGGCGTGACACCGCACTCCGCCAGCCGCCCTGCGCAGCATGAGAACGCAAGTGCGGCAACAGATATCGCAAGTCGTGTTGCCTATAAATGTTGCGTATCATATGGAATGGCCGCCACATGGGGCTTCTTGCTGAGTATTCCGCCGCGCCCCGTCTGTCTCGCACGGCCATTTGGCCACTCAGGTGTCTGAGGGGATAGGTTCATGGAGAAACGTGTTCTGGTTGTGGATGACGATCCTCCTGTGCTCGAGCTCGTTCGCGAGGTGCTGACTGGGGCGGGATTCTCTGTCTCCACGGTCGCGGATGGCCCTGCGTGTCTGCGCAAGGTGATCGAAGAGACCCCCGACCTCATCGTGCTCGACGTCAACATGCCCGACATGGACGGCTTCACTGTCCTCCGCAAGCTCAGGGAGCGGCCGGCGACGAAGGAGCTGCCGGTCATCCTGCTCACGGTCAGAGAGGAACATGGAGACGTCCTCCAAGGGTGGTTGGCGGGCGCGAATCTCTACATGAGCAAGCCGTGCTCGCCCACCGAACTCGTGGCAGCCGTCCAGCAGATGCTGGAGGCACCCGCCCGCATCTAACATTACCGCTCACTGAGGCCACCTTTGGTGCGCGTGCCAACCGCAGCGCACGCCGTCCCGCCTGCCGGCGGCTCGCGCGTCCGCAGACCTGTCGCCCCTTCGACCGGGTGAGGAGTGGACATAGAGCGGCCTCGCTACAGCGGCGGCGCAGCAAGCCCTGTTCCTGTTGCAGACCCCGTCTGTCGCGTGCTATAGTTCCTGGCAGGTCCGGGCGGATTGCCGCTTTGGACGGCGCGAGGGGATCTGTATGTCTGTCGATTACATCATCCCGCTTGGCTTGCCACCTGGAGCCTGTTCCCGGATTCGACAGGAACGGCGATGGCTCACCCCTCCAGCGGTGGGCTACCGGCTGGGCCCTCTCGTGTGCCCGCGTCACGATATCGCTCTCGGAGACGATGCCGAGAAGTGTATGCACCGCGGTGGCGCCTCCTGCTGGTACGTTCCGAACGGTGAGGCCGAAAGTTAGCCGCGGCGCCGCGCGGCGGCATTCTGATAGCTCCCAGACCGCGGCCGCAATGTTGAAGGCGCGCGGTCCTGCCCGGGTGTGCAGATACCGCGGCTTGACACTTCGCGCGGCTGCATACACCATGCAACCAGAGGCTGGCGAATCGGGTAACGCAGTGGTGTAGCGCTCACCGTATATGATTTCGCCACATGATCTCCCCCAGAGACGGCGCTGCCACCTGCACA
>Ga0180437_10007105_pt1 | contig 14714 bp, 12 predicted proteins | sample SS_ome_4_FD_132410 | JGI IMG/M metagenome (GOLD analysis project Ga0180437, IMG submission 132410) | Hypersaline lake sediment archaeal communities from the Salton Sea, California, USA - SS_3_D_1 metaG | ecosystem: Environmental > Aquatic > Non-marine Saline and Alkaline > Hypersaline >...
AAACTCCGGGTGCACGGCCAGATCGGTGTACCACTTTTGATGGCCATTCATGTACGTGGCCAGCTCAAAGACCGCACCGGCAATCTTGGTCATGATGGCCAAGTCGGTGGTCTCGCTGACCTCGTGAAAGTACTCGACTGCCTCGGGCTTGATGTCCTCCGGCTCTGGCCAGGGGAAGCCGTCGAGGTCGGACGGTTTGGTGCAGTCTGCCAGCGGGTGCTTGATCATCTCAAAGTAGTAGGAGCCGTCCGGCCGTTCCACTTTGCCCCATTCGCAATGCCACTCGTCGGCGAACACAGCCTGGGGCAGCGTGGGCTCTACCTTGTTGCGCGACTTGTCCAAAGGATTGCCCAGGCGGACCACGTCGAGGCCATACTCCTCGGCGACGCGAGGGTGAATGGCCACGTCCGTCCAGCGCCCGACCTTGGGCGTCTCATCGATCTCGATGCCCATGTACTCCTTGAGGTTGTTGTAGGCATCGATGGTAATGGTCATGCTCAGTGGAACCCGGTCAGGCTCGCGGTGCTCGAGCGTTCGCAGCACGCGCTCCCGAGGGGTCAGCGTAGGTGTACCCATTTTCGTCCCTGTCTCCTTTCGCTACTCGATGCCCAGCAGTTCCTTGGCCTTGCGCGCTGCCATGGCAGCATCCCTGGCATAGCCATCGGCGCCAATGGAATCTGCAAACTCCTGGGTCACCGGGGCACCACCCACGAGAACCGTGACCTTGTCCCGCTTTCCGGCCTGCTGCAGGGCCTTGATGACGTTGCCCATCTCGGGTATCGTCGTGGAAACCATGCCCGACAGGCCCAGGAGATCCGCCTCATCGGCCGCGGCAACGAACTTTTCGCGGGGCACGTCGATTCCCAGATCGACGACCTGGAAACCCGCGCCTTCCAAAAAGACGCCCACCAGGTTCTTGCCGATGTCGTGCACGTCGCCCTTGACCGTACCCAGAACCACGCGGCCCAGTGGCTCGACAGCCTCCCCCTTGGCCAGTTCTGGGGCCAGCTCGCTCATGCACGATTTCATGGCCAGACCGCTGGCCAGCATCTCCGGCAGGAAGTATTCTCCGCTCTCGAACAGCCGGCCCACTTCCTCCATAGCAGCGACCAACGCTTCATTGAGGATGGCGCGTGGCTCCTTGCCGTCCTGCAGGGCCTCCTTGGTAGCTTCCACCGCGCTATCCACCTCTCCCTGCACGACCAAGTCATACAACGTCGTTAGCTCCATATGTCCTAACCTCCAGAATTCGCACCTGGTTGGTGCGGTGTGCACGCATCCGACAGAGTGCAGAAGGCGACGCCCTTGCAAAGGCCCGAGCAACGCCCTGCGACCTTTGCAAGGGTTATGCCATCCAGGGCGTGGCGCACGTGCGTGCGCCGCACCCGCTCTCAAGATCCCTAACCAGAAACCCAAGCCATGGAGCGCTTGACCGCCTTGGTCCACTCGGCGTACAGCTTGTCGCGCTCCTCGGCAGGCATCTGTGGCTTGAATACCTTGTCGATCTCCTGCCCTGCAAAGCACTCTGCGGGGCTCTTCCAGTAGCCCACGGCGAGGCCGGCCATGTAGGCAGCACCCATGCTGGTGGCCTCGGGATTGATGGGCCGTACCACCTCAGCGTCCAGCATGTCGGCATGCAGCTGCATCAAAAAGTCGTTGCGTGCCGCGCCGCCGTCCACCTTGATGGAGGTGATATCCACACCCGAGTCCTCGCGCATCGTCCCCAGGAAATCCTTGGTGGAGTAGACGATGCCTTCCAGCGTGGCCCGCACCAGATGGGCACGGGAGGTGCCGCGCGTGATGCCGATGATCATGCCGCGGGCGAAGGAATCCCAGTACGGCGCCGAGAGCCCGGTCAGGGCTGGCACAAAGTACACGCCGCCGTTGTCCGGCACGCTGGTGGCCAGGGCTTCCGTCTCGGCCGACTCTTTGATCAGCTCCGCCCCGTCCCGCAGCCACTGGATCGCTGATCCGGTGACCGCCGCGTAACCCTCCAGGCCGTAGGTGGTCTGGCCATTCATGCGCCAGGCGATCAGCGCGTTCAGACCGTTTGTGGACATGGCCACCTTGGGACCAATGTTCATGTCCACGAATGTGCCGGTGCCGATGGTGCACTTTAGGCTGCCAGGCTCCAGGCAGCCCTGCCCAAAGAGCGCCGCTTGCTGGTCGCCGATGGCCCCGGTGATGGGAACCTCTGCACCAAAGACGTCGGGATCGGTCATGCCAAAATCGCCCGAGTCATCGCGCACTTCGGGGAAGATGGCCAGCGGCACGCCGAGGAAGCCCAGCCACTCGCCGTACCATTCATCGTTGAGCATGTCGTAGGAGCCGGTAACCGTGGCATTGGAGGCGGCAATCGCGTGCACTTTGCCCCCGGTCAGCTTGGAGATGAGCCACGAGTCGATAGTGCCGAAAGCCAGCTCGCCTGCCTCGGCGCGTTTCTTGGCACCGTCCACGTTCTTCATCATCCAGTTGAGGCTCAGCGAGGAGTAGACAGGCGCCAGCGCCCAGCCGGTGTGCCCGTAGGCCTTGGTCGCCCACTGTTCGCGGATCTCTTCGACAAAGCCAGCGGTGCGCGTGTCCTGCCAGACAATGGAGCGCGTGATCGGCTTGCCGGAGTTGCGATCCCACAGGGTGGTAGTGGCGCGCTGGTTGGTGATGCCGATCGCTGCAATATCGGCGGGCTTGAGGCCGGCATCGTCCAGTGCCTTTTTTACCATGGCCTGCGTGGCTGCCCAGATCTCCTCCGCATCGTGCTCAACGCGATCGGGCGCTGGGTTGAACTGGGTGAACTCGCTGTAGGCCTGGCTCTTTACGTTGCTGTCCTTGTCGACGATCAGGGCCCGCGTCCCCGTGGTACCCTCGTCGATGACCATGATGTAGCGTCCTGCCATGAGTTGTTACCTCCTTTTGTGGTAATTCACTATACACTGCTTCGTAAAGCCTATTCGAGTCCCCAGATTCGCCGGGAGACTCTTGGACACCGACGTTAGGGCGACGCAGTGCCAGTCCCTCGCTCCGGTGCCACCCACCTGTGGGCCTCGTCAGGATCGCCTCTTCTCAGGGTCGGAGAGGGCAAAGCGCTCCTACGAGTGCCCGCCCTCTCCAGTCAACCTAGTGTCCGCGTTCGCCCTGCGGTATCGCCGCTTCAGCTAGGGCAGCGAGAAGAACACGCCGATCCTGTCCATGATGATCGCCAGCGTGGTCAGCACGGCGATGGTGCAGGCCGGCGGATCGATATGGGTGTCGCCATAGCTGTTGAATGTGCAACCCATAAAGTCACCGATGAACACACCAAGCAGGCCGAAGATGGCGCCCCAGATCAGGCTGCCACCCGCAAAGCTCGCCGCAACGGCCGCGGGCAATGTGATGTGGTGGGTCACCGGCACGCCAAAGCCGCACTGCAGGAAGAGAAGGCTGACGGCACTGATGCAGAAGCCAGCGAGCACGCCCCCGTTGTCCGCACCCAAGACCTGGAACAGGTACGCCGACATCAGACCTACGCCAGCACCGAGTACCACCTTCATCAGGGGATTGTCGCCAACGGCCGCATAGCGATTCTCACCTGCTGGACAGCTGCCGGTGATGCCGAGCTTGCCCCAGATCAGGCGAACGATGATCGCCGAGAGCACCACGACCAGTGCCACGGCATCTGTCCAGGGTGCGATGCCAACCTGGCCGAGCAGCCAAACCAGCACATGGCCGATGACACCGAAGACACCACCGACAAGCAGCGCATCCCCGCTGCCGGTCGAGTACACGGGCGTGACGATGTCATTGCCCTTTTCCAGCTTGCCTTTGGAGGCGGCATAGGCTGCGCCTGCCACGCCCGCTGCAAAGCCACCCATAGCTGGGGCCCACACCGGGCCAAAGGTCAAAAAGTCGTTCCAGGCTGTGCCTCCGCCGGCGGCCTGAATGGCAATGCCGATCAAGCCAAAGAGGCCGACCAAGGCAAAGGCGGTGAGGGCGCCGAAGCCAGTGCCCAGTACGCCGCCGCCAAAGGCGGCAAGAATAGTGGCGAGACTCATTGTGTTTCCCTCCTTCAGAGTGGTAAGGCATTAAGAATAGAGTGTGCATCCACGGTTGCTACGCGCGCGTTTCGTTCGATAGAACCCTCCTTTCTGCCAAAACAGAAGGAGCGCCTGCTCCGCCCGTGATCTAGAACGGGCAGAACCAGACGCTCGCGGCGGATACAAAGGAACACAGTCGCGCCGCTGCATCACAAGCGGACAAGCGCAGCGCGTCGGATGGACTGCTGATGCAACCCAAAGAAGGCGGGGGCTGCGCGGGCAGCCCGCAGTGGAGCGCAGCAAACCGTGGGCCATGGCGCGGCTGCCTGCCAAGGTTCATGGGCCGATTGGTCGGAGTGTGAACAATATCCATAAATGGAAAGCGCTCCGGCCACCCTAGTCCATGTCGCGCCGGGTACCAACTGCGCGCCCCGGCAGCATTGCCTGCGACAAGGTCATCGGGCATAAGATGCTGCAGTTACAAGTCCGTGAAAGGAACGACGGAAACGATTTATACCAGCTTAACGAGGATCTATCAATTCCGGTCCAGGATCCCAATGACGTGAGAATCCACCTATCAAAACACCAAAGCAGCGTCCGAGTTGCGAGGCGCTGTTTGTCGAATTGCCGCGCGCAGTGATACATGCGGTCAGCCAGGGGGACGAGATACATCGTCACTCTGCTGCACCTCCGCCAGCACGATTTGGATGCCCTGGCTTTCCAAGTCGACGCGATAGCCTGCATCCAGGCCACTGTCTACAACGATGGTATCCACGCGATCAAGAGGCGCGGTGACGCAGTCGGCAACGGCGCCCACCTTGGTATGATCCGCAATGATGACCACCTCACCCTGCGTGTGTTCAATCATCGTGCGCGCGATCTCGGCCTCTTCCAGGCTGGGCGTGGTGAGACCGCACTTGAGACTGATGCCATCCACACCAATGAAACACCTGCTGGCATAGATACGCTGCAGCGCCAAAAGGGCCAATGGGCCGACAAAGGAATGCGACTGCGCGCGATAGGTGCCGCCGATGACGATCACTTCTGCGTCAGAGCCCTGCAGTTCGCCGATCGCTCCCGCGTTGCTGGTGACGACTCGCACGCCCTTTCCGGCCAGATGTCGAAAGAGCGGTGGGGACAAGTATAGCATGGCAAGCAACGGCGACGTCAGCAGCCTTGGGGAGAGATCCGCAGCCAGCGGCGGTGCCGCGGGATGGCTTCCCTGATGGACGCTACGCGTCCTCGCACCCCATAGGGTCGCCAAGACAGTCAAGCAGCGCCTCCAGCCCCAGCAGGTAGCTGCGCCAGCCGAAGCCACTGATCTGTCCCACGCAGACCGGGGCGAGAAGCGAGGTGTGCCGAAAGGGCTCGCGAGCATAGATGTTTGAGAGGTGCACCTCGACCGCGGGGAGCCCTACAGCGGCGATGGCGTCGCGCAGGGCAATGCTGGTGTGGGTGTAGGCGCCAGGGTTGATAAGCACACCATCGGCGCGGTCCATGGCCTCGTGCAAGGCGTCGATCAGCTCCCCCTCGTGATTGGACTGCTCGATGTGCAGCTTTGCACCGCGCTGCTCCGCCAGCGCCCCCAGCGCAGCATTGATCTGCTCCAGGGTCACCCGGCCGTAAGTCTGAGGTTCCCGAGCACCCAGAAGGTTGAGGTTGGGCCCGTGGAGCACGAGGATGGTGGGGGAGTGCGCAGCTTGGCCCGTCTGCTCGCCTGTCACGGCCTCCCCCCTGCGCCCATGCCCTGCAGCACGGCCTTGACGACCTCGGGCGGAACGCTGTCGGCAATCTCCACCTGGCCAATGGCTCGCGGAAGAATCCAGCGCAGCTCAGGCCCGCGTTTCTTCTTGTCAAAGGCTAGCGCTTGGCAAATCTGCTCAGCCTCAAAGGGCGGGCAGCGCACCGGTAAACCCCATGACGAAAGGACGGCCTCCAGACGGCCCGCAAGAGCGGGATCGGCCCAGCCTAGCTGCGCTGCTATCTTGGCCGCCGCGACCATGCCAACGCTGATGGCTTGGCCATGGCGCAGTTCAAAGCCGCTGAGCCTTTCCAGCGCGTGGCCCACGGTGTGGCCAAAGTTGAGCACCGCACGGCGTCCGCGCTCAAAGGGATCTTGCTCCACAATGTCGATCTTGACGCGCAGTGAGCGCGCAATCCAAGGTGCCAGCTCCCCCTGGGCCCAGTTCAGGGGCTCCCCAACTTGGGCCTCCAATTGAGCAAATAGAGCGGGATCGCCAATGACAGCGTGCTTGAGCAGTTCGGCCAGGCCGCACCTCAGCTCCTCAAGCGGCAGCGTGGTCAGGACGGTGGGATCTATGATCACCCATGCCGGCTGCTTGAAGGCGCCCACCAGGTTCTTGCCCTGCGCGAGGTCAACGCCGGTCTTGCCACCCACGCTGGCATCGACCATCGCCAGCAGGGTGGTGGGCAGCTGGGCAAAGCGGACGCCGCGCATGTAGGTCGCGGCCGCAAAGCCGGCGATGTCGCCCGTGACGCCGCCGCCCATCGACAGAACAGCGCTGCTGCGGTCCAGCCCGGCGGTGAGAAAACGCTGGTAGAGTCCGGCGACCGTCTGGAGCGTCTTGTATGACTCACCGTCGGGGATGGAACAGAGCAGGGGCCGCAGGCCCGCTGACGCTGCGCTGTCCTCGACACTTGCGGCGTAGAGCGGCGCTACAACGGGGGTTGAGACGATGGCCACAACGCTGCCTGCAGCAGCGCCCCCAGCCAGCAGCGCCGAGCCGACGTGCGCCAGCATGCCATCGCCTATGTGGATGTCGTAGCGCCCTCCCGGATGGCGCACAGGCAGGGTGACGGCGTTGGCGATGTGTATGATCTGGGCTGCGATTTCGGCGACCGCACGGCCGGTGGTGTCGATCTGCCAGGGGATGGCAGCGTAGGCCTCACGGCGCGCCTCCAGCAGTTGCAGCATGCGCGTTCGTGGGTGCGACACGTTAAGAAGTGGCCTGTCCGGATTGCCCACCTCTCGCAGGCGCTGCAAGAGCTCATCCACGGCGCCGGTGAGGCAGACAACCGTGCCACTGCTCAACATGCGCTCGCGATTGGTGGGGTCGATCAGCGTTCCACCCCCAGTCGCAATGACCGCTGCCGGCTGCGCACACAGCTCTGCACAGAGGGCCGCTTCCATCTGGCGAAAGGCCGCCTCCCCGTCCTCGGCGAAGATGCGCGATACGGGCTTGAGCGCGCGCACCTCGATCTCAGCGTCCATGTCAATGAAGGGACGGTCCAGCCTGCGGGCGACGTCGCGGCCGACGGTGGTCTTGCCTGTACCCATAAAGCCCGTGATGATGATGTGTCTCACCTTAGCATCTCCGCCAGGTGGTCGCCACCGCGTTTCTCGACCAGCGCCTCCGCCAGCACCCAGGCGACCATGGCCTCGCCGACGACCGACGCGGCAGGTACGGCGCAGACGTCGGAGCGCTGGTATTGCGTCGGGACGGGCTGGCCTGTCGACAGGTCTACGGAGCGCAGGGGGGCCAGCGTGGTGGGAATAGGTTTCATTGCTGCGCGTATCACCACCGGCGCACCATTGGACATGCCGCCCTCAATGCCCCCTGCCCGGTTGGTGAGCCGCGTCACGCCGCCCTGGCCATCCGGGCGCAGCTCGTCATGCACTTGTGTGCCCTGTCGGCGGGCATTGTCAAAGGCCGGCCCAATCTCTACACCCTTGACCGCGGGGATGGAGATCAGCGCTGCGGCCAGGCAGGCGTCGAGCCGCCGGTCCCAGTGCACATGGCTGCCCAGGCCAGGTGGCACCGCGGTGGCGGTGACGACGAAGACGCCACCCAGGGAATCGCCTGCCTGGCGCGCCGCGTCGATGGCCTCTTTCATCTTGCTGGCGCTGTGTTCATCGGGGCAGCGGACGTCGCTAACGTCAGCCCGCGCCCACAGCTCCTGCGGCGGCAGATCGGGCAGCTGCGCCACCACCCCACCAATCTCTGTGACGTAGCTACCAATGGCGATCCCGAAGACAGTGAGCAATTGTTTGGCCAGGGCACCAACCGCCACGCGCGCTGCCGTTTCCCGTGCGCTGGCCCGTTCCAACACCGGCCTGGCGTCCCGAAGCCCGTATTTGACCATGCCCGCGTAGTCGGCGTGGCCGGGCCGGGGCACGGTCAAGGGCGGCAGATCGCCCTGCGCCCAGCGGTCACGCCAGTTCTGCCAATCGCGGTTGGCGATGCGCAGCGCGACGGGTGCCCCCGTGGTGCGACCGGTGATTACCCCGCCCATAATCTCCACGCGGTCCTGCTCGATCTGCATCCTTTGGCCACGGCCATACCCTGCCTGCCGGCGGGCGAGCTCATGATTGATGGCTGGCACGTCTACGGCCAGGCCTGCCGGCAGGCCTTCTACGATGGCCGTCAGGCAGGGGCCATGGGACTCGCCAGCGGTCAGGAATCGCAGCACGGTGACCTCCTCAGCGCCCGCTCACAGGCGGCGCGCATCACCTCAACTGGGGCTACCTGGCCGGTCCACATCTCGAAGCCAAGCGCTCCCTGCTGCACAAGCATCCCCAGGCCACCAACAGCACGGGCACCTGACTGCCGTGCCAGCCGCAGCAGTTGGGTTTCGGGTGGGTTGTAGACCAGGTCAAAGACGGTCAGGTGCGCGGGTATGGGGGCCCGATCGCGCCACACGGAGGCGTCCACCTGGGGCCACATGCCGACCGGGGTAGTGTTCACCAGCAGATCGGCACTGCCAGCAAGCGCGATCAGCGAATCGGGCGTCAGTTCGGGAGCCGACAAACGAACTCTGAGCTCGAAGCCGCGCAGGTCCGAGACAAGCAGCCGTGCTCGTTCCTGCGTGCGGTTGAGAACGGCAATCTCGCTGACTCCCGACCGCAGCAGGCTGTAAACCACCGCGCGTGCTGCACCTCCGGCACCCACCACGACGGCGCGCATTCCCGCCCACGGTTGGAATCCGCCATCGCGCAGCGCTTGGCCAAAACCGCGATGGTCGGTGTTGTCCCCGCTGGTGGCGGGTGTCCCATCCTCGCGGCGTCCAATGACCAGCGTGTTCACCGCGCCTAGTTCCATGGCGGTGTTGGAGACCACGTCGAGCATGGGCATCACGGCCTGTTTGTGCGGCACGGTCACGTTAGCGCCACGGAATCCCAGGGCGAGCAGTCCTCGCACTGCTGCCCCCAGACTGCCGGGCGGAACCGGCAGTGGAACGTAGCGCCAATTCAGCCCCAGGGCATCAAAGGCGGCGTTGTGCATCACCGGCGAGAGGCTGTGCTCGACGCCAGCCGATCAGCCCGACCAGCTGTGTTTGTCCGTCAATCATAGGCAGCTCCTATCCCCCGCATCGCTTCGACAAAGCCGGGAAAAGAGTCATTGATGCATTGCGCATTCTCAACGCAGACGCCGTGGCGTGCGACCAGACCCGCGATGGACATGGCCATCGCCAAGCGGTGGTCACCCCAGCTGTCCACCGACACGCCGTGAAGCGGCGTCGGTCCCTCGACCACAAAGCCGTCGGGTAGGGCATCGATACAAGCGCCCAGTTTGCGCAGTTCCGCGACCAGGGCGGCGATGCGGTCCGTCTCCTTGACGCGCAGCTCCGCAGCGTCACGCACCACGGTGGTGCCGCGCGCCTGTGTCGCGGCGACGGCCAGCGCGGGCAGTTCGTCGATCAAACGCACCACTGTCTCGCCACGAACCTCAACGCCCAGCAACTCCGATGCCCGGACCGTGAGGTCGGCGAGGGGCTCGTTACCCAGCGTGCGCTGGTTGTCAATGCTGATATTGGCTCCCATCGCCGCCAGCACATCGAGCAATCCTGTGCGCGTGGGGTTGACGCCCACACCTTTGAGAGTGATGCTGGAATGGGGGACCAGCACTGCTGCGACCAAGGGGAAGGCTGCCGCCGAGATGTCGCCCGGTACTTGGGTGGACAGAGAGGAGAGAGCGCGACCAGGCCACAGCGTCACGGAGAGGCCAACCGTTTGGATGGCCGCGCCCATCTCGGCCAGCATGCGCTCGGTGTGGTCGCGGGCAGGTCCCGGCTGGTGCACAGTGGTTGGTCCGTCGGCATACAGTCCGGCCAGGAGGAGCGCGCTCTTGACCTGCGCGCTGGCAACGGGCAGGCAGTGCTCACAACCGTGCAATGGCCGTCCGCGAACGGTCAGTGGACCGTGCCCATCGGTGGTCTCGATCTCGCCACCCATGCAGCGGATCGGTTCGGCAATGCGGCGCATCGGACGCCGGAGCAACTGGCAATCGCCCGTGAGGCTGCTGGTGAAGGGTTGGCCGGCCAGCATGCCCGCCAGCAGGCGCATCGTGGTGCCGGAGCGGCCGCAGTCGAGCGGCGCAGCGGGCTGTTGCAGCCGACGCAATCCCTGGCCGTGGATGGTCAGTGTGGTGCGGCCGTGCCTCTCGATCCTGATGCCCAGAGCGCCAAGGCAGGCCAAGGTTGCGAGGCAATCGCCGCTGTCAAGAAAGCCGCCGATCTGACTGGGCCCATTGGCCAGGGCGCCAAGCAACAGCGCGCGGTGCGAAATGGACTTGTCGCCAGGCAGGCGCATCTGCCCGCGCAACGGGGGGCTGCGGTGTACGGTCAGCCGCTGCATCGGACTCTCACCCTACCGTCGCCTCTGTCGCGTTTGCCCAGCGCTCGGTCGATAGCATCACTCACGGCGGAGCAGTCGGCCGGCAGTTCCAGGGGTGGATTGGCATAGCGGGCAACGATGCCGTCCAAGGTGAGATTGTGGTAGCCGACCTTAGAGTCGGTGAACTTGAGGCCGTGGGCGGTGGAGATTACCACCACACGGTTGGATGCCTGCACCTGGCCTCGTTCTGCCAGTTTGGAGAGGGCCGCCAAGGCGACGCCGGTGTGCGGACAGCAATACAGTCCGGTACGGTCCGCTTGCGCGGCCGCATTGGCCAGTTCGTCCTCACTGGCTTGTTCTACCACGCCGTCAAAAGCGCGCAGCACCTTCACCGCACGCTCGTAACTGACTGGATCGCCGATCTGAATGGCGCTGGCCAGTGTCTTTGTCGCGGCGACCGGCCGGTAGTCAAGGAAGCCAGTCTGGTAGCTCAGATAGAGCGGGTTGGCGTTTGCAGCTTGGGCACAGGCGATGCGCGGCAGCCTGTTGATCAGCCCCAGCTCCTTCATCATCACAAAGCCCTTGCCCAACGCGCTGACGTTGCCCAGGTTGCCTGCGGGGATGATGATCCAGTCCGGCACCTGCCAGTCGAATTGCTGGGCAATCTCGATGGCAACGGTCTTCTGCCCCTCGATGCGCAGTGGATTCATGGAATTGGCCAGGTAGATGGTGGGGTCGCGGCTCAGCTCTTGCACGACGCGCATGCAACCGTCGAAATCCGTGTCCAATGCCATCACCAGTGCGCCGTTGGCGATGGGCTGGACCAGCTGTGCGGTGGAGACCTTGCCGCGGGGCAGCAGGATGACAGCGGGGATATCAGCAGCCGCAGCGTAGGCCGCCAGCGCTGCTGACGTATCTCCGGTGGAGGCACAGGCTATGGCGCGGATGGACTTGCCGTTGGCGATCATCTGCTGAACGACCGAGACCAGTACCGTCATACCAAGGTCCTTGAAGGATCCTGTGTGGCTGTTGCCACACAGCTTGACCCACAGATTGGGCACGCCCAGCTCCTCGCCCAGCCGGCGAGCCTGAAAGCAATGGGTGTGTCCCTCGTACATGGAGATGATCTTGCTGCTGTCCACCTGGGGACACACCCACTCCTTCTTTCCCCAAACGCCACTGCCATAGGGCCACTCCTTGGTACGGGTCCGCTGCTCGAATAGCTGCATCCACACGGCTGCGCTGCGGTCTCTGAGCGCCTCCAGATCGTGCTGCACGTCCAGCAGCCCGCCACAGTCCTGACAGCGGTAAACGACATCGTAGATGGAGTAGCGGCGGCCACAGCCACGTATACACTCGAACCAACAATCGTAGGGCATCGCTCAACCTCCGACGGCGTGTGTCTCTGTGCGGTGGATGGCCTGGCAGCCGCGGGCGGCCAGATCGCCCGGTGGCACGGAGGCCTCGTCGGGCTTGTCGGAGAGACCAAAGAGCAGCGCGCCTTGCTCCCGCCAACGCAGTGCCCACTGGCGGACCTCTTGTGTGATGACGATCTCCTGCTCCAACATCCGCGCGACTGATGCGCTGTCATCCAGGTTGCCCATGCGCCCGATGGTAGCCAGATACTCATTGTGGCGAAAAGCCTTAAAGGGCGTCGGGTCACCTCGCTGCACGCGGGCGTAAACGCTGCGGTGAATATGCCGCAGCTCAGCAGGCAGCTCAGTGCTGCGGTCATCCACCGCGTTGATGAACTGCTCAAAAGACACCATCTGACCGCTGCGGATCTGTGCGATCAATGGCTCCAGATGATACAAGCCGCTGCCCAAGACCAGACAGATGTAAGCTAGATAGTCCTGGTTGTCGGCAGTGAAGGGGTGGAACTCTACCTGGTTGAGCCTGTCGTACGCAATCTCAAACCTGCGCCGGTCGACACCTTCAGCCACCAGATCAGCCACCGTGCGCCGCAGCGCCTCAAGGCGCGCCCGATCGATGACCCGATCGTTGCGACCGCGCGCTCCGAGAGCAGTCTTGTCAAGATCGACGATGACCGCAGTGCGCGCGTCGATAGAGACGCCCTGACTTTGGCAGAAAGCCTCAAACTCGGCCAGTGCCGCCCAGCGGTTGGCCAGGTAGAGCGTCCCTTCCTCCTGCTCAACCACCCGCACGTGTGGGGACTCGTCCCGCTCAGCGGCAATAAAGGCCAAGCCCTTCCAGCCCCCGGCGCGGCAGATGTTGACAAAAGCAGTGCCATCGTTCATCTGTGTGTCACCTATGTAGACCAAGCACTCAAGGGGTGTGCGCCCTCCGTCGAGCGCGCTGGCCAGCTGCAACAGCTGGACCAGGACGTGGCCGTACTGCGGATCTGTCTTGCGCGGTATGGCGCTGGCGGGCACGCCTGCCTGCTGGCGCAGGTCCGACAGAGGCGGCAGCCGCGGGTCAGCCGGCACCAAGTTGCGGTAGACGATCAGGTCGCCCAGGAATTCGTGCACAGATGTACGACCGTAGTTCTTCATGCGGCATAGCCTCGGCGGGTGAGCGGTCCGGAATCCGCGGTCCAGCGGCTGTCGGCGCCAGATGGAGTGGTGGGCGGTGTCCAGACGCGGCTCGGACAGAGAGCGCGTCCCAAGGCATGCCATACAGTGCTGGCGATCTCAGCCATCGAGGATCACCTCTTCGTGAATTCGCCGTACCGCCTCGGTAGAGTCCTCAGCAGCCACGACAAGGGAGACGCTGCATTCGGATGAACCCTGGGCGATGGCGATGACGTTGATGTTGGCTCGGCCGAGCGCGCCAAAGATGCGTGCCGCTATGCCGGGTGTGTTGCGCATGCCTGCGCCAACAGCGGTCACAATCACCACATCGTCCATGGACCAGACGCGGTCCACGTCCCGCCGCACGAGTTCCAGGGCCATCTCCTCTTCGATGGCCCGGATCACTGGCGATACTGCCGCTGTGGAGATGACGAAGCAGATAGACTGCTCCGAGGACGCCTGGGAGATCATCAGCACGCTGGCCCCCTGGCCAGCGACGGCAGAAAAGGTGCGGGCGGCAATCCCAGGCACACCGAGCATGCCTCGCCCTTCGATGGTGACCATGCTCAGTCCCTCAATGGCGGTGACCGCCTTGATCGTCGTGGAGCTGTTCTCCGGCCGGCGGAGAATACAAGTGCCAGGGGAGGTGGGATTGAAGGTGTTCTTGACCCACACCGGGATGCCGCGATGCACAGTTGACAGGATGGTCTTGGGATGCAGCACCTTTGCTCCAAAGTAGGCTAGCTCGCTGACCTCGCTGTAGGACAGCACAGGGATGACACGAGCGTCGGGCACCAGGCGTGGATCGGCGGTCATCACACCGTCCACGTCAGTCCAGATCCATATCTCCTCTGCGTCCAGGCAATCGCCCACGATGGCAGCGGTGTAATCGCTGCCACCGCGGCCCAGCGTCGTGGTCACGCCGTCCTCGGTGGCCGCAATGAACCCGGTCACCACCGGCAAGACGCCAGCGTCCAGCAGCGGCACCAGGCGTTCTTGGACACGGGCACGGGTTGCATCCATCAATGGTGCGGCATTCTGGAATCTGGCGTCCGTGACGATCACCTCGTTGGCATCTACAGCTTGGGCGCGGACCCGCTGCTGACGGAGCAAGGCGGCCAGGATCCGGGCGCTGATCCGCTCTCCCAGTGAGGTGATGGCGTCCATGGCCCTCGGGGTGACCTCGCCCAACACGTCGACACTGCGGCTGATAGCAGCCAGCTCGTCGATGTACCCATCGATCGCGGTCAGCAACTGGCCTCGCTCATCATCCCCAAAGGCTAGAGCTTGGACGACAGAGTGGTGACGGTGCCGAAGATCCGCCACGATGCCGAGATAGGTGTCGTGGTCACCGGATACAGCCGCCTGGGTACACTCTATGAGCGCATCGGTGACCCCGCCCATGGCAGAGACCACAACGGCAAGCCGGTCCCATACCGGTACGTTCTCTTGCAGGATTTCGGAAACCTGCTCCAGTGCCTCAACAGTGCCGACAGAAGTGCCGCCGAATTTCATGATCAGTGTGCACATTGCCGTTCCTTAGCTCGATCTTGCTCATAGCGTCGGCGAGGCCGAAGCGAGACGGGCGCCAATGCGCTG
>Ga0180437_10007106_pt1 | contig 14712 bp, 7 predicted proteins | sample SS_ome_4_FD_132410 | JGI IMG/M metagenome (GOLD analysis project Ga0180437, IMG submission 132410) | Hypersaline lake sediment archaeal communities from the Salton Sea, California, USA - SS_3_D_1 metaG | ecosystem: Environmental > Aquatic > Non-marine Saline and Alkaline > Hypersaline > Sediment...
GATGATGCGGGTGTGATTCTGAATGCAGCCATTGAAGATCCAACAGATGCTGTATTTGACGGATTAACTATAACCGATGGTCAGTTACCCTGGTGTGTGGGTCCGTTTGATGTGGTTAATATCAAGGATGCCGGAAACGGTGAATTGCTTGCCAGTTCAGCGGAAGATGGGGTGGTTCTGTTTGTCCGTTTTGATCCCTGGGTTGAATTTTATCAGGGTGCTGGAGACAGAGCAGCCGGCTACCGCACCTTACTAGGTAATGGCAATGATAATTCGGCAGATCCGAATACAGGTCAGAAGATTTACAATTACAATAACTTCACAACAGAATCCAAACAGGTCTATTTCAATGAGATAGAACGGCTGATTAATTTACCCAGAGTACCAAAGCCACCAGCGAAAGGCAACATCGTTTTTGTCAGCCGACCGGACAAGCATGATGACATTAACGATGTCCATCCAGACAGCTCACACATTGATGAACTGGTCGCTGCAGGCTACACAGTCACAACCTTCTATAACACATCACTGAGCACCGCTTCTGAAGCACAGATGGATACGCTAAATAATGCCGATCTGGTCATCATCGGACGTTCAACAGACAGTGGTATTTTTGGCGGAGCCAACCCCGCTGACAAGTTTGCCTGGAACAGTGTGGAAGCACCGATAATTGCCTTGCACCCGTATGTTGTAAGAAGTAACCGGATGAATTGGTTTAACACAACCGGTTGTACGCATCACGATGATGCAGGTGTGATTCTGAATGCAAATATTGAAGAACCGGGCGATTATGTATTTAGTGGACAGACTCTGACTGATGACCAATTACCCTGGTGTGTGGGTCCGTTTGATGTGGTTAATAGCAAGGATGCCGGAAATGGTGAGTTACTTGCCAGTTCAGCGGAAGACTCGTCGGTTCTATTTGTCCGTTTTGATCCCTGGGTTGAATTTTATAAGGGTGCAGGAGACAGACCGGCGGGATATCGTACCATGATTGGCAATGGCAATGACAACGCGGCAGATCCGAATACGGGTCTGAAGATTTATAATTACAATAACTTTACAACAGAATCGAAACAGGTCTATTTAGCCGAAGTAGCCCGGATGATTGAGCTACCTGTTGTGCCAGAACCTAAACCGCAAGGAAATATTGTTTTTGTCAGTCGACCGGACAAGCATGATGACATCAACGATGTACATCCAGACAGTTCACACATTGATGAACTGGTATCTGCAGGTTACACTGTCACCTTGTTCTATAACACATCACTATCAACTGCCTCCCAGGCATCAATAGATACGCTGAATAATGCCGATTTGATCATTCTAGGACGTTCAGGCGACAGCGGTATTTTTGGCGGAAATGACCCCGCTGATAAGGTAGCCTGGAATAAAATAAAGAAGCCTATATTGGCCCTGTCCCCGTACTTTGTGAGAAGCAACCGGATGAACTGGTTCAACACAACCGGTTGTACGCATCATGATGAGGCAGGTGCGATTCTGAATGCAACCATTGAAGAACCGGGCGATTATGTGTTTAGTGGACAGACTCTGACTGATGACCAATTACCTTGGTGTGTGGGTCCGTTTGATGTGGTTAATAGCAAGGATGCCGGAAATGGTGAGTTGCTTGCCAGTTCAGCGGTGGATACTTCAGTTCTGTTTGCCCGTTTTGATCCCTGGGTTGAATTTTATGAAGGTGCAGGAGACATGCCAGCAGGATACCGTACCTTGCTTGGCAACGGCAATGATAACACGGCAGATCCGAATACAGGTCTGAAGATTTTTAATTACAATAACTTCACACCGGAATCAAAACAGGTCTATTTAAAAGAGGTAGCGCGGATGATAAAGTTAGGTACTGTTGAGGCTCCTGTTGCTGTTGAAGATGAAAGAAATGGCGTTCCAATATCTTATGACTTGTATCAAAACTATCCGAATCCATTCAATCCGACGACTACCATCGAGTTTAGCCTGCCCAAATTCGGCCATACAACATTGACGATCTATAATGTCATGGGACAGGTTGTGGAAACGTTGCTAGATCGAGAGATGACGAGTGGTATTCATCGGATAACTTTCAGAGCAGATCGATACACATCAGGTATCTACTTCTATAAGCTTAAATCCGGTGATCAAGTCTACGTAAAGAAGATGATACTTTTAAAGTAATCATTTTAGGGTGGAGCGTTTCAGTTACGCTTCACCCTAAAAATTTTCATGCATGTGATATCGATATGTTACTTCTCGGATCAGCCGGAACCAACGTACAACCGCAGCGAGTACATTTTTCATGACTGAAAAGTAACTATTTTTTAGCCAGTTATCCTTTTAGTGCAACTTTGAGAAGGAATTACCAAACTTTTTATTTAACATGATAATCTGTGGATTTGGTATAAAGGAGGTGAAAAATAAATTAGTACCTTTTGATTTAAGTTTTTAAACAATTAAGATAATCAAGGAGGTGTAAAAAATGATAACAAGAAAAAAATTAAAATGGATGATAATGATCCTTGTACCGTTGATTTTTCCAAGTCTGACTTTTTCAGGATTAAAATGTGTGTATGTTTGCTTTGTAACTTCTTGGGGTACCCCTCCAGATATATGTATACCGCTGTTTGAACAAATGGAGGCATGGGGATATGAGATGACCTATATTAACGTTGACACATTAGCAACTTACACACAGGAAGATTATGATCAATACGATTTCTTATTAATTGATGAATGGGTGGATTCAGCAACTCTGGAACCGATCGATTTGCTGGAAGGTCATCCCATTCCAGTAGTCACTACAGAAAACTATACAGCCAGGGGTGATATCTTTGGGTACCGAGGAGATTGTAGGGCAACTAATATTCCTGCTGAGCTTGTTGAGATCCTTGCTGATGGTCATCCTTTAGCCGCTGGATTTAATAAGGGTGATCAAATAAGTATCAATGACGGTGGAGGTGTTAACGAGGATTTAATTACCAATCAACCGATAATTGACAGCATTATCCCCATTGCTGAATCTACATCAAGAAAAGGTGAACTTATTGTTTATGGTGTTAAAGCAGAGGGACAAACGGTTAATGGTGTAGATATTAAAAACAGAGCAGCTGTTATTGGATTTCATGCCAATGGTTATGCCGGAATTAACGACAATGGATTTTTAATGCTCAAAGCTGCTATTGACTGGGTAACCGAGGGGATCTCAGATGTAGAAGAAGATCCTGCCAGTTCTTTAGGGACTTATGCACTGGCGCAGAACTTCCCAAATCCATTCAATCCAGAAACAACAATCGAATTCTATCTGGAAAAACCCGGGCATACGACTATTAGTGTGTATAATGCTCTGGGACAGTTGGTCACCAAGTTGGTTGATGAGAAGATGAATAGTGGAATACACCATGTTACATTCTTTGCAGATAACAATCCTGCCGGTATATATTTTTATAAAATACAATCGGGTGACTTTTCCAAAGTACGCAAGATGTTACTGTTGAAGTAGTAAATGTAACAGGGGATAGGAGGGGCAAGTTTCTACCTTTTTATCCCTGTTTTATTTTATTTATAAATTTTGGAGAAAAACCATGATCAAAAAAAATTTGATTGGATTTATAATCGTCTTTTGTATCCTGGGAATCGGATCATCTTATGCAGAGTGGAATATCTATGACTGCAGTGTGCTACCGGCAGAAGCAGATACAGCCTGGCATGAAGATGGTGATACTCCGGATGATGTAACAGGCATATTAAGCGTGGTCGATGATCCTGATATTGACGGCAACAAGCTAATTAAAGTTGACAGCCCATTAATCGCACAAGAGGTATGGAGAATGAGATGGGGCGCTGATAAGGATATCGGAGCAACTCTTGTAATGAGATGTGCTGATATTGATCCCACAGCCTATGATCGAGGTATTGATGTTTATGTGCAAAACGATTATGTAAGAGAAAGATTTGTCACAAAGGATGGTAATAGAATCACACTCAATAAGTCAGGGGCGACAACTACACTGACTACAACTGATTGGCATATTTATCGAATAACAATAATCGGTAATTATATTGAGGTGTATGTTGATGAAGAGGCGTCTCCCTATATTGACGCTGAAGGAGACTATGAAAAGCAGGATAATTATTTCCAGTTCGGGGATAATGGAAAGGAAAGATATGGTTGTTATTATGACTGGATCATCTGGGATGTGAGCGGTGCTTATCCACCAGGCGAAGGTACACCGATACCTCAGGATCTGTTGGAAACGGGAACGTCAGATGTGAGTGTAACGGATGTTTCAACGCGGCCGTGTGGTTTTCGACTTTCCCAGAATTTTCCCAATCCTTTTAATCCGACAACCGTAATTTCGTTGGATTTGGCAAAATCCGGTTATACAAGCCTATCTGTTTATAATGTGTTGGGGCAGTTAGTCGCTACACTTATTGATCAATATATGAATGCTGGAACTTATAATGAAACCTTTGATGCAAGAAATCTTCAATCAGGTGTTTACTTCTATCAAATCAGATCAGGTGATTTCACTCAAGTGAAGAAAATGATTTTGATGAAATGAATTCCAAGCTAATCGGAAATTAACCCTTTGTAAACTATAAAAAAGAACTAATAGTACGCGATTACATGATCCGTTCTGATGATCTAGTCTATCCATGAGTATTTATAAATAGGAGGAAGTAATAATGTCAAAAAATAAAAGTATTAAATGCATAATTATATTCATTGTCCTGTCACTGATTGTATTTCAAAGCAACATCGTAGCACAGGATAAGAAAAAATGTCTGTTTATATCTGATGATCCGTGGCCAGGAACTGATCTGGATCAGGATTTAATCGCCTATTTAGAACAGACATATAATGTTGAAATATATGATGACGACACAGAGATAGGTGCTGGAATCCCTTCGATTGATGAAATTAAAACTTACGATTTTGGATTTATCAGTGAAACGGTCGATTCAAAAGTGCTTATTCCTCTGAAAGGTGCTCCTATTCCTCTATTTTATCTAGAATTGTATGCAAGGACTTATACAACAGGATGGTGCCCTCATCCCGGAGAATTTTGGGGTGGAGATGGAAGTGGTGCAATCAAGATTGTTGATGAAACAGGTCATCCTCTTTCAGCTGGTTATGCAAAAGATGCAGAAATTGAGATTGTCGAAGGTAGTGACGAACCAGATGCTTGGTTAACATATTGTAATCCGGGAATTGATATTATTCCGATTGCAGTTTTAGCTTCTGATCCGACCAAGTATAATATATTTGGTGTAGAAGCCGGGACACCACTTTATCCTAATGCCTCTGATCAGGTAGATCCCAACCTACCGTCCGAGAATCGCTGTGTTGCTTTCGGAATTCATTCTGCGGCATTTGCAAGTATGACAGACGATGCCTGGAAATTTATTGATGCAGGAATTGCGTGGATGTTGGGCGGGGACGTTGCAGTGAATAGGATCAGCACTTCAACACCTACTGACTTTAATCTAGCTCAAAACTTTCCAAATCCATTCAACCCGGAAACGAAGATCGAATTCCAGTTGGGAAGACCTGGACATACAACCATTAGTGTTTATAACTCTCAGGGACAGTTGATCACAACTTTAGTCAATGAGAATTTAGAGAGCGGGACACACCAAGTTGCCTTCCGTGCAGAAAATTATTCTTCCGGTGTTTATATTTACAGAATTAATTCTGGTGATTTTTCCAAAGTGCGAAAAATGTTGCTAATGAAATAAGAAAATATTTGCCAGTAGTCTTTACCCGGTTTGAAGGAGTTGAGTGCATGAATTATTCACCATTTATTTATGCATACGACCAGGAGAATATAGCCATCACCGGGGAAGGGACACTGGATGGACAGGCAGATCACACGGGCTGGTGGCCCTGGACAGGAGATCCCGATGACGGCTGGAAAAAAGGAAATCCACACCAGAAGACAGATCGAGAAGCACTCTTGCGCATGGGTGAGGAAGGCGTACCGGTTGAAAAACGCGTATTCGGCGAAGGTCATTATTTAAGGGTTAATTTTATTCAGCCCTATAAATGTAAAAATATCCTGATCGAGGGTATCTCCATAAAACGTTCGCCCATGTGGGAGATACACCCCGTACTCTGTGAAAATGTAACGGTTCGGAAGGTTACTGTGATCAGCCACGGACCGAACAATGACGGCTGTAATCCGGAATCGTCAAAAGATGTCCTGATTAAGAATTGCTACTTTAATACCGGCGATGACTGTATTGCCGTCAAATCCGGAAGAAACGCCGATGGTAGGCGTGTGAATGTCCCCAGCGAAAATATCGTGATCCAGGGCTGCACCATGAAGGATGGACATGGAGGGGTCGTAATAGGAAGTGAAATTTCGGGTAGTTGCCGCAATGTATTTGCAGAAGATTGTATCATGGATAGCCCCAATCTGGAACGCGCGCTGCGTATTAAAACGAACTCGAGAAGAGGCGGCGTTGTGGAAAATATCTTTATGCGAAATATAACAGTTGGTAAAGTGAGTGATGCTGTTATAAGGATCTATTTTAATTATGAAGAAGGTGACGTGGGACAGCATACTCCGATTGTCCGAAATATTTATCTCAGTCATATCACCAGCAAAAAAAGCAAATATGCGTTGTTGCTCGATGGCTATGAACGTTCGCCGATATCGAATATAAATCTTGAAAAATGTGAATTTAACAGTGTTAAACAGGCAAATATATTAAATCATGTCACCGATTTAAATATGAAGCAGGTTTATGTGAATGGTCGGCTGCAAAAGTAATTGACCAACTGATGCAGTATCCCCTCAGTTTTGGGAAGGGAATTAGCCTTTCAAAAGCCCACGAAATAAACAAAATTATTTTAGGCTTTTAGTATGTTTCGCGGGCTTATTTTATCAAGCTAAAAAAAGCGAGTATGAAAATGAAAACTCAAATTCCAAAATACTTCAAAACATATTTATGGTACGGAATACGACTACTATTTTTTATTATGTTTAGTGCCGCTTCTTTTGCTCGCGCGCAACAACTTGCATTCCCGGGCGCAGAGGGATACGGACGATTTACGACGGGTGGTCGCGGCGGCAAAGTCCTTGAAGTGATCAATCTGAATAATTCAGGTTCTGGAAGCCTGCGAGCAGCAGTTCAGTCTTATGGCACGAGGACAGTTGTTTTTCGGGTATCAGGAACCATTGAATTAAAATCCAGATTAGTAATTAATAATAATAACATCACCATTGCTGGACAGACTGCACCAGGTGATGGCATTTGTATTAAAAATGCTGGGATTACAATCGATGCAAGTAATGTCATTATAAGATATTTACGTTTTCGACCGGGTGACGAAAACAAGATTGAAGAGTGGGATGCGATTAATGGGCAAAATAATAGAGATATTATTATCGATCACTGCTCGATGAGCTGGAGCATTGATGAAGTAGCCTCATTTTATGATAATAGTAATTTTACCATGCAGTGGTGTCTGATTAGTGAAAGCTTGTATAATTCTTATCATTCAAAGGGCGCTCATGGTTATGGCGGCATCTGGGGTGGCATGGGCGCTACCTTTCATCACAATCTGTTTGCCCATCATTCCAGTCGAAATCCTCGATTTCAAGGTAGCCGTGGTACAAGTACGCCAAAGACTGAGATTGTTGATTATCGAAACAATGTGATTTATAACTGGGGCAGTAACAGCGTTTACGGCGGCGAGGCAGGGAATCATAACGTGATTGCCAATTATTATAAAGCTGGACCAGCGACACGGTCTGGTCAACTACAATACCGAATTGCCGACCCATGGCATAGCGATGAATATGGATCGTATGCAGATGACAAATGGTACATAGATGAAAACTATGTTTACGGATATCCTGATATAACCGCCGATAACTGGGCTGGCGGTGTTCAGGGAGGTGATTGGCGAAAGATCACTAGATTATATGAACCGGTTCCCCATGCTCCTGTCCTGACGTATACGGCTGAAAACGCTTATCAACTCGCATTAGTTGACGTTGGTGCAGTTTTACCGAAACGAGATTTCCTGGATATGCGAATTATTCAAGAAGTCATAACTGGAACTGCCACATATGGCGGAATATGGGGAGCAGGTTCCGGCATCATCGATTCGCAAACTGAAGTCGGTGGCTGGCCAATCCTCCAATCAACATCTGCCCCGGCGGATACCGACCATGATGGCATGCCCGATGATTGGGAAACCGCGAACGGTTTGGATTTATCTGATCCTGAAGATAGAAATGGTGATCTGGATGGAGACGGATATACCAATCTGGAAGAATATTTGAACAACCTTTGCATCAGGCAGGATTTTATTCTGGCACCAGCTGGTTTAACAGCCGCTGCCGTTTCTCCCTCGCAGATTGAGCTTGTGTGGCAAGAAAATACTGAGAATGAAACAGGCTTTTCGATTGAACGTTCCGAAAGCGATACCAGTTCATTTGTCGAAATCGTCACGGTGAGCGCCAATGATACAAGCTATTCGGATACGGGTCTTTCTCCTGTGACAACTTACTACTACCGCGTTCGAGGGTACAATGGTCAGGTCTATTCAATCTATACTAATTATGCCAAAGCGAAGACCATTTACGCTGATGGTTCTCCACTGGAAGCAGAAAATCCTACGCCTGCCGATAACGCTACGGATGTCAGTATTATGGCGATATTGCACTGGAGGGCCGGTACAGGAGCGACTTCCCATAATGTCTATTTTGGAACAACAAATCCACCTGAATTTCGTGGTAATCAGACTGCTACCAAGTTTGATCCGAATGGACTGATGGATTCAACGACCTATTACTGGCGTATTGATGAAGTGAATGCTGCCGGTACCACAACAGGTTTTATTTGGAGATTTGTAACGGAATCATTTATACCGGCCATAACAGCGCATTGGCCCTTTGATAGAGGTATGGGTTCATTGGCCATGGATGCCACTGGTAACCGAAATTATGGATATTTGCAAAATATGCAAAGCAGCAACTGGGTCGAAGGTTTCACTGGCAACGCGCTTGAATTTGATGGTCAGGATGACTATGTACTGGTTTATCATAAAGAATTTATTGATTTTCACATTCGCGGATTTACGATTTCTTTCTGGTTACAGCAAACTGATGAAACTATCACAATGCCATGGCTGTCAAAAAGAATTTATGATGCTGGAAAATGGGGTAAAGGATATGAAATCTATCATGATATGAATGGAAAAGTGCGTTTTGTTGTTGCTGACGAGATCACTGAATCGAGTGTCGAAGCCCCGAATGCTGATTTTGTGACGGGTGATTGGGTTTTTATAACAGCCGTGCGTGATCGTACTGCCAGTACATTACGCCTTTATGCCAATGCTGTGTTGAAAGCAAGTGCAGACGATAGTACGTGGAATATTTCTCAGGACGCAGACCTTTATATAGGGATGAACGCAGAACAACAACATTATCATAGAGGAATTTTGGATGAAATTCGTATTTACAATTATCCCTTAGATGCACCTTATGTGATGAGATTATATAACGAATATGTTACAGAAGTCACAGATAGAACTGGTCCCGCTCATTATCAACTTGCATTGAACAGTTATCCAAATCCATTCAATTCGGCAACAAAGATAGTATATACTGTACCGAGGCGAAATCGAGTCAGGCTGACTTTATTCAACCTTCTTGGTCAGGAAGTTGTAAGGCTGGTAGATGAAGTTAAACCAGCAGGTGAATACATGTTTGTATTTGATGCCGCAAATTTAAATAGTGGTATTTATTTCTCTCAGTTAACTGTCGGCAATCAGATCATCACGAAGAAGATGCTGCTGATGAAATAGCCTGGTTAAAGGCATTGATTTACCATTAATTTGGGATATGTTAGAATGAAAATTAAAATTCTTGGTATACAATTAATTTTGGTACTGAATATTTTTTCAACAGCGTTGGCACAGCCATGGCAGCCGGATTTAGGGGATGGAAAATATAAGAATCCGATTATTTATGCAGACTATTCTGATCCGGATGTTATCAGAGTTGGCGATGATTTTTACATGACAGCTTCCAGCTTTAACTGTTTTCCCGCATTGCCCATTTTACACTCAAAAGATTTAGTGAATTGGAAAATAATTAACCACGCCATTGATACCTTCCCCGACAAAGATTTCGATATACCTCAACATGGCAATGGTATATGGGCACCGTCACTACGGTATCACCAGGGTGAATTCTGGATTTTTTACGGTGATCCGGACAGGGGCATTTTTATGGTGAAGACCAAAGACCCGTACAGCAAATGGGAGCCACCGGTTTTGGTGAAAAAAGCGTATGGTAATATCGATCCCTGTCCACTCTGGGATGATGACGGCAATGTATATATGGTTCATGCTTTTGCCCACAGCCGGGCAGGTGTGAAAAGCATCCTGCAGGTTAATCAATTGACTGCAGACGGGACCAAAATTGTTGATAAAGGGACTATTGTTTTTGATGGTCATAAGGATCACCCCACCATTGAGGGTCCTAAGTTCTACAAGATAAACGGATATTATTACATTTTTGCTCCGGGTGGTGGTGTAAGCATGGGATGGCAAACCGTGTTGCGCTCAAAACACGTTTATGGTCCTTATGAAGATAAAATTGTGCTGGCGCAAGGGAATACAAACATTAATGGTCCTCACCAGGGTGGTTACATCGAGCTTGAGAATGGAGAAGGCTGGTTTATCCATTTTCAGGATAAAGGCGCCTATGGCAGGATTCTGCATCTTCAACCCGTCGTGTGGAAAGATGATTGGCCAGTGATGGGCAATGATGAAGACGGCGATGGCACTGGCGAACCAGTGTTGCAGTTCAATAAGCCGAATGTCGGCAAAACATACCCAATTCAGGTGCCGCAAACATCTGATGATTTTTCCAGTGCTGAATTGGGATTGCAATGGCAATGGCATGCCAATTATAAAAAATTTTGGTATTCCCTAACCGATAAAAAGGGAGTAATTCGTCTATATTCACAAAAATTATCCAACGATACTAATTTATGGAGCGTACCAAATTTAATGCTGCAAAAATTCCCGGCTCCAGAGTTTACTGTGACCACAAAAATTGATTTTCAGAGCAAAGATTCAAATGAAAAATCGGGACTGATCATCATGGGGCATGATTATGCCTTTCTGGCAATAACAACAGAGGAAAACAGCAATCTCCTGTTAGAACAAGTGATTTGCCTGAAAGCAGAAACAGGCAGTAATGAGGAAATAGTAGAACAGGTTTCCATCGAACAACCTTCTTTGTATTTGAGGGTGAAGGTTGATGAGGGCGCTGTATGCATATTTTCTTATAGCAGCGACGGAAGAAATTTCAAGCAAATTGGGAGGCCTTTCCAGGCTCAACCGGGAAAATGGATTGGTGCCAAAGTTGGACTATTTGCCAGCAGCTCTGCTTCTTCTCAAAAAGGCGGCTATGCTGATTTTGATTTTTTTCGATTTGAGTAAATTTCGGTGAGAAAGGATTATAAATGAAATCAGAATCTAACAAAATCAAACTGTGTTTTTTTATCTTATGCTTATTGTGCTTACCGTTCATAAATTTATATGCGAAAGACAATACAAACGGCACCGCTGAAAGTCAAGCATGGTCCATCCGCCTGGCAGAATCGATTATAACTCGCCATCCAAACATCTATGGTAATTGGGATTACGTGACCGGCACGGTTCTGAGGGGATTTGAAGAATTATGGCGAAGAACGGGAGATGACCGCTATTTTGATTATATTAAAAAGACGGTGGATCATGTCGTAAATTCAAATGGAAATATTGATGGTTACAGCTTAAGCAGTTATAATATTGATGAAATTAATGAAGGACGTATGTTACTGTTTTTGTATAAAGAAACAGGTGAAGAAAAATATCAAAAAGCAGCAGCGCTCTTACGTAGTCAATTAGCAACGCATCCGAGAACGTCGGAAGGTGGCTTCTGGCATAAGCAACGATATCCGCATCAGATGTGGTTGGATGGTTTGTATATGGGCAGCCCTTTTTACGCTGAGTATGGCAAGCTTTTTAATGAACCGGAAGATTTCGACGATGTGGTGAAGCAGTTAACGCTAATGGAAAAGCACGCTAGAGATCCAATAACTGGACTTTTATATCATGGTTGGGATGAGAGCCGAACTCAAGAGTGGGCTGATTCTCTAACCGGTTGTTCCCCGAGTTTTTGGGGCAGGGCAATCGGCTGGTATGCGATGGCGGTTGTCGATGTGCTCGATTATCTGCCAGAGGAACATGCTGGACGGGACAGTGTGATCGCCATATTACAACGTTTGACTGAAGCGGTCTCAAATTTTCAGGATGATTCTACTGGCGTCTGGTGGCAGGTTGTTGACCAGAGAGGCCGCGAAGGGAATTATCTGGAGTCCTCTGTTTCCTGTATGCTTACTTATTCAATTGCAAAAGGTATCCGCCTCGGATATGTTGATGAATCATACTGGCATGTTGTTGAAAAGGCATATCAGGGCATTCTTCAGGAATTTATCTCAGAAAATATCGACGGAACCATTAACCTCGATCAAACCTGTATTACCGCCGGATTAGGAAATGGACGCGATGGCACCTATGAATATTATGTCTATGGCACTGGAATTCGGAGTAACGATGGCAAAGGTTTAGGCCCGTTTATCACGGCGAGTTTAGAAATGGAACTGAGGCAGGGACCATCCGGGCTGCGTGCTTTTACCGTTTCTGCGAATCAAATTAACCTGCAATGGCAAGACAATACTTGGGGTGAAGATGGTTTCAAAATTGAGCGTACCTCTGCTGGAGATTTTATTGAAATTGCTACCGTTGATTCAAATACCACCAGTTATCAAGATAATGGGCTGATTCCTCTCACAACCTATCGTTATCGAGTTCGATCTTATCGAGGCGATGAATATTCTCTTTATACAAATATTGCTTCAGCTACGACATTAAATGAAAATGGGGCCCCTGCGTATGCCACGCAGCCGAATCCGACTGATGGTGCGGGTTCGGTGAGTTTGACGCCAGTGTTAGGCTGGATTCCCGGCACAGCGGCAACCTCGCACGATGTATATTTCGGGAAAACAAATCCGCCGCCTTTTGTGAATAATCAAACAGATAGCACTTATGAACCCGGGACGCTGATGGCAAATACGACCTACTTTTGGCGAGTTGATGAAAAGAATAATTTTGGAACGACGGTTGGTGATTTATGGTCGTTCACCACAGAGAAAGCTCCATTGCCCTCTGGAATTGTCGCCCACTGGAAACTGGATGAACAAATAGGTTCAATCATTCACGATTCATCCGAAAACGGAAATAATGGCACAATGGTTAATATGAACGATGAAGCATGGAATGACGGAATCCTGGGAAGTGCATTACAATTTGATGGGATTGATGATTATGTACAGGTGCCTCACGATCCCTCAATCGATTTTGGAAGGCAAGATTTCTCAATCTCTTTCTGGCTGAAACAATCGGCAGTAGACAGGCACATGCGCTATATTATAAAAGGAACACACGAAAGTCCGGGAACAGGCAAAAGATACGAAGTGTTCCATCATTCCAGTAATGTCGTCCGTTTTGCGATTGATGATAATGTCACCAAATCGAGAATTGAAGTGCCAAATACGAATTTTGTTACCAATGAGTGGGTACATGTTGTTGCAATTCGAGCGATGGCATCGGATCAATTGTTGCTTTACGCAAATGCTAAATTAGAAGGAAGTGCCACAGATAATACCGGTGATATCTCTCAAAAAGAGGATCTTTTTCTTGGTGTTTCACCAGATGAAGAAAATACAAACTTTGCTGGACTATTAGATGATATCCGAATTTATAATTATGCATTGGATATTACTGAAATTCAGGAAATTTATCAAAATGGAATGACTGCTATTAAAGATAACAGTACACCCGCTACTTATATATTTAATCTGACGAACTATCCCAATCCATTCAATGCCAGAACTCTAATCACCTACTCATTACCCAGAAGGACTAAGGTGACGCTTTCTGTTTTCAATCTACTCGGGCAGGAAGTGAAACGGTTGGTCGATGAGGAGCAATTCGCCGGGCAATATAAAATACATTTCGATGCAGCCAGTTTGAGTGGAGGAATTTATTTCGGCAGACTTGATACAGGTTCCGGAATCGTGACAAAGAAGATGATTTGTTTAAAATAAGGAAATTTTTCTAAACGATAGTAATTTCTGGTAATCGGGTAATTAGGTAATCAGTTACATTGTTTGAATAAAGATTGGGAGAGCAATTTGAAGACAAAAATGCTTTCCCAATCTTTTATTTGAAGGAGAGATTGAAATTTGAGGGGATTTAATCTAAAACAATATTAAACCGAAAAAATACACATCAATTAGAGGGATATGTTGTGAAAAAGATTTTCAATATGAAAAATGCTCGAGATGGATACGTTGAGTTAGCATTGTTTGGACTGGTTTTATTATCAATTCTGTTCATCGGCTGTCAGAATACGTCGCAGGAAGAAATTGGTTGGAGCCAGGTGCCCGAAATTTTAAGTCGTATTGTGCCACCCAATTTCCCGACAAAGGATTTTCAAGTTACCGATTATGGCGCGGTTGGCGATGGTGAAACAGATTGCACCGATGCATTCAAACAGGCCATTGAAAATTGCCATACTGCTGGCGGGGGGCGGGTTGTTGTCCCTGAAGGAATTTTTTTGACCGGTGCGATTCATTTAAAAA
>Ga0180437_10007107_pt1 | contig 14711 bp, 8 predicted proteins | sample SS_ome_4_FD_132410 | JGI IMG/M metagenome (GOLD analysis project Ga0180437, IMG submission 132410) | Hypersaline lake sediment archaeal communities from the Salton Sea, California, USA - SS_3_D_1 metaG | ecosystem: Environmental > Aquatic > Non-marine Saline and Alkaline > Hypersaline > Sediment...
ACAAACAAAACGCCGAAGGAAGGGAAATTTACAAAGCGGTGAACGGCTGGACACTGGCATTTTATCACAAGCAGAAGGATGGAACAGAGTTTCCGGTCTCATTGTCGAAATCACCGGTCACACTCGAAAATGGAAAAGAGCTTGCGATTGTTCATATTGTTCATGACATCAGGGACAATAAATTAACAGAAAAGCGACAGGCGGAGCTTACCGATGAAATAGAAAGTGCGAATAACAAGCTGACGGATTTTGCGAATATAGTTTCACACGATTTGAAAACACCTCTTCGAGGAATTAGTACCATAGCAGAGTGGCTTTGTTCCAACTACGGCGAAAAACTTGGCGATGACGGCAAGAAACAAATCGAACTTCTGGCATCGAGAGTTGCTTGGATGCACAATTTAATCGAAGGTGTTTTACAGTATTCCAGACTCGGTCGAGTGAAGGGACAAGAGATTGAAGTTGATCTTAACAGCCTTTTGCCGGAAATTATAAAGATACTTAATGCCCCGGATAACATCAGGATTACGATAGAAGATGAACTTCCGGAACTTGTTTGTGACGATACAAAAATCATTCAGGTGTTCCAGAATCTGCTGAGCAACGCAATAAATGGCATAGACAAAAAAGATGGGCTGGTAAATATCCGGTGCAGCGAGGAGAACGGCTACTGGAAATTCGCTGTAGCGGACAACGGCTGCGGAATTGAGAAGCGGGAATTCGAGCGGATTTTCAAGATTTTTCAAACGTCCCGCAATCAGGAGGACCACGAAAGTACTGGTGTTGGACTTACGGTGGCCAAAAAGATAATCGAACTCTATGGCGGCAGGATATGGGTGGAATCGGAGATTGCAAAAGGAAGCACTTTTTACTTCACATTTCCACTTCGAAAGGATTCGACAATCAAGCACCAAACCAGGGAGACGGCATATTCAACTTAAAATGAGTAACCGAATATGAAAGCTCAAATATACAATGTACTTATAGTAGAGGACGATAAGATTGACCAGCTGGCATTCAAGCGGCTAATCAAGATGGAGAACCTGCCATACGACTTGGTAATTGGCGAGTCGGTAAAACAAGCACACCAATTACTGAAAGACAGGCGTTTTGATATAATCGTAACTGATTATCTTCTGCCGGACGGGACGGCATTCGACGTCCTCGAAAAAGTAGATGATACACCGTCGATTTTTATTACAGGAGCAGGCAATGAAGACCTGGCGGTAAAAGCAATGAAGTCCGGCGCCTATGATTATCTGATAAAAAATGTGGGGCGCAACTATTTGCAGATTTTGCCGGAAGTCATAAAAAAAGCGATAAAGCACAAAAAAGCGGAGGACAAGCTGGAAGCCTATTACAGCCACCTTGAAGAGTTAGTCAAAGAGCGAACAGAAGAGCTTGCTTCTGAAAAAGAACTGCTTTCCGTAACTTTGTCGAGCATGGGCGATGGAGTCATTGCCACTGACGCCCAAAGACGTATTATACTTTTCAACAGGGTTGCGGAGGAACTGACGGCTTTTTCAGGAGATTTTGCGAAGGGCAGGCCGATAAGCGAGATTCTCTCACTTATAAATGAGCAGAACAAAGAACCGGTTGAAAATCCGGCAGATGAAGTGCTCAAACAGTACGAATCCAATTATCAGTTTGAAAATGAGTCTCGAAAAAACAAGCGGAACATATGTCTTGTTGACAAAAACAACAATGAGCGAGCGGTCTCGACAAGTGCGGCGCCCATCAAGAAAGACGACGGCTCACTGATAGGCACTGTGCTTGTTCTAAGGAACGTATCTCGTGAAAGAGAAATTGAGCGAATGAAAGAGAACTTTATTTCGCTGGTATCGCACGAGTTCCGAACGCCTCTTACCTCTATCAAAGCTTACACCGAGATGATACTGGATGCCCCAGACATCCCGCACGGCAAAAGGGCCGGGTATCTCGAGATCATTGAAAAGGAATCTAACCGGCTGGCACAATTGAGTGAAAGTATCCTGGAGATTTCTCACATTGAATCGGGCTCTCTTAAACTTTCACTGGAGCGGTTGGATATAGCTCATTTAATCAATCAGACAATTTCAGCATTGCAGCCATTAGCTGACAAAAAGGGCATACCTCTGGAGGTGAAACTGCAGGAGCCTCTGGACGATATAGTTGCCGACAGAGATAAGATACAATCAATGCTGAACAATCTTATCAATAACGCAATTAAATTCACGCCGGACGAAGGGCGGGTCAGCATCAGTGCCGAGAGACAAAACGATGAGATGGTTATCACTGTCAGTAATACCGGAGAAGGAATAGCTCAGGGCGAGATAGGCAGAATATTTGAGAAATTTTATCGCGGAAGCCGTCATGGCAGGCATACACCGGGGACAGGACTGGGCCTTTCGATAGTAAAAGAGATAGTCACCGTACATGGCGGAAGAATCAACGTAGAAAGCGAGCAGAACAAACGTACGACATTTACCGTCTTTCTGCCGGTGTCTGCACCGCAGGCGAAACCGGCCGAAGAATTGGTCAGGCAGGCTTAACGATTCCTTACTTAATCGGCGACCTTGCTTTCTCAACGGTCACTGCATCAATGTCACGGCATATAGTCCATACCCTTAATACCATCTACTGTCAAATTCGGGTTTGGCCAGCCGTCGCGTGCGGCAGATATCTCTTCGGAATCCAGAAATTGTACGTGACTGTCCACAAAGATAAAGTTTCTTGTCCCTTTCCAGCCCCACCAGCCGGGGTCTTCGCCTTTTACCGCAGAATGATTACTGTCCCATTCTCCGATAAGGATTTTTGCACAAGGCCTGGACACCCGGCAGGATTTCTGTGGGATGGAAGTTACCGGATCGAGGTAATTATCGGTAACGCTGTTCATATCGTTAATCTGCTGCGGTGAGTGGTAGAAGGTCATAGAATAGGCATAACTCGTTCTTTCATACTCCTGTGCACGTGTTTTATCTGCCGGGCAAACCAGCACAGATGGGTTGTTGGCATCTATTCCAGTGACGAGATAAGGCTCAACAAAATCTCTCCACCCTCTACCCATCCACAGCCAATAGTATGGGCTGGCAGAGACGGGGTCCTGGGCACAGGGAAACGTATTGTTATTAGCTTTGAGATAAAAATCCATCGCCATGGCCGTCTGACGGAGATTACTTTTACATTTGAGGCATTCGGCCATAGAGCGAATCTTTGACAGCGACGGCAGCAGGATTGAAAGCAAAAGAGCGATAATCGATATAACAACCAGTAACTCCATAAGTGAAAAGGCCGTTACCGAACTGCCGGCGAGTGACTTACGAGCGTTTGGGGGCTTATCAGCCATTTTATATATCCTGAGCTCAAAACAACTCTCTTAAGAAATTAGCCAGAAAGGCTAATGATAAAAAATCCTGGCGTCAAGAGAAACTTTTCAAGCTGGTCCTGCTTGTGATAGACTGAATGCTTGAAACTAATTCTAAGACATTATACAATACCGGCTGTCGTATTCCTGAATTCGAGAATAAATGATGCTCGCAAAACTTGAAAGTGTGGCACTGGAAGGAATAGAAGGTGTAATCTGCGAAGTCGAAGTAGATATCGCCAGAGGAGGCCTTGAAAAAACTATCATCGTCGGGCTGCCGGATGCGGCTGTCAAAGAAAGCGCCGAGAGGGTAAAAAGTGCAATCCTGAATTCGGGATACAAGTATCCGAAAACACAGTCTATAGTAAATCTGGCGCCGGCAGATATCAAAAAGGAAGGCCCCTGCTTCGACCTGCCGATTGCGCTGGGGATGTTGGCCGGCTCCGGCACCTTTTCAAGTGCCATACTGAAGGATTTTGTAATAGTCGGCGAGCTTGCTCTCGATGGAAGGGTTCGCACGGTGAACGGCGTCTTGAGTATGGCGATGACGGCTGCGGCAAACGGATTCAGAGGTATTATCGTACCATTGGAAAATGCCAACGAGGCGGCGGTTGTTCAGGACCTCGAGGTATATGCCGTCGGTTCTCTCGCACAGGCGGTAAGCTTTTTGAGCGGACAGCTGCCGCTTGAGACAACCACTATCGATATCGATGAAATCTTTAATATCGAAAGCCGATATTGTGTCGACTTCTCTGATGTAAAAGGGCAGGAAAGTGTCAAACGAGCCTTAACAATCGCCGCCGCCGGTGCACATAATATTTTGATGATAGGACCGCCGGGAGCTGGAAAAACAATGCTTGCACAACGGCTGGCGACCATCCTGCCGCCGCTAAGCCTCGCCGAGTCTCTTGAAACAACTCGGATATACTCTTCAGTGGGCTTGCTTGCTAAAGATAAGGCTCTTTTAGCGACCAGGCCCGTTCGGGCACCTCATCATACCGCAAGCGGACCGGCTCTGGTTGGCGGCGGAACAAACCCGAGACCGGGAGAGTTATCGCTTGCACATCACGGAATTCTGTTCCTTGACGAATTCACGGAGTTCCCAAGGAACGTCCTTGAGATGATTCGTCAGCCTCTGGAAGAGGGAAGCATAATGGTATCAAGAGCAAAACGCACAACACGGTTTTTTGCCAACTTTCTTCTGGCTGCCAGTTGTAACCCGTGCCCCTGCGGGTATTACGGCTCGACCACCAAAAGGTGCAAGTGCACTCCCGCACAGATAGAAAGATACTTTTCCAAAATTTCCGGGCCTTTAATCGACAGAATAGATATTCATATCGATGTACCGGCAGTAACATTCACTAAACTGCGCTCGAAAGCCGGACAGTTGGACTCCGCCGCCATAAGAACAGATGTCGTACGAGCAAGAGCTGCACAAATACAGCGTTTCGGTGACGGAAGAGTATTGACCAATGCAGATATGAGCCACAAGCAGACTCGAAAATTCTGCGAGCTGGATTCGGCATCTGAGATGATGCTTAAACAGGCGATGACCGAGTTCGGATTGTCCGCTCGGGCACACGATAAAATATGCAAAATTGCTCGAACGATAGCCGACCTTGCAGGCTCTGAAAACATTAAATCACAACACATTGCAGAAGCTGTAAGCTATAGAAAACTGGACAGGAGATTATGAGGGCAAACAAGCCGGGATAAAATACGAATGCGGGTTGGACTTAAAAACGGCATCGAGATAGCGGATGAACATTTATGCTTTAAGGCAGTTCGCAGCAGCGGCCCGGGCGGCCAGAACGTCAACAAAGCAAACACACGGGTTACGGTCTTTTTCGATGCTGCCGGCTGCACGAGCATCTCGGACGGGCAGAGAAAACGAATCTTGAAAAAACTGCGGACCAGGGCAAACAAGCTCGGCGTAATTCGGGTAAGCAGCCAGCGACATCGCAGCCAAAACGCTAATCTGGAAGCAGCGATTGACAGACTCTCTGAACTGTTAAACCACGCACTGGAAAAACCGAGGCGAAGAAAAAAGACAGTTGTGCCAGCCTATGCTAAAAAAAAACGACTGCAAGAAAAAAATAAGCGCAGCCGACTGAAACAGCAGAGGCGGAAAAAACGGATGGACCCGAAAGATATAGAGGACTGATTAAAGATGGAAGTGTTAGCGGCGGTTACTGCGGCGTGCCAGAAACCATACGATTACAGCTACGATAATGAGAATTATCAGGACTTCGCCCTGACCGAATAACACGGCAAGCATATAAAAATTTCCAAAAACGATAACAAAGGCAATCAAGTTTAGCCGCCTGGCAATCTTTTGTCAAGCAGGCTATTTGACGTATAGAAATTATCAAATGTTCATTAGCAGGGAATCAAGATGGCCGTTCAATTCGTTTTAGGCCCCAGCGGAACCGGCAAAACAAGGCATTGCGTAGATGCAATAGCGACAGAACTGCTCGAGGGCGAAAGGGGCGAAAACCTGATTTACCTCCTGCCAGAGCAGGCAACGTACGAGGCAGAACGTACTATCTTAAAAAATGACGCCATCAGCGGTTATCACCGTCTTTACGTACTGTCATTCAATCGCCTGGCATATCTGCTTCTCGGCAGGAAAACAAATCTTTCCGGGCTTTCCGCCATTGGTCAGCAGATGCTTATTCACCGCATCCTTCGCGACAATGCAAAGAGACTGACAGTATTAAAGAGCAGTGCGGCCCGGCCCGGTCTTGCCCGCGAAATGGCGGCAAAGGTATCTGAACTCCAGCGGTACGCCAAAAACCCGGAGCAGGTTGAACAGCTTGTCGGAAACCTGAAGCAAGAAAAGCATAACCGCTCAACCGCGCAAAAATTTGCCGATATAAACCTGGTCTTCAGAGAATACCTTGATTTTATACAGGGGAAATTCATCGATGAAGACGCACAATTGAACCGTGCGAGGAAGATGGTTGGTTCGGCTGAATTCTTAAAAAACTCAAAAATCTGGGTCGATGGATTCGCAGGCTTTACCACCGCTGAGCTGGAAATGCTCGAAGAATTATTCAAAACCGCCGGAAAAGTACAAATTACCTTATGTCTCGAACCTTCCGAATTTAACATCGAGCACGTTCGGGCAGATAAAATCCAGCCTGCAAACCTTTTCTACCCGACCCAGAGGACATACGCACAACTGCTGGAGATTATAAGAAAAAACAAATTGCAACTCACCGACCCTTTGATTCTCAAACAGCAACTGAGATATCAGGCCGCCTCGCTGGAACATATAGAGAAAAACATTTTCAATCGCCGGGCACCACAAATACACTGCGAAGGTGCTTTACGATTGATAGCCGCTCCGTCGTTGCGCAGCGAAGCGAGCTGGACCGCACGGGAAATCTGCCGGCTAATCAGGGTGGAAAAACTGCGATATCGAGATATTGCGGTAATTACACCTGACCTCGATGCATACGAGCACTACATCAAAGCCGCATTTAATGACTACAACATCCCGTTTTTTCTGGACAAGCGAAAAAAACTCAGCCATCACCCGGCTGTACAACTCATCTGCTCTGCCGCAAAGGCTGCAACAACCGATTTTTCCGGCAGCGAAATATTTTCTTATCTCAAATCCGACCTCGTCCCCGTAAACTCGGCTGATATCGACCTTTTGGAAAACTATTGTGTGGCATTTGGTATTACAGGACAGGACTGGCTGGAAACCGGAGAATGGCATTTTGTCGACAGACAACAGGAACAGTTCGATGAAAAACGGATAAATGAAATCCGAAAACGAGTGATTAAGCCGTTGCTGAGGCTTCGCGAAGGGCTTTTGTGCCGGGCACCGGCCGAACGAATAACCGCGCAGAGTTTTATTCGCGTGCTGTTCGAATTACTTGACGAATTGCATATACGTGAAACCCTTAACTGCTGGATTGAAGAGTCGCTGAGCGACTGCAATTTTCAGCAGGCGGATGAGCATCGCCAGCTTTTTGATAAAATGGTCGGTTTCTTCGACGAGCTGGATGAGTTGTTCGGCGCTTCAAAAATGCCGGCGCGTGACTTTGTAGCCCTTCTGGAGGCGAGCCTGCCGCAGCTTACTATGGCTTTTATACCACCTTCGCTCGATGAGGTCCTGGTAGGCTCAATCGAAAGGAGCAGGCATCCTGAACTCAAAGCTGTTTTTCTTATGGGAACCACACAAAAATTATTTCCTGCACCGCTCAGCTTCGACAGGCTGCTCACCGACAGCGACACCGAAGAAGCCGAAAAACTGGGATTCCGGATGGCATCAACGACGAGCACAAAACTTTGTGAAAGACAATACCTCGCATATATCGCTTTTACGAGGGCCTGCAAATATCTTTATATCAGCTATCCCCTCGCCGATTCCGGACAAAGACCTGTAACAAGGTCGCAATTCGTCGATAATATCGAGCAAATTTTTACCGACCTCATCGAGGAAAAAGCAACCGGAGAGACTCACAAACTCGACAATATCTATTCTGCCACAGCTCTGTGTGATGCACTGTGCTCGAAGCCAGCCGCCGGTTTGCAGAATCATAACCTTGAAAAACTCATCGCTGACCTGAAAACTGACAAACAACTCGCCCCGCTTGCTTCGCTCGTAACAGACGCCATAAACTACAACAACACAGCGCGTCTTGACAAAAAAGTTATTGACAGACTTTTCGGTACGCAACTTAAAAGCTCCGCCACAAGACTGAGCACCTTCGCAGGCTGCCCCTACCGGCACTTTGCCGACTGCATCTTAGAGCTGAAAGAACGCCTGCAGTTCAGGTACAAACCATTAGACGCAGGTGTATTTTACCACGAAGTTCTGGATATGTTTTTCAGGGAGCTAAGTAAACAAAACATAGATATCACCGACACCGGCGATGACGAACTTATCGGTGTGCTGAGAGAACAGATTAAAAAACTGCTTAGCGGTAATTCTTTCATATCGAATTTCACATCTCACAGCAGACATAACGCTTTTATAATCGACTCGGCAGCCGAGATACTCGAAGAAGCGGTGACGGATATTGCAAAAATGGTGCGTGCCGGTAACTTCAGACCTCAATCCTCAGAGCTATCCTTCGGCTCCGGCGAAGAAAGCATCGGCGATTTTACTGTGGACCTCTCAGGCAATCGAAAGCTCTGTGTGAACGGCAAAATCGACAGGCTGGACATTGCAAATCTTCAGGGCCGCCGTGCGAGCATTATCGTGGATTACAAGCGAACTTCCAGAAGGCCGGACTGGACAAAGATTTTCAACGGCCTCGATTTGCAACTGCAAATATATATGCTGGCGCTTCAGACAATATTCCGGACCAACAAAGAAAACAACAAAATCGTAGGTGCTTTCTTTATCCCTGTAGAAGCCGGACCGTCAGGGAGCAAATTCACCGAAGCCAAAAGTAAGGCGGGAAAATTCGTGCGTAAGGCCAGAGGCATCTTTAACGGTGAATTTTGGCGGATACTGCAAAAGACAAAGGCCGGTAACTGGAGCAGCTTCTACAACTTTTACGTCACAAAAGACGGCAACCCATATGGCCACGCAAATATCAGCGACGCCCTGTATCCACGGGATTTTGATGGACTTATAAACTACGGCAAAAATCAGCTCCGAAACCTTGGAGAGCAGATTTTGAGCGGTAAAATCGAGATAACGCCATACCGAATCAGCAGCGAAACTGCCTGCCGCTACTGCCAATACAAGCCGCTGTGCCGTTTCGACTGGCTAATCAACCATTATAACAGCCTTGCTCGTTATACTAAAGCTGAGGCACTGGAAGGGATAAGACATACTGATGAATAACAAACCCGAATGGACAAACCAGCAGCGACGTGCGATTACAAGCCGGGGAAGCAACGTATTCGTAGCCGCCTCAGCGGGAACTGGCAAGACAGCGGTCCTGGCGGGGCGATGCGTAAATGTTATCAGCGATGAATCCGCCGGCTTAAATGTTGACAATCTTCTGGTCCTGACATTTACGGATGCAGCGGCTGAACAAATGAGACAGCGAATCGGGCATCACCTGCACCAGCTTTATACAGAAACCGCCAACAGACATCTTTATCATCAGATGATCCTGCTGCCGGCCGCTGAAATCAGCACCATACATTCATTCTGCAGAAAAATTATTACCGATAATTTTTATGACCTGGCGATTGACCCTGCCTTTAAGGTCATCGAAGAGGACGAGGCCGGCCTGCTCAAAACCGAAGCTCTGAAAAAAACTATAGAGTACGCCTGGGAGCAGCCAAACCATATACAGGCTTTCAGACAGCTGCTCAGAAAGCGCACTGTCGCCGAACAGGGCGGCTTTCTTGACAAGATTATCGGCATAAGCACTTTTCTCGACTGCATTGTCTCCCCGGAGCAATGGTACAGGCGCGCCTCAATTCTGGCCGAGTCGCAGAACCCATACACAACTACGCCGGCATTAAACCAGAAGCGAAGCCTTGAAACAAAACTGAACAGCATAACAGAGCAGCTTGCATACCTCAGGCAGGTATTCGAACTGCAGAACACCGATAACATCAACCATAACCCACTGGATAAACTGGGCTCTCTGATAACCTATGCACTGAAATTGCTGGACAAACAACAACTGGACGAATGCGCCGAAACGCTCCTTCGATGCACTGTTGTGCCGCTGAAAAAGCCACGCGCAAAACTCGAACCAGTGGCCGCCGATTTAAGCGGAAAAATAATAAAGCAGATAAAAAAACAATTAGCCGAAATCCTGAATCTTGCAATACTTAACCCGCACTATCTTGAATCAATGGCCGGTATCGTGAACCTTCAGACGCGGGTACTCATTGAGCTTACAAAGAAATTCGAGCAGTACTACGCAGAGCTGAAGGAATCCGTTAACGGACTAGATTTTGCAGACCTCGAGCACAAAGCCTTGAAACTGCTGAGCAAAAACGCCGATGGCGACCACCCCACTCAGCCCTCGGAGGCGGCACTGGCACTGCGCCAAAAATACAAGTACATCTTTGTGGACGAATACCAGGATATAAACCCCGTACAAAAACAAATCATAAACCTGCTCGCAGCCGGCAGGAATGTCTTCGGCGTGGGAGATATAAAACAGTGCATCTACGCTTTCAGAGGAGCGGAGCCGAAAATTTTCTTAAACGAGCTTTCGATTGCCTCAAAAAAACCTTCAACTGTTTCTCCGGCCGTCCGTATCGACCTGCAGGAAAATTTCCGGTCATCGAAAGGCATCCTTGATTTTGTCAACGCACTTTTCAGACGCCTTATGAGCACCAAATTTGCCGGTATCGACTATGACAGCACCGCCGAACTGAAAACCGCTGCGGATACCCAGCCGCCTCATCAGCCGGACGGCCTCGTTCCGGTTGAGCTGCATATCCTCGATGAAAAACCATTCGCATACAAAAAAAGCTACACAGCCTCCGACACTTCCAATTCGCGCAAACGGCAGCGGCAAAAACTTTCCTCTCGACAGAGACAGGCGGTGGCAATAGCAAAAAAGATAGGAAAAATGGTCGCTTCGAACGGCGAAGGGGCGAAATTCCGGATTAAAGATAAAAACACGGGAAACCTGCGACCAATAGAATACCGTGATATTGTCATCCTGCTTCGCTCACCTGCACAAAGGGTCAACGATTACATAGAGATTCTCCAGATGGCCTCAATCCCGGTCAGCTCACAGCACGGGGCCGGCTATTTTCAGACCACGGAAATCTCGGACCTTTTGTCGCTGCTAAAAGTCCTTGACAATCCGCAGCGAGACATCGAACTTGCCGCCACACTAAGGAGCCAATTCTTCAGGGTAACCGATTCGGAGCTGGCGCTGATAAAAATACACACAAAAAAAATAGCTGAACAGGCAAACTTTTACTCGCGGCTGGAATACTGCAGCGGCAACGGTCCTGATGCGAAGCTCGAGCAAAAACTGAAAAATATCTTACACAGGCTTTGCCAATGGCGCATTATGGTTCGACGCGGAAGCCTGGCAGATGCAATCTGGCGGATATATCGACAGAGCGGCTATCTTTCTTTCGTATCAGCTCTTCCGAACGGACGAGTCCGCAGAGCAAACCTTCTCAAACTACACGAACGAGCGATCCAGTTCGAGACATTCGCATCGAGCGGGCCGGTCGCTTCGCTTAATCGCTTCATCGAATTCATAGAAAAACTCCAAAGCAGCGGAGATGACTGGTCCCAGGCCCAGCCGGAAACCTCAATCGAAAACGCCGTGCATATTATGTCAATACATAAAAGTAAAGGCCTCGAATTTCCGGTCGTATTTCTGGCCGAGCTGAACGCACCATTCAACAAATCCGACGCGCAAGGCGAATTACTAATCGACGAAGATAATACGGTCGGTCTGCAAATCATCGAACAGGACTCGAATGTAAAGCTAAGCTCAACCGCGCACCAGGTCATCGCAGAGAACAAGCTCGAAGAAAGCCTCGCAGAAGAAATGCGCGTCCTATATGTCGCTGCAACAAGAGCCGAAAACCGTCTTATTCTTGTCGGCTGCAAGAAAGAGTTTACCTGCCGCAGAATTTTACAGGAAGGTATTTTCTTTGCCGACCGTCAGACGCCGGACTGGATTCTCCGCCAATCCAAATCGCCGCTCGAATGGGTCTTGTTTGCGATGGCGGGACAAAAACAACTTTACCTCGCCTATCAGAAACAGGCGAAAAGTTGTCTTGAACAAAACGACCTTTTCAGGTTCAGACGTTACCGCGCAGAAGAACTCGAAAACCTGGATAAGCAGTTGAACACATGGAAAAATCCCGGGCGGCAAACGCAGCCGATTAAAACCACCTTGCAGCCGGCCGTCCACAGTCAACTCTTCGAGCGCATTAAAAAATCCCTTTCGTGGCACTATTACTTCGAGAGTATATCGAAACTTCCGGCAAAGCAATCGGTTTCACAATTAACGCACCAAAATGACGAATACATCAGAGCAGATTATTCAAATGCCCTCGAACGAGAACCGAAAATCCTTATGCAGACAGGCCCTGCCGGGACTAAAAGCTCCATCTCTTTGTCGATTGGGACGGCCACGCACAGCGTTCTTGAACAACTGGAGCTTTCTGACGGCGTAACCGAATCGACAGTACGCAAGACAAGGGACAAACTCGCCGCAAACAACTGGATATGTCCTGCCGCCGCTGAGTATGTAGATATCGAATCTATCGTTGAGTTTTTCCGGACCGAAACAGGGCAGATGGCTCTCGCCGGTGCCAACAAACTGCATCGTGAATGGTCATTCACATTGAGCCTGCCGGCCGATAAATGGCAGCATCTTGCCACGGCTGACAACATTGTTCTCGACACTCTGAGACAAGAGACCATCGTAATCCAGGGAATAATCGATATGGTCATCGAGACGCCTGACGGACTTATCATCATAGATTTCAAGACCGATGCAGTTACCGCCGATGAGGTACCGCGACGGGCCGGAATGTACACCGAACAGCTTAACCTCTACGCCGATTCGGCGGCGAAAATACTAAACAAACCGGTTGTGAAAAAGCACCTTTATTTCCTGCAACCAGGAAGTATATACACCTTGAAATAAACTTTAAGCGAAAAATTAATCAGATTCAAATATCTATTCGCCAAATCCAAGGTTAATGAACTATTTTGTTCTTGCGTAAGGAAACATTCTGCATATAATGAGCCGTTTTGTATTCCAAGCAAACAAAAACCTGATTTGGAGAAGATGAAAGATGACTGATGCACCAAGAGCAAATGCCATTGTAGCTCAATCCGGCGGGCCTACCGGAGTCATCAATGGTTCACTCGTGGGAGTTATTCAGGAAGCAAAAAAGCATCCTGAAATCGAAAATCTTTACGGGGCAATTCACGCCGTCGCCGGTATCGCCAAAGAAAATTTAATCGACCTGAACAAAATTTCCGAACAGACACTCGAACGGACAGCGGACTCGCCCGCCGCAGCGATCGGAACCAGCAGGGACAAGCCGGATGATGACTACTGTCACAGATTGCTTGAAGTTTTTAAGAAACGAAATATCCGCTATTTCTTCTATATCGGTGGTAATGATTCGGCCAATACCTGCTATATTATCAGCAAAATGGCGAGAGAAGCCGGCTACGAGCTCAGGGCCTTCCACATCCCTAAAACCGTGGACAATGACCTTTTGGTTACAGACCATTGCCCGGGCTTCGGTACAGCCGCAAAATTCGAAGCATACGCACTTATGGGTGACGACCTGGACAACCGCGCGCTGCCGGGCATCAAAATCGACGTTGCTATGGGCAGGCACGCCGGATTTCTTACTGCCGCAACTGTCTTGGGAAAACAAAATCCAGACGACGGCCCACACCTCGTTTACGTACCGGAAAGAAATATTTCAATAGCTAAATTTCTGAAAGACGTCGCCGAAGCACACAAAAAGTATGGCCGATGCGTTGTAGCTGTAAGCGAGGGCATTTGCGACGAGGACGGCATACCCTGGGCGAAGAAACTTTCCAAACAAAATGTTAGCGATGAACACGGAAACATTCAACTGTCCGGCTCTGGCTCACTTGCCGACTTCCTTGCAGAAGAAGTCAAAAAAAACATTGATGCAGGCAGAGTTCGTGCCGATACTTTCGGGTACCTTCAAAGAAGCTTTGCCAGTTTGCAGTCGCAGGTGGACCTCGAAGAAGCAAAAATGTGCGGAGCCAAAGCCGTCGAATACTCACTGAAGCAGCAGGGCGGCTCTGTCGCCATCAAAAGGCTGAGCAATAAACCGTATAATATCGAGCTGTTCCGGACGGATTTGCAGAATGTTGCAGAAAAGACAAAGTCAATGCCGGACGAATTTATCAACGAAGACGGAAACGGCATCACACAGGCATTTGTGGATTACGCTATGCCGCTGACAGGCGGCCTTGTCAGAACAACGCACCTGATGAACCAGCCGAGAGTATAAAAATTATAGAGGTCTTCACAAGCTTTGTGACAGGTGGATGGAGAAAGTTTTTTTGCGCAAAAAGTTCCTAACCGAAACTGTAATGTTTGCTTACTGGTTCTCTGATGTGCCAGGTGCATGCAAGGTAACTGGGCAGGATTACCATATCACCGGCGGAAAAATCCACAGAACCTGTGTCATCCGAAACCGTAACCTTGCCATGCAGCAGAAAACAGGTCTCCTGCTGAGTATAAACCCAGTCGAAGATGCTCGGTTTTGACTCCCAGACAGGCCACTTTCTGAATGCGGCCTCCTCCTGCCGGGATGGTTTTCTGATGATAATATCGTTGCCAGTAGGCATTTTTCAGTTCTTCGTAATAGCTTTTATCTCTTCGTGCCGGAAATAATGATAAACATTTGAACCGCAATTTGAGAATATCCATCGTAATTTCTTGTCGGATTC
>Ga0180437_10007108_pt1 | contig 14711 bp, 14 predicted proteins | sample SS_ome_4_FD_132410 | JGI IMG/M metagenome (GOLD analysis project Ga0180437, IMG submission 132410) | Hypersaline lake sediment archaeal communities from the Salton Sea, California, USA - SS_3_D_1 metaG | ecosystem: Environmental > Aquatic > Non-marine Saline and Alkaline > Hypersaline >...
CAGAACCATCGGGGAAGTTTGCCAAAAAGCCTCCAAGCCTTATAAGTGGGCCTTTTTGCTATTTAAACTTATTATAAAATTTAAACCCTTGAATTGTTTAGAACTAGGGACAGGTTTGGGTATTTCTACTGCTTATCTGGTAGCGGCTCTAAAACTAAACAGCAAAGGGCAGCTTAAGAGTTTGGAGGGTTCAGAATCGCTAGCAATCTTAGCTAAAGAAAATCTGAAAAAACTTGGCCTTAGAAAGGCTGATATTATTCTTGGCCGCTTCCAAGACAAACTAGCAAGCGTTTTAGCCAAAAATTCTCCTTTTGACTTTGTGTTCATTGACGGGCATCACGACAAAAAAGCAACCTTGAGATATTTTAAAAAAATACTGCCTCATCTCTCAAATAATGCAATTATTGTCTTTGATGACATTAATTGGTCTTCTGGGATGCGGCAAGCATGGAAGATTGTTAGCAAAAACAAACACCTTAGAGCATCTATTGACCTGTCAAGTATAGGCATCTGTGTTTTTACCAAAAAGAAAGTTAAGGAAAGCAAATATTTTAAGATCGTGGTTTAGAAAAAGACCAAATAGGGCGCACTTTTTATCTATAGTCATAATTTTTTAAACTGAGTTTGTAGGTATTTAAAAGCAGCATTGCTACTGTGATTGGTCCAACGCCGCCAGGATTAGGAGTTATATAGCGGCATTTATTTTTTAGCTTTTTAAAGTAAACATCGCCTATTATTTTATCTTTAACTAAAGAAAACCCGAGGTCAAAGATAACTGCTCCTTTTTTTACCATGCCCGGCTTTATTAGATGAGGGCAACCAGTGGCGCTAATTATTATATCTGCGCCTTTTGTATATTTTTTAAGATTGCTGTATTTATTGCATAAAGTTACTGTTGCTTTCCGGTTTGTTAGCAGAAAAGCAAGTGGCTTGCCAATTAAATAGCTGTCATTGATTATGACTATATTTTCTTTGGCTATTTTAATATTATAGTAATCGATAATTTTTATTACTGCTGCCGGAACAACAGTTAAAATCTCTTTTCCACATGCTAGTTTAGCAAAATTAACTGGGTTGACGCCTTCGACATCTTTATGGGGGCTTATTTGAGACAAAAGCCTGATAGTACTGAGCCTTTTGGGCAGGGGCAGTTGGATAATTATCCCATTTATCTTTTTATCAGTATTTAATTTATTTATCATTTTAATTACCCTTTCTTCACTTATATTTTTTGAGAGGTGGATTTTTTTGAAAAAAATACCAACATGTTTACACTTTCTTATTTTTATAGAGCAAAATTTTAAAGATGCCGGCTTATTGCCCACTAAAAGGATACCCAGCCCAGGGGGATTATTTAACCCTTTTACCTTTTTTTCCAAATCTGAGTAGATTTTTTCAGCAATTTTTTTTCCGTTTACCAACATGGTTATTTATATTTTATACGCCCCAAAGAATTTTACAAATAGGATCTGCATAGCCTAAGAGGTTTTTGTAAGAAGAAGAAGGATGTTTAAAACAGCACTGAAGAAGCGGCTTAAAACCAGCGCGGCTATTGTGCCGATGAGGCCAAAGCGCAAAGTAAGGAAAGTCATCAGCAAAAGATGTATTAAAGAGGTGGGATAGATTTTTAAACGAAGCGATCGGGTATCAGCTTGCGACTCGAAAAAGGCAGAAATAATTAGGCTGGGGGTAGTAATTAAAGATATGGCTAGTATTTGTGAAGGCAAAACTGCCTCAATATACTTAGGAAAAGCAAAACGAAAAATCAAAGGAGCCAGCAGGAGATAAACTAAAATTAAAAAAGAGGTGAAAAAAGTAAACTGCAGCAGTTTTTGGTAAAATTTTTTCTTTTTTTTGATGATATTAGATTGGCTTAATTTGGGTAGTGCAAGGATAGAAAAGTTTTTTAGAAGGACTTTTATCTGCTCAGGAATTATTTGAGCAAAAGAATAAACAGCAACTGCCTCAAAGCCTAAGAGCTTAGCTACAATAACTTTGTCTAAAAATTGAGTTAGATTGGCAAAAATGCGGATATCGTTGAGCCCTTTTGCGTAAGCGAAGTCTTTCTCCATTAGGCCTGAGGGTTTTAATTGCCGGCGGGTCCATTGGCTGAAAATAAAATGTAAAACTGTATTGGCAGCAAGCGCTATTACTACAAGATAAAATATAGACGAAAAAGACAAAACAGCAATTCCTATAAAGGCAAATCTTATTATTTGTGAAATTGTAGAAATAGTAAAAAATTGTTTAAATTTCCTAGCCCCTATAAAATAGTCATTAAAAAACCTGAAGGACCAGTAGGGAATTGTCAAAAAAAAGCAGACTAAAAAAGTTTTGAATAGTTTAAGGTCAGGGGGAGTTTTTGATAAATAAAAACCGGCCAGCCCTAAAAAAGGAATAGCAGAGATTAGAGCCCAGGGCAGGGTTTTTTTGCTGGCCCCCTTGATAATCTGCTCCCTGCCTTGGGCGACAGCGCGGATGACTGCCGTTGACATGCCGGGATAAGCAAAATTGCCAAAAAAATAAATAAAAGAGAAAACATAAACATACTGGCCATAGACAACCTTTGGCAAAAAGCGAGCGTAGACTAAGGAGAGCAAAAAGCCAATAATTGCAGAAACAGCTTGGTTGGCTGTCAACCAAAAACTGCCTTTGGCAAAATAATGAAGATCCACTTCAAGAATCCGGCTGCCATAGTCCAGAAGACTATTTATCTTTTTCTTCATATCCTTAACCTCAACTATATTATAAAATAACAACTGATGATTGTTGTTATAAAAGATTTCCATTTTCCTTCAAAAACAGCCAATGTTGTCCAGACCATAAAAATGGTCGAGGCTTTTGCCAAAACCTGCCCGGTTGAGCTTTGGATTCCTTCTGCCAAGACAAAAAATATCAGCCAGAAAGCTTTAAAAAACCAATACGCCTGCTCCAGGACTGTCCCGTATATTCAGCTTGCTAGTTTTTGGAAAAAGCTGCCTTTTTGGACCAATCAGGCAATAATTTCTTATCTTTTTAAAATAAGTTTTTATTCTGCTTGCTTTTTAAAACTTTTAAAAAAGCAAGAAAAGGTTTATTTGTATAGCCGCGAGCCGGAAGCAATTGTCATGGCTCACCTTGCCAATTTTTTTAAAAAAGAAAAAATTATCACCTGCTTTGAAGTCCATCAATTTTACAAACACCCTTACCAGAAAATGTTCACCGGTTTAGCCTTAAAAGCGGCCGCAAAGATTGTAGTTATTAACCAAAAAATCAAAAGAAGGCTTAAAAAAGCCGGTTTTGAAAGCGGAGTTTTCCCCAATGGCGTTGAAGAGAGATGGTTGACAAACAAGCGAATAGCTGATTTTGAAAGCCTAATGCTAAAACACAGGCTTGGGGTGAATAAAAAAATTATTCTTTATGCCGGCAGTGACTTGCCCTGGAAAGGGATTGATACTTTAAAGGCTTGTGCTCTATCGGATAAAAATCCTAAGCATCAATATGTTTTTGTCGGCTTTAAAGATAAGGACACCCAAAATACAAGATTTTTTAGCAGAGTTTCCAGAACGAAATTAAGAGAGTTTTATGGTTTAGCCGACTGTTTTGTTTTGCCAAACAGCGGCCGGTACTACATTTCCCGTTTTTATACCTCGCCGATTAAACTATTTGAATACATGGCGCATAAAAAACCAGTAATTGCCTCCGACTTGCCTTCGATTAGAGAAATACTTTCTGATGAATATATTTGGTTTTTTAAATCCGGCAAGCCTAAAAGTCTTTTGGCAGCAGTCAATAAAGTTTTTTCCTTATCCAAAAGACAAAAGCTTAAAAAAACTAAAGCCGCCTTTGCTTTAGTTAAAAAAAACTATACCTGGGAAAAGCGGGCAGAGAAAATATTAAATATAATTACAAGCCAGGTTTGAAAAAAAGCGAGAGCATAAATGAAATTAAGTATTATTACCCCCACCCACAATCGCGCCCAAGTTTTAGGCCGGGCGATAAAAAGCGTTTTGAGCCAGTCTTTTAAAAACTGGGAACTTTTGATTGTTGATGATGGCTCTCAGGATAATACAAAAGAGGTCATTAAAAAATTCCAGAAAAAAACAAAAAAGATTAAGCACTTAAAGTCCAAAAAAAACCAGGGGTTTTATCCGGCAAGAAATAGGGGAGTTTTAGCCGCTTGCGGCGACTGGGTTTGCTTTCTAGACAGCGATGACGAGTATTTGCCAAATGCTTTAAAAACTATGGCCGGTAAACTGGCCGACCTTAAAAAGAATGTCAAAATTGCCCAATTTAACACTATTGTTAAGAAAGCAAACGGGCAGATTAAAAAAGCCGGCTATCGGCTCGGCACTCAAAAGTGGTTTTACTATTTTCCTACGTTGGAAGACATAGTTTTTAAAAAAAATTTAAAAGCAGACATGCACCGTTGTATCCGAATAAAGACAGCAAGAAAAAACCCTTTTCCTAAAGACAACCCAGGGTTAGAGACTCTTTATTATGCGGATTTATTGGAAAAGGGGGCAAAGCCTGTTTATATTAACAAAACGATTGTCTGCATAAATCAGGATTGTGCTGACCAGCACAATTTGGCCCGTTTTCAAAAATGGCCCAAAGAGTTTGCCCAGGTTTACGGACAGCTTATTGACCGCCACCACTCTATTTTTGAAGAGCATCCTCAAAAGCTATTTGACCACTATATGACAATCAGCAAGTGCTATTTATCGGCCAAAAATTTTTTAGCCGTTTACTGGCTTTTTAAAGCCTTTTTTCTAAAACCTAAGCGGTTTTTGAGGTTGGTATTTAAGAGATTAAGGATTTTATAAAAAATGTCTTTTTTGATTAGGCTAATGGCTTTTTTGGATGGTTTGCTTTTTTCAATAAATTTTTTGTAAATTTTTCGCAAAAGTAAAAAAGCAGGCAAAAGATCTCTTTTGGTTTTTAATTTTTTTCTGGAAATCAGACTCGTCCAAATATTGGCTTCTTTAATATTTAGTTTTTTGCCAAGCAAGCTCTCAACATTTTTTTTAGAAACCTTAATTTTGTTTTTAACCTGTTTTTCATTAAATTTTTGAGAGACTGCTTTTTTATGAAGCCGGAGTTTAATTAGCTTTTCTTCTAAGATACCAATTTTATACCTCTTGCTTAGGCGGCTCCACAAATCGAGGTCTTGGCTAAAATCAAATTTTTTATTATAGCCCCCGACTTTTAAAATGGCCTCTTTTTTGAAAAAGGCCGAAGGGTGGGGGAAGGGATTGCTGCCGAATAAAAGCCCCCATTTTATAAAAAAATAACTGTTTGGCTTTCGATTATGCCCAACAATTTTACCGCTTTGGTTAATTAAAGCAGCCCAGGAACCGACAACAGAGCATTTATTTTTCTTAATAAATCCAAGTTGTTTTTTAAGCCTTTGGAAACAGGAGACATCGTCACCATCCATTCTGGCAATATATTCTCCTTTGGAGAATTTTAGCCCTTTATTTAAAGAGCGGGTCAGGCCAAGATTTTTTTTATTAGTAACGATTTTTATTCTCTTATCTTTGTTCTTGTATTCTTTTAGTATGTTTGCTGTTTTGTCAGTAGAGCCATCATCGATGATTAAAAACTCAAAATCAGTAAAAGTCTGGTTTAGTATGCTCTCAATAGTTTCTTTTAAATACCCTTCGCCGTTGTAAGCAGACATTAAGACGGTGATTTTAGGATCAACAATTTTCATTTTCTAGCAATAACAGTTATATTCCAGCTTTCTCGAGAAGGCACGCCTTTAAGCTTTAAAAAGGGGAGAATTTTTACTAAAGAAAAACCTGCTTTTTGCAAAAAATAACTGATTTCTTGATAAAAGAAAAATCGCATTTCATGAGTTTCCCTGTTGATTTTTAGAAGACGCCGATTGTCCGAATAATATTTAGTTTTAAAAAAAACATCAACTGTTTGTTTGAGTAAATTAAGCCGCGGCTTGGTTTGTCTTATAACGTATCCGTTCTTAAGCCGAACTTTTTTTATTTTTTCTTTTGGTTTTTTTTCTAAAACTGCCGGGCCAAACCAAACATCAAAAATAAAAAGCCCTCTATTTTTAAGGTGTTTGTGGGCTGCCATCAGAGCTTTCTCTAAGCCATCATTAGTTTTTTGATAGCCGATGACAGCAAACATAGAAATTATGGCATCAAACTTCTTTTTTAAATCAAGTTTGCGAATGTCGCTGCGGCGAAAGTTAATTTTAAGCTTTTTTTCTTTTGCTTTTTTTCTGGCGATTTTAAGCATTTTTTTTGAGAGGTCAACGCCAGTTATTTTGTAGCCCTTTTTGGCCAGAATGAGGGCGTGGCTGCCAGTGCCGCACCCCAAGTCCAAAACCGTTTTAGTCTTTTTTGAAGAGTACTTTTTAAAAAGCTTTTCTAAATAACAAGCCTCGTTTCTGTAATCTTTATTTTTGTAAAGGCTGTCATAGAATCTGGCATAATCTTGAAAAATTTTCATTCTTTTTGGATATTTTTAATAGTTTCTGAGATGTATTTAATTTCTTTTTCCGACAAGCCCGAGCCGGAAGGCAAATAGAGCCCGTTTTTAGCCAGATATTGACTAATGGGATACCTGCCTTTATCAAAAATTCCCATTTTTGCTAAAAATGGCTGGCTGTGCATTGGCTGGAAAAAGTTTCGGCTGTCAATTCCCTTGCTTTTTAAAATCTTGGCTAATCGGTTACGAGTTTTGCCAAATGCTTTAGGCTCAACAACAATGCTGTACATCCAGTAAACATTTTTGGCATAATCTTTTTCTATTGGCAGTTTAAGGCCGGGAATGCCTTTTAAAAACTTATTATAAAGATGGGCATTTTTCCTTCTTTTGGCAACTAAAGTCTTTATTTTTTCAAGCTGGGCTAACCCAACCGCCGCTTGCATATTGGTCATCCGGTAATTGTAGCCTAAGTTTTTGTGGATATAAGAACGCTTGCCGGAGGGCGGGAAGCAAAGGTTTTTAAAATACCGGCAGCCGTCGGCCAATTTTTTATTATTTGTTATTACCATACCACCTTCACCGCAAGTTATGATTTTGTTGGGATAAAAGCTAAAGCAAGCAAGGCTGCTTAAACCACCGCATTTTCTGCCTTTATATTCGGCGCCATGGGCCTCGGCCGCATCTTCAATTACAAAAAGATTGTATTTTTCAGCTAGCGCCAAGATTGGGTCCATATCAACAGGATGACCGTAAATATGGACAGGGATAATCGCTTTAGTTTTTTTAGTAATTCTTTCTTCAATTTTTTCCACGTTAATATTGCCGGTATTTTTTTCTACATCAACAAGGACTGGTTTTGCCTGGCAATAAAAAAGAGCAAACAAGGTCGAAACCATTGTGAAATCAGGGATAATTACTTCATCACCTTTCTTTATGCCGATTGCCAGGAGTGCCAAGTGGAGAGCAGTTGTGCCGCTGGTCGTTGTTATGCCATAGCTTGCCCTGCAAAATTTGGCAAAGCCTTTTTCAAACTTTTGGATAAACCCGCCGGTAGATGATATCCAGCCGCTATCAATGCATTCCTTAAGATATTTTTTCTCATTGCCGCAAAAATATGGCTCGCAAACAGGAATAAAACGCCTCATTAGAACCTTTCTTTATCTTCCTCGCCAGGATAAGGACCTTGTTTTACCTCAATAATTTCGCTGGCCTCAAGCATAGTAAAACCATGGCCGCCTGAGGCAATAAAAACCACATCGCCGGCCCCGACGATTGTGCTTTTTATATATTTTTTTTCTTCCGTGTAAAAATCAATTTTTATTCTACCTGATTTTATAAAAAGCGTTTCCCGGGTATAAAGGACTTGGCGGGGGACTGGTTTGTGGACATGAGGAGTGATTTTGTAACCCTTGGGCCGCTGCATATAAGCCAGCTGCTGGGAAAAATCATCAGGAGTTAGAAACTTAATACCCTTTTTAGAAAAGCTGCTTTTAATGATAATAGCAATTAGTTGGCTTTTATTCTTTATTTTTTTAATTTTTGTCATTATTTAATGGTTTTTATTCTTTTGATTACTTTATTAAAAGAGGCGGCGAAATTATATTTTTCTTTATAACACCTTAAGGCATTTTTTCTAAAAAACGGATAGTTTTTAAAGATTTCTTTTGCCAGCCTTTCTACTTGGTGAGGCCCTTCAGCGCATTTGCCGCATTTATATTTTCCAATAATTTTTCTAAAACTTAAATAATCACTGGTGATTAAAGGAAGTCCTGCCTTAAGATACGAGGCGATTTTATTGGAAGACAAGCAGGTTTCGCGGTAATTAACCCCGCGATCTTCATAAAAGGCTATGCCAATACCAGCCGAGGACAAAAGTTTCGGCAGATCTTTCCAAGGAACCCGGCTTAAAGAAAGAAATACCTTTTTGTTTTTAGTTAAGGCTTTAAGCTGTTTTATATAAGGGTCGTTTTTTAGATTATTTCTCCAATCGTGAAGAACCAAGACCATATCATCGTTCCACTTTTGGGCTAGTTTAGCCAGCTTAAGGCTCATGGTCCAAGGTGCAATACTGCCTGCGCAAATAATAATTTTTTTGTCCCTGCCGATATTTAGCTTTTTATGTAGATAATCAGACCCTTTTTTATAAGCTTTTCCAAGCGGGGCTACCGGCACGCAAATAACTTTTTCCTTTGGGACTTGATTATCTGCTATGAAAAAATTCGCTCTCCGCTCATCCTGGATTAAGGTTAAAAAACATTTTTTGCTATACTTTTTTTCCAGAGACTTTAAGACCTTTTTTTTTAGGTTTTTGCATTCTTTGGCAAGCAGTAATTCCATATTAAAGTAGATTACCGGAATTTTTTCCTTGGCCGCCAGGCTGGCAGCAATAAGCCCCTCAGGCTCAACGCCAATAATACAGAGATATTTGTCGTCAATAAAGCTTGCCATATTTTGATAAAAGCAAGGGATGTCCTTAAAAAAACAATTTATACAGTGGGCCATTTTTTTGGCGGAGAAAATATTTTTAGCATAAAGCCGCCAATATAAAAATAATAAACTCTCTTTGATTTTGCTCACCAGCTTAGGCATTTGGGCAAAGAAAATGAAGGAAAGGTAGCCAATCTGGCCGATGGGAACCTTTTTGAATTTCTGTTTACGAAAGGCCAAGATTTTTTTATATCTTCTAACGGCTGCACTTTCGTTTGTTAACTGATTTCTAACCCCTCTAGTGTCTTTTATGGGGTGTAAAGTTATATCTTTTTCTTTAAATTTTATTTTGTTTCTGCCAAGGCTTTTTTTGTCAATAAAAATGTGAACCCGGTAGCCTTGCCTGGCAAGCAAGATAGCGCTGTTTATTAAAGTAAGCGATGCCCCCAGCGGGTATTTAAATATGACAATGCCAATTTTTTTATTTTTCATAAATTAAAGCCAGCTTCTTTTCAAAACCCACTTTTTAAATCGCCGGCTGTGTATAAGTTTTAACTCATAAAGAGCCTTTTTAAAATAGTAAGCAGAGAGTAATGTTTGGTGCCGCCATTTTTTCTTTTTCCCCAATTTTCCTGTAAATGAAAAAAATCGGTATTTTAGAAAAAGGCTTAAAAAATTGATTACTCTTTTGGCCAGTTCTAATCTACCAAACTTCTCTTTTTTGTAAGAGGTATAGGAAGCAACAGCAGCGCTGCTGCCAAAGCGGCGTTTCATGTCAGTTAAGGTGGCATTTGGTTTAACTTTCTGGATGTGCCAGACTAAAGCTTTAGGCATCCAAGCGATTTTTATACCTTTTTTATGCAGCTTTTTGCAAAGGCCGGTTTCGCCGTCTCCAACCTGGATATTTTTAACTTGGTCAGGGTTAAAACCGCCGGCTTCAAAAAGCAATTTTTTTCTGATAGAAAAGTTGCCCCCATTTATATACTCATTTTTTTTCAAAATGCGCAACTTGGGTCCGTGGTTTAAAGCTCCTAATACATTTTCATACCGCAAGATCCACGAGGGCGGTTTTTTATCCCATTTGATTTTTATTTTGCCGCCGGCACAACCGATTTTTTTATTTTCGTAAACAAATAAAAGGTTTTTTAACCAATCTTTATTACAGAGAGCATCATCGTCTAAAAAGGCAAGGATTTCTGATTTAGCAAGCTTGGCGCCGGCATGCCTGGCAAAGTGAAGTCCCTGGTTTTTTTCAAAAGAATAAGAAAGTCTTTCTTTAGGAAAAAGGCTTGTATATTTTTTAACCACCCTTTTAGCATTTTTTAGAGGAGTGTTTTCGACAACAATTATCTCAAAGAGGCTTTTATCAAGGATCTGGTCTGACAAACTTTTTAATAACTGCCCAAGCAAATGAGGACGGTTATAAGTAGGGATGATGACAGAGATTTTAGGCTTCATTTTTTATAAAAGCAATAAGCTTTTGTCTTGCTTTCTTGCAAACCACAAAGAATGTCGGTTTTTTAAATTTTAAAAAAGCCGATAAACAGGCAGGGGTGATAAACTTTTTTCTTTTGTAAAATTGCCAAAGATACTTTTCTAATTTTTTATCGGCATATTTTTTTAAAGCCTGTTTTTTTAACCATTTTGGACAGTCTACGACAATTTTTGATTGTAGCTTTTCAAGCGTTAAAAGGGAGTCTAAAGAAATATTGATAGGATGTCGATCGGGGAAACCTTCATTATGGAAACATAATAAATTATTTATTTTAACCTTGGGCCCCATTATGCTTTTTATATTTTTAATAAACTGTTTTTTTGTAAAGGCACTTTGCTGAGCCTTGTAACGGGAGGATATGTTGTTGCCAGTTTTCCTCCATTTAATGAGGATTTCTTCTAAAAAAGCTATTTTTCCCTTTCGGGAAAGCCTATAGAGCAGTTCTGTATCTTGAGAGACAGGAAATTTAACATTATAGCCTCCTGATTTGATTAAACTATTTTTTCTGAGCATTAAGCTTGAATGAAAAAGACAAGTGTAAAATGTCAGGGTGTAGTATATTGATTCCGGACTCTGCTGCCATCTGTTGGCGGAAATTGTTTTGTCATTTTCATTTATTACTTTGGTATTTGAGCCAACCGCTAATACCTTTGGATGCTGGTCAAGATATTTTTTTTGTTTCTCAAGCCTTTGAAAATTAGAGATGTCATCGGCATCCATTCTGGCAATATATTTTCCTCTGGCTAGTTTTAATCCTTTATTTAAAGATTTTGTTAAGCCAATATTTTTTTTATTAGTAACAATTTTTATTCTTTTGTCTTTGTTTTTATACCCTTTTAATATTTTTGCAGTTTCATCAGTAGAGCCATCATCTATAATTAAAAACTCAAAGTCAACAAAAGTCTGGTTTAAAATACTTTCAATAGCTTTTTTTAAATACTCTTCGCCGTTGTAAACAGACATCAAGACAGTGATTTTAGGACGTTTCATAAAAAGCCTCTTTTTATAAAAAAATCAGCATGCTGTATAGTCGCAGTAAGGGCAATTTGGGGGCGTAAAACTTGCCCCGCATAAAGGACAGGTAAGAGTTCCTTTTTCGTTTGAATTGTCTGGGGTTAAATTTTCTGATGTTGTTGCTCTTGCTGCCAGACAGTTTCCTCCACGCCAGTTAGGAGGAGTTAGATCTGTAAGTCGTTGATAGATCCGATCTATAATTCTTCTAGATTCGGTGCGGACAGTTTGGGCAGCAGACAGGAGCATATTAAAAAGACTGTCAATGTCCTTTTTAAAAGTTGATTCAACTTCTTCAAGGATTTTGCCTGAAAGACCTTTTTCGATTTCTCTTTCATTAAACCCTCTTTTCAAGAAGTTGAGAATCAGCCTGCATAAACCCTTAGTATCCTTAATTTCGTATCTTTGCCCGTCAGGAAGCAGAATTGAGTGGCCGATGGGAAAAGAAATAGGACAGAGTAATAAGTCTTTAATTGTTGCCGACTGAGGAATTTCAGCTTCTGGTGAAAGGATTTCCAAAAGCTCACCGGTTTTATGCGCAAGTTTGTTATAGAAAAAAGGGACTTTTAGAGCAAAGCCTTTAATTAGTTCACCTTCATCTTCCAGGAATTGTTTACCATCCTTGTCGGTTTTAATTCCGATATATACAAAGGCGTGTGTTCCATAACCCAAATTTTTTGGACCTGGCCCACTGACCCAAATGATAAAACTTGAATCAGGGGCATTAATAATTTCTTGCGCAAATTTTGCCAAGCCACTTTTTTCATCTAAAAATCGAGGATCTCCTTTTGGTCCTCTGTTTGCTATCTTTAAAATACTCTCTTTTGACTCTGGATCAACTACATTTCCCTCTTGTGTTAATTCAAGATTATAGGGCTGAAGAGTAACTTTTACTACATGTTCGGCAAACAAATGCGTAAGGTTGTCTTTTACCCTTTTGGGAAATTCTAATATTCGATCAATTTCCGGCCGGGGATTAAATTGTGTTGCTAGTCCTTTCGGAGTTATTCTTTCTGCGATTACTGTCATAGTTTATTTATGCCCTAAAAGTTTTTTAAACCTTGCAGAGAATTTCTTACGCCGCATATCCTTTAGCAGTCTTTTATCAAATTCAGTTCTTTGCTTGAAGGTGTAGTTAACAAGTTTTTTGCTATCAATGCCGTAGAAAAATTTTACCTTGACATCAAACCCTGGCAAATAAAGCAAGCCTACCCCGTCTTTGTATTCATAAAGCCTGTTTTTCAATATATGTTTATAAAGCGGGCTATGGGGGATTCCCACAAAGACGTTAAAAGTATATTTATAAGGTTTTAGTTTATCCATCAGTTTTTTAGTCGCTAGATACTCTTCAAAGGTTTCTCCGGGTGTGCCGACGATAAGACTGCAATAAGATCTGATGTTGTACTTTTTAGACAAACTTATAGCGTTTTCTATTTGTTTGACGGTAATGTTTTTGTTTAGTCTATCTAAGAGTTTCTGGCTGCCGCTTTCTACACCCAGATAAAAGGCCCGGCAGCCGGCCCGGCTCATAAGCTTGACTAGCTTTTCTGTTAAGGTATTTACCCTTGTTTCGCAGGCCCAATGAATATTAATATTTTTTTTGATTAATTTTTTACAAAAATTTTCCACTCTTTTAAGATTTAAAGTAAAATTATCTTCTCTAAAATAAATCCCCTTGGCTCCATAGTTTTTAATTAAATGCTTGATTTCGGCAATAATCCGATCGGCGCTAAAAAAGGTATAGCCTCTACCCCAGATGGAGCCGACAGAACAGAAAGCGCAGTTGAAGGGACACCCCCGGCTGGTGTTCATGGTAAAAACCGGCTTTATGTCCATCCATGGGCAAGTGTAATCATAAGGAAGTTTGCTGAAAATATCCCATGGTTGAAAAGGCAAAGAATCTAAATTCTTTACCCTTTTTTCTTTAATAATCCGCTTTTTCACTTTTCCACTGACAATTTTAATAATTGCCTTTTCCCCCTCTCCTTGGACAACATAGTCTACAAATTTAGGAATTGTATTAAGGGCGACTGAAGTATGAGGTCCGCCGACAGCTATTTTTCCTTTCCATAAGTTTTTTTTCCTTAAGTTTTCAATTTTTCTAAACATCCTTAGGGTATCCTGATAGCAGATGGTGTTTGCGTAAATACCAACCAGCTTAATTTTGTTTTTCTGCAAAAAACCTTTTTCAATGAAATTTGATGGCTTTAAATAATTGTCAATAAAAAAAACCTTATACCTCTTTTTTCTGGTTAAAGAAATAAGCGAGCCAACGCCCAAGGGTGGCCTTTTTTCTCCTGTGAAAAAGGGGCTTTTTTTGGGCGCCGCTGAGGTGGTGAGAAGTATATTCATTTTTTGGCTACAAAGAACAGTCTATTTTGGAAAATTTTTATTTTTTTAAAACCTTGTTTTTTCAAAAGCATAGTCATTTCGCCTTTCGTGCAAATGTAGAGGTGATATTGGTTTTTTAAAGAGAGTCTTTTTGCCTCTGTCCTAGTGTCCGGAAAAAAAGAACTGCCGATTAAAAGGCCGCTTGGTTTAAGAGCTCTATAAATCTCTCCTAAATATTTTATTATATTTTTTTTATTAAAGTGCTCAATACTCTCCATTGCTAAGACAATATCAAATTGATGAGCCTTAACCGGCATTTTTAAAACAGAACCGGCAATATATTCGTTTTTTTCTGTTTGCCACGTTTTTTTGGCAAAGTTTATTGTCTCTTTGTCCTTTTCAAGGCAAACAACTTTTTTGGCAACCTTGTCAAGCAAGTAGGCGCCCCAGCCTAAGCCGCTGCAGGTTTCAAGAACACTTTTCCCCCTTGAGTAATGTATTGCTAGGCCATATCTTAGGAGCATTTTTTTTGACCAGCCGTTTTTTAAAAATTTTTTATTGCTTGGCAAGCCCCTTTCTCCTAATAATTTTTTTACCCGGCCATTTATTTTAAATTGAAGGACTTCTTCTGCTCTTTTGTTGTTTTTTATATATTTTTTATATATTTTTTTTAAAAAAAGGCTTTCTTTAAAAGCCGATATTTGTTTCATAGGTTTATTATTTTTCTAATTCAGGAATTTTGTAATTAAAATAATCCTTTTTTAAAACCCATTCTAAAAGCTTAGGGTTTTTAGCTACTTCATTTTGATGAAATGAAAACCCCGCTTTGTATGCTTTGTTATCTCGCTTTTTAATTTCTGAATCTGTATAAAGCCTGGGTTTTTCTGTATTCAGTTTGGGTTTTTGAAAAAAAAGGTTTAAAAAAAAGTTATACGCTTTAGATGGGAGGCAGTAAGACAATGGTTTGGACAGAGTATTCCTTTTTTTTAATTTCGGCCCTTTTTTATAATTTTTA
>Ga0180437_10007112_pt1 | contig 14702 bp, 6 predicted proteins | sample SS_ome_4_FD_132410 | JGI IMG/M metagenome (GOLD analysis project Ga0180437, IMG submission 132410) | Hypersaline lake sediment archaeal communities from the Salton Sea, California, USA - SS_3_D_1 metaG | ecosystem: Environmental > Aquatic > Non-marine Saline and Alkaline > Hypersaline > Sediment...
CGCAATCGCGCGCAGCATCGTCGGCACGGCCGCCTGCGCGGTCTTCTCCAGCCGGGCCAGGGCGTAACCGGCGGCGATGGAGACGACGGGCTCGTCGTCGTTGATCGCCCTTGTCAAGGTCGGCACGGCCGCTGCGGCGCGCCGGCCGAGGTGTCCCAGTGCAGCGCACGCCCCGGCGCGCGCTTCGGGGCTGTCGCTCCGGGCCATGGCGATCAGCCGGCCGATGAAGTCACCTCGCTTCTTCGCCAGGGCCTTGGCGATCCACTCTCGCCCGATGGGCGACCAGCAGTCCAGCGCTTTGATAAGCTCGTTGGCTGACATGCCGCTGGTGTCGGCGAAGCGCCACTTGCCGGCCGCGACGGTCTGGGCGGCGACCTTCGCATCGAGCCAGTGTCTGCGGTCCTGTCCCTTGCCGGTCAGGTGGATCGCCCGTCGCGGCAGGCACGCTATCAGTACCTGCGCGATCGTCGGGTCGAGCACGCACCGGCCGTAGTGCCCGCCGAGGGGCTGGTTGACGAAACGGCCGTCCGCCATGCGCGTCAGGGCGTAGTACCACCGCAGCTCCTTGTGGAACGCCGCGACCATCGCCGGCCCCGCGCAGTTGGCGCCGAGCGGATCCCAGAAGTAGGAGTAGCAGTTCCCGCTGTGGCCGTACTCGCACGTCTTGTACAGCGACGCCGCCATCCGCGCGAAGAACCGCATGCCCTCGCCCCGGCCCAGCAGGCCGAACGCCACCGCCCCGATGCCGTTCTTGCCGTTGCCCGACATGCCGTTGCGCCCGTTGCAGTAGACTTCCAGGCTGGGCCGGTGGAAGCCGTAGCCGATCGACCCGTGACCGATGAACTTGCTGAAGAACCGCGCCGACCGCGCGACGGCCGCGTCGATCTCCGGATGTCTCACGCCGCACTTCTTCGCGAGGATCAACGAGACGAAACACGGCAGCCCCGCCTGGTTAAGCGCCCCGTAGCCCACGCACCGGCCGTGCAGCTTGCCGCCGTTCTTACTGGTCCAGGCGAACCCGTGTCCCCACGTTCCGGCGCCGCTTTGGCCCATGGCGGTCTTGACGGCGTATTCCCGAATCGCCGGCAGGACGTACTTGTCCCCCGTGGCCAGGTAGTATTCGGTCAAGACCAGGTTGTGATACCCCACGGACCAGGAGACCAGCCCGCCGGATTCGACGCTGACGCGGATGTCGGGCCGGGCCCACTTGGCCTCGTGGAGGAAGCCGCGGACCATCTCGACGTGTTTCCTCTCCCCCGTGGCCAGCAACGCCAGGGCCTTGACGCCGAACTTGCCCCAGTCCTCGCGCTCGACGAGCACCTTCAGCGCGTCGGCGAGAATCCGCTTCGTCTTGGGGCAGTCGTATGGGGCCGTGTCGCTGTACGAGCCCATCACATCGAGCTTCAGCGTCACCGTCTCGATCTTGCCCCGCCGAGTCTTCGCGCCCTCGATCGGCCGCCAGCGGGTCAGCCTCAACACGCCGTTGTTCTTCTCGGTGACGGCCTCGTCGATCGCCAGGCCCAGACAGACCCGGGCGTCCGACGGGAACCGCTGGCCCCCGACGCCGAGGATCACGTCGCCGACGGCCAGCACGCCATCGGCGGCCGAGTCGGGCTCGATCGTCGTGATGAGGATCTGCCGGGCCTGATCGGTCATGAACGACTTGCTCACGAACATCCAGCCCTTGGCCCCGGTCGCTCCGAGGAAGTACTCGCCCTTGCGCTCGAAGTCGATCTCCCGGGTTAGATCGGGCGGGGCATCCAGCGGCGTCTGCGCGCGAGCGATCGCAGCGGCGCCCACCAAAGCAAGAACAGTCAATACAGATCCGACGCGAAGCGAAGGAGCCCTCATGGTTGATCCCTGTCCGGCCGAACATCGGCGAAACGGTGCACGATCTGATCCGCCCGGCTGCGCCGCCGGGCGTGCGGGGGACGAGCCTACCATCCCGGTCCGGCCGAAGCGAGACCCGACCGGCGCGGCGAGCTATCGGACCCCGCCCGGGGCCGGGAACCTGAAACGGTATCTGCCGGACCCGACGGCGAAGAGGGTCTCGCCGTCTTCGCTGCGCAGGAGCGTCACGTCTGACGCTTTGGTGCAGGGGACGCCGCTTTCGGTGATCTGTTCGGGGTCCCCGGCCGGGATGTGGACGGTCGCCGTGCTGTTGGCCGGTACGGTGACGCTCAACGTCGCCGACGCGCCGTCCTTGCGCCAATCGGAGACGACCATGCCTCGCACGGTGCGGACCGATGCGCGAGCCCAATCCAGATCCGCGGGCAGATACGGCTTGAAGAGGATCCCCTCGAACCCCGGTGCGGTCTCGTCCGGGCGGATGCCGGCCAGGCCCCAGTAGAACCACTCGTCGATCGCCGCGCCGAGCGGGGCGTGGTTGAACGAGCCCCCCTCGCCGTCCCAGCGTTCGCAACTCGTCGTGCGGTTCTTGCGGAGCATGTAGCCCCAGCTCGGGTAGTCGGTTGCGTTGGCGAGTTTCCAGACCACCTCGTCGGCCCCGCCGGCGGCGAGGGCCTCGATGACGTACTTGGTGCCGACGTAGCCGGTGGTGAGCCTGCGTTGGCGGTCGGCCACGCTGCCGCGAAGGTACCGGAAGACACGCCGGCGCTGATCATCCGGGACCAGTCCGAACGCCAGCGGCCAGGCTTGGGCGCTTTGCACGCCCGTGTCGTAGTAGCCGACGTTCGCGTCGAAGAAGCGGTCGTTGAACGCGTCCCTGATTCTGCCGGCCAGGTCGAGGTAGCTCTCGGCGTCGTCGGCGTGGCCGAGCGCCGCGGCGATCTGGGCCATGGTGGTGACGTCCAGGTAGTAGAACGCCGTCGCGATCGACAGCGGCAAGCCCGCCCGGCTGGCCGCGCCCTCGGCGGTGGCCAGGTGGTCGCCCCACTGGGAGATCTGCAAATGGCCCCGGTCGGCCTCGGCGGGGAAGCGTGCCGCCTTGCCGCTGCGCCACATCAGCGCGTTGATCACGTCGTCCGGCGCCGCCGTGGCGACCTCCTTGACGCCGGTGGCCTGGAGGTACTCGATGTAGCGCCGCAGCGCGGGGTAGTTCTCTTCGAGAATTCGCACGTCGCCGTAGTGGACATACTGCCACCAGGGGATCAGCACGAACGCGGCGCTCCAGACGAGGTCTTCTTCCGAGCCGGCTTGCGGCGCGATCATGCCGACCATGCCGGTCTCGTCCTGCTGGTCGCGGAAGTCGCCGATCCACTTGGCGTAGAGCCGGGGCATCCAGAGATTCAGCATCGCCTCGACGGCCGTCCCCCACGCGTCGGCGCCCCAGCCGAGGCGTTCGGGGCGTTGGGTGTCGTCGGTGGGCACGCCCATCTGGATGTTGCAGAGCTGCGAGGCCAGCGTGCAGCGATGGATGTTGTTGATGAATTCCGACGCGCATTCGAAGGAGCCCGTCTGCGGCACGGCGACGCGGGCGAAGCGCCCCTCGATCGCGTCGATCTCGGGCGTGCCGGGGTAGCCGGTGACCTCGACGTACTGGAAGCCGTGGTAGGTGAAGCGCGGCTCGTAGACCTCCTCGCCGGCGCCGCCGAGAATATAGTTGTCCTCCTGCTTCGCGCGGTTCTGGCTGGCGGGATTGATCATGCCGGTGTCGTGGACGGCCTCGGCGTAGCGGAGCTTCACGGCGGTCCCCGCCTGGCCGCCGCGGACGCGCAGGCGGACCCATCCGGCGATATTCCGGCCGAGGTCGAAGACGAAGACGCCCGGCTGCGGCTCTCGCAGGGAGGCGGGGCGGAGCGTCTCGGTGACGCGTTCGGGCTCGTGGGTCGTCGGCGCGAGCTTCCCGCCGGGGGCGGGTACGACGTTGGCGTCGCGCCAGCAGCCCGCGTCGAAGCCGGGGCGGTCCCAGCCGGGCTGCTCCAGGCGGGCGTCGCAGGCCTCGCCGTCGTAGAGGCAGTTGGCGGTAATCGGCGAGAAGTCGCCTTGCCAGGATCCGTCGGTGACGACGCGCTGCCGGGAGCCGTCTTCGAACTCGATCTCGATCTGGACGATGGCCCGTGGCGAGCCGTACCACTGCATCTGCCAGCCCCAGTAGCTCTTCTGGCCGTTGAACCAGCCGTTGCCGAGGATCAGCCCGACGGCGTTGGCCCCGACGGCGAGGCTTTCGGTGATGTCGTACGTGGCGTAGAGCACCCGCTTGCGGAATTCGGTGCGGGGCGTGGCGAGCACGTCGTCGCCGACTTTCTCGCCGTTGAGCCGCAGCTCGAACAGCCCCAGCCCGCAGACGAACGCCCGAGCCCGCCGGACCGGCTTGGCGATCTGAAATTCCTTGCGCAGCAGCGGCGCGCGGGGGTCGGGCTCGACCGCGGCGGTCGCCGGCGCGACCCGGTCCTGCTGGAAGGTGTCGGGGTCCGCGATCGGCTCGTCCGGATCGCCCAGGCCGATCCACTGCCCCGCCCAGTCGGCGGCGTCGAACAGCGCCGTGCCGAACCGCTCGACCCGGCTTGACTCGACGGCCTCGCCGGCTTCGTCCCACAACCGGACGGTCCAGACGTAGTCCGCGTTGCTGTGCAGCTCCGCGCCGGCGTACGGCACGTTCACCGACTGCGGCGACTCGATCCTGCCGCTGTCCCACATATCCGCCTGCCCGGGCGAAAGCCGCTCGGCCTCGGTGGCCACGAGGACCTGGTACGCGCTCTGCCGCCGGTTACGCCCGGCCAGCGGGACCTCCCAGGAAAAGCGCGGTGTTCGTGTGCCGATCGCCAAAGGCGTCTCGGCGTATTCGACCATCATGTGCATCATCGTCCTCTTCGGCGCGACCCTTCGTGGCGGCTCATTCGGGTCTGTTGCGGTACTGGTCCTCGTACTTCTGCCAGAGGTCCTTCATCTGCCTGCACTTGTCCGGCTTCTCGGCCGCGAGATCGACCATCTCGCAGCGGTCGGCGGACAAGTCGTAGAGCGCCCACGGGTCGTCGGTCGTGCCGCGATTGGTGTTCGATTCGTTGACCAGTTTCCAGTCCCCGACGCGGAGGGCGCGGTTGCCTTCGTGGTGGAAGTAGATGTGCGACCGGGCCACGGCGCCGTCCCGCTCGAACGCCGGGGCGAGGCTGTTGCCCGGCAGCGGCGGCGCCCCGGCCGGCAGAGGGATATCCTCCGGCGCGATGCCGGCTACGTCCAGGATGGTGGGCAGGAAGTCGATGCAGTGGCCCATGTCGTGGCGGAGTTCGCCGCGGGCGGCGATGCCGTTGGGCCAGCAGGCCACCAGTGGCGTGGCGACACCGCCTTCGTGAACCCAGATCTTGTGGCGCCGAAATGGGGCGTTGCTGCAGCTCGACCAGCCGGGCCCGAGGCACAGGTGGGTCATCTCCGACCCGGGCGGGGCGGCGGGGTCGTGGCCCTTGCCGCGGATCATCATCTCGGCGCTGGCGCCGTTGTCGGAGAGGAACAGGATCAGCGTGTCCTCGAAGACCTCCATGGCCTCGAGCTGGTCCAGCAGCCGGCCGATTTCGCGGTCGGTGCGGTCGACCATGGCGGCGTGGATCGCCATTTTCGTCGCCTGGAACCGCTTCTGCCCGGGCGTCAGCGAATCCCAGGCCGCGGCGTATTCGATTTCGCCCGGGCCGTAAAGGGGGTCCCATTCGGCTTTCTTCTCCAGGTAGTGCGGTGCCGGCACGTCCGGTTCTCGCGCGGAGAGTTCGCAGTTGACGATGCCCATCTCCCGCAGGCGCTGCCAGCGGCGCCGGCGCATGACGTCCCAGCCCTCGTCGTACCGGTCGACGTACTTGTCGATATCGTCCTGCTCGGCCTGGACGGGGAAATGCGGTGTGGTGTAGCAGACGTAGTGAAAGAACGGCGCGGCCTTGTGGTCGGCTTCGTGTTCCCGCAGGAGCCCCAGGGCGTGGTCGGTGATGGCGGTCGCGGAGAACGTCTTGGTCTCGCCGTCGCCGAAGAAATGGCCGTACTCGTGGATGCCGTAGCCCCAACTCCTGTCGAAGCCGCCTTCGGCCTCGGGGTCGCGGGTGTTGAAAAGGTGCCACTTGCCCGAATGGTAGCTGCGGTAGCCGACGTCGCGGAGATAGTGAGGGATCAGCCGCTGCCACGCCGGGCGGAAGGTCCGCACGGGCGGGTCCATGCAGACCTGAGGAGCGTAGTAGCCGGTCAGGATGCAAGACCGGGTCGGCCAGCATCGGCCGGTGTTGTACGACTGGGTGAAGCGCAGGCCGCGGCCCGCCAGTCGGTCGACGTTGGGCGTTTCGATCTCGCCGCCGTAACAGCCGAGGTCGGAGAACCCCATGTCGTCCATGACCACCAGCATGATATTGGGTCTTCCGCCCGGCAGTCCTCGCGTCGTGGCGCTGGTTGCGTTCATGACAATCCTTCTTCTGTTCTCAAGGCCCGAGCCATGGGCTCGCGGACTACTCCATCGGCTTGATCCGGATGTCTCATTTTGGTATGAGCGCGGCGTGGGCAAAGACCCGCCTTGCCACACGGACGGCATGCCGTATCTTCTCGGCAAGCTGGGCGGCAAGGCCGGCCCGGCGGCCGTGTCCGCCGAGGGCATCAAACTCACCGGCTCGGCCACTGTCAAGGGCCGCGGGCCGAGTTGGGCACACCCGGTCGTTACCGGCGGTCGACTCTACCTGCGGCACGACGAAAGCCTCTGGGCGTCAACAAGGTCGTCAGCCAACCTCGAGGCAAACGTGTTCAAGCCGTTCCCCTATCGCGACGTGGCCGGCGCGTGCGGCCGAACCGACAACTGCCGATGCGGAAACTGCTGGGTCCGGTCGCACCGCAGGGGGTATCTTCAACGAACCACCGCACGGTGATCGATCTTCGTGGAGTCAACGCAAGGCCGGAAAGGGCTGAGCATGAGAGCTGCGCAGGGAGTTTGCGTTCTCGCCGTCGCACTGGTCGCCGGACTCACGGCCGCTTCTCCGGTTCGAGCGGACGTCACGGTGGCCGAGGTGTTCGCCGAGCACATGGTCCTCCAACGCGACAAGCCCGCCCCGGTCTGGGGCTGGGCCGAGCCGGGCCAGAAGGTGACGGTCGGCTTCGCGGGGCAGCGGAAGAGCGCCGTCGCCGGCGAAGACGGCACACGGAAGAAGTGACTCCGACACGCGCGGCCGGGCCTCAAGCAATCGGCCGCGCAGACCCTATCCGTCAATGGAGCGTTAGAATGCGAATCACCGTTGCGTTGACCTCGGTACCGGCAGTCGTTCTGGCTGTGACCCTCGCCGTCACCGATGTCACCTCAGGGGCGGACAAGGTCGAGCAGGCTCTCCGCGAGGTGCGTGACGTCAAGGCGGACCTGCACTCGCGCCGTTCGACCGTCCTTGGGAAGCTGCCCGGCCCGGAGGAGTCGGCCGCACACCAGATGCGCTGCCGCCCCGTCCCCGGGCCCAAGGTCGGCGTCTCCCGCGAGATGCGGTTCGATGAGGAAACCACTCAACGCGCCGCCAGGCTCAACCCGACCGCGATGCGGAAGCAGAAGGGCCGCATGGGCAGGCGGGTCCTGCCGCTGGGGATCACCGGTGCGTACGCGTGTGAGTTCCTCAAGCGCAAGGAGCTGCTCGTCGTGCACGTGCTTGACGGTTGTCCGGCCGCGGGGGTGCTGGAGGTCGACGACGTCATCTTCGGGGCGAACGGGCGGCTGTTCGAAGACCCGGAGGACCCTCGCCCGGAGATGGGCAACGCGCTGGCCGAGAGCCAGTCGCCGGAGTTGGGAGGCATCCTCACGCTGCACGTCGCTCGCGGGCGCAAGGTGCTGAACGTGAGACTCGACCTGGGCAGCAGGCTTCCTTACGCCGACATCTGGCCGATGGCGTGCGGCAAGACTCGGGAGATCCGCCGGGCGGCGCTCGACTACGTGATGCGGAGCCACCCCTGGGATCGCCGCGACTTCTGGACGCCCCTGTTTCTGATGGCCTCCGGGGACGACGCCGCGCTGGAGTTGGCCCGGCGGCACATTTGCGCCAAGCTCAGGGAGGAGTACGAGCCCGGCCGGGGCGGGCGGACGTGGAGGCAGAGCTACGATCTGATCAACCTCTGCGAGTACTACCTGCTGACGGGCGATTCGTCCGTGCTGGCGGCGATCCGGTACCACGCCGAGTGCCTTGCCTGGGCGCAGTACCGCAGCGGGAGCTGGTCGCACGGCGGAGGCGGGCCGGGCGTATCGGCCCCGGGGACGGTCGACGGCGGGTACGGGGAGATCAACTGCGCCGGGCTGGGCGCCTTCATCGGCCTGTGTCTGGCGCGGCAGTGCGGCATCGAGCCGTTCGACCACACGCTGCCGAAGTCGATCCGCTTCTTCGGCAGGTTCTGCGGCGCGAACTTCCCGTACGGGTTGGGCAACCCGCCCATGCGGGCCGGGCGGATGGACAACGGCATGAACGCCATGGCCGCGATGGGCTTCCACCTGCTCGGCGAGGACGAGATGGCCGACCGGTGGGCGCGGACGGTCTGCTACATGTGGATGGGCCGCGAGCGAGGCCACGCCGAGGCCATCTTCAGCGCCGCCTGGGGCCCGCTCGGCGCGGCGCTGGCGCCGGAGCCGGAGTTCCACGCCTTCATGAACCACATGCGGTGGGCCTACGAGATGGGCCGGGCGCTCGATGGCTCGCTGACGTTCATGCGCGGGGGGCGATGGACCGGCGGGAACATGACGGCCGCGATGGGCCTGTTCCTCTACCTGCCCGAGCGCCGGCTTCAGATCCTCGGCGGACAGAGCGTCTTCGCCCAGCGCCCGCCCGAGGGGCTGGAGAAGGCAGCGCTGTATTTCAAGACGAAGGAGTGGGGCAAGCTCACCGAGTTCCTCGGCGCCTGCATCGAACGGGCGAAGGAGGCCGAGTCGGTTCTCGAGGGCAACCTGGCCTATGCCAGGAGGCTCATGGCCGCCCACGAGCGGATGGAGCGTCACGCGGCCGCGACACTGAAGCTCATCGAGAAGAGCATCGACGAGGGCATGCTCGCCACCGCGCAGACGCAGTTGGACCTGCTCAAACGGATGCTCGGCGAGGAGCGGCCCGAGGCCGCCCGACTGCGCAAGCGGGTCGGTGACGGCGCGCCCAGAGACCGGCGAAGGGAGAAGGCGGAACCCCTGATCAACGAGAAGGAGATCCTCCAGTCGCTCAAGCTGGCCGGCGGCGGTGTGGACAACGGGTTCGCGCACAGCCCCGCCTACATCGCGGAGACGAACAGGCGAGGCTTCGACGGGATGACGGCCGAGCGGGTCGCGGGGTATCTGGCGCACTGTAGCGGCCCGGCCGCCGAGGGCGCGATGGCGGCGCTGGCCGAGCGCGGCGAGAAGGTCGTGCCTCTGCTCAAGCGACTGCTCGCAGACGAGCATCCGGGCATCCGCTCCGGGGCGCTGGCGACGCTGGGTCGCATGTACCGGTCCGACAGCGAGGAGTATCGCAGCGAAGTGTCACCCGAGCTGACGGAGGTGATCAAGCTCGCCCAGCCGATGACGCGCGACAAGTCGCCGTGGGTCCGCAACGCCGCGACGGGATTGATGCTCGGCATGAAGGTCATCAACGACGACATCTGCCAGGTCCTGCGCGAGATGGCCAGGCTGGAGGGGACCAAGATCGGCCACGCCGTGCGGTACGGCATCAAGGACCCGGCGCTGCGGACCGAGCTGTGCATGGAGCTGATCAACACCGCCAACCGCGGCAAGAGCAGGGTGCCTTCGGACTACAAGCCCCTCAACTGGGCCGCGGGCGCCCATATGGACTTGTGCGGGCCGTACGTCAGGACGGCCATCGCAACGCTCAACAATCCCGAGGTGCTGACGCTGTACGGGTTCTTCTCGCAGGGCCCGCCGAACAACTCGCTGAGAATCCTCCTGCGGTACCACGACGATCCGCTCGTCCTGAAGCATCTGCCGGACGTGCTCCGCTTCGCGGCCCGCAAACGGGAGAAGTTCAACCACTACTGGGCGCCCTGTGTCGACTACCCGCATCGAATCGTCATCAAGCTCGGCCCGAAAGCCCTGCCAATCGCCGCCGACTTCTGCGAATCCGAACGGGCCCTCTACAAGCGGATCGAGGCCGGGCGGGAGGAGCAGCCCGTCTGGTGGAAGGAGGATTCCGTCGAGTTCCTGGATCAGTGGTGCAAGGACATGCTGGTCACCGCCGAGCTCGTCCGCTGCCTCCACGGCCGGAGGCCGGACAGGCAGGCCGTCGCATCGCTGTGCGAGATCTACCTGTCGAACCGTCCGTGGGGCACGTGGGAGCGGCAGCAGATTCGCGACCACTTGACGCGGCTGGGCAAGAAAATCGTCCCGGCCTTGCGGAAGGCGGTGGCGGCCGAGTCGTCGGCCAAGGCGAAGATGGACAAGCAGGTGGCGGCGAAGCGCGCCGAACTGGCGGCGGCGACGCACCGCCACCACAAGGCGAGGCGCCAGGCGGAGCTGGACGCCCTGCTGTTCGCGGCCGCGCGGTTCGACGAGCTGGCGGAGTTGGCGTCAGTGATCGACGCGCTGGGGGCCGTCGAGCCGTCGGCCGCCGAGGTGCAGACGCTCTGCCGGTTCTACGTCAAGCGGCCATGGGGCAGGGAGTACCTCTTCACCCGGTCGGAGAGTTCCTACGTGCGGGCGTTCGACGAGACGCAGCTCGCCCTCATTCGCGACAGGCTGCAGCGATGGGGCGAGTCGGCCTTGCCGGCGTTGAAGGCCTTCCTCGAGGCCGACAGCCGGGACCTCGCCGCCGCGATCGCCAAGCTCGATGAAGACCGGAAGTACTGGGAGCCACAGCGTGCGCGGTTGAGAGGGCTGCCGCTGGCCCGGATCAGCCGGGAGCGGGAGGATACCCAGTCGATCCGGACAGAGCTCAGGGATCTCGCAGCCGTGATCGAATACGGCCTGGCGGATCGGCTTTCCGCCGAGCAGGTCGGCCGGCTGTGCCGCGTGTACACTCACAGGGGCTGGCCGGCGCAGAGGCGAACGATCGCCGACGTCCTGAGAACCGCCTGCCCCCGCGCCGCGCCGACCATTCGGGATCACATCAAGCAGGCCGCCCGGGAACTGCCCGAACTCCAGGCGGTCATCGAACGGGCCATGCCGAAGGTCTCGTCCACGCCCACGCGATGGCGTTACGAACGCGCCGTGGCGCTGCGGGGCAACATCCGGCAGGGCATCGAGGGACTCGAGGGCGCCTTGAAGGGAACGCGGAGGTGAGCAGGCCGAGTCGTGCTCGGGCAGCAGAAGAGGCGCTTGTGAGTGCTGGAACGGGCGATAGAATCGTCGAAAGGCCGACGGAGTTCGTCGGCGGGAAGCCATCCAGAAGATCCCGGATAAGGAATCGATCATGAAGACAAGCCGGAGAGATCGGAGATTCGGCATATCGCTTTCGACCCTGACACTGCTGTTGGTGTCGTTCGCCTGCTATGGAGCGGGAAACGACTACTATACCGAGAAGCAGATCTACAGATCCCGCCCGGAGCCGAATCGCGAGATGCCCTTCGGCCACGTCGGCGTGACGGGCGTGATGGTGCGGATCTACAGGGACGTGGCCGTCAAGGTCGAGAAGACCGTGCCCGGCTCGCCCGCCGACGGAAAGTTCGAAAAGGGCGAGATCATCACGGGAATCAACGGGGTCTCTCTGAAGGGCAGGAATCCCTTCGTCACGCTGGGCAACGCGCTCACCAATGCCGAGGCCACCGACGGCCGGATGATCTTCGACGTCACCTCCGCAGACGGCGGATCGAAGAGAAAGCAAACCGTTCGCATCCCCGTGCTGGGGCCCTACAGCAAGACTTGGCCGCTCAACTGCGCCAAGTCGAAGAAGATCGTCGAGCAGGCTGCCGAGTTCTACGCCGACAGGAAGAAGTTCAGGCAGGGCGGCATCCCTGGCGCCCTGGCGTGCCTCTTCCTGCTTTCGACGGGCGACGACAAGTACGTGCCTCCCGTCAAGGCGTACTTCGACGGTTTCCCCAAGGACGTGAAGAGGATAGGCGATCACACCTGGAACAACGGCTACAACGGCATCGCGTGCGGCGAGTATTACCTCCGTACCGGCGACAAATCGGTGCTGCCGATCATGCAGTACTACTGCGACGACGCGAAGCACCGCCAGAAGTTCGGGCGCGGCTGGGTGCACTGGGGCACGGGCGTCAGTCCCGGGTACGTCGCCGGCGGCCTGATGAACCCGGCCGGGGCGCAGGTGCTGACGACGCTGCTGCTGGGCAAGGAGTGCGGGGTCCACGTCGATGAGGACACGTTGCTCGGCTCGCTGAAGTACTTCTACCGCTTCGCCGGTCGCGGCACGGTGCCCTACGGCGACCATCGCGGCGAAGGCGGTCTGGGATCCAACGGCAAGGACGGCATGATCGCGGCCGCCATGCAGATCGCCGCGGGCTCTGGCGGGGATGTCACGATCTACGAGAAGGCCCGGCAGTATCTCGGCATGTCGATGCTCACCAGCTACCCCGTGCTCGTGAAGGGGCACGGCGACGAGGGGCGCGGCGACGGCATCTGGCGGAGCATCATCACGTCCTACACGCTGACCGACCGCCCCGCCCAGTACCGCAAAGCCATGGATCGCCTGACCTGGTGGCACGACCTGAGTCGCGAGCCGGGCGGGAGCATCGGAATCGCCACGCTCGCGTGGCAGAACGGGATCATCGGCTCGTCCGGCCCCGGCGTCGGCCTGTCCTACACCGCGCCACGGAAGACGCTGCGCATCACCGGCGCGCCGCGCACGAAGTACTCGAGGGACTACACGCTGCCCGCGAACATATGGGGTACGCGGGCCGACAGGGCGTTCCTCTCGATCGACCACAGTCCGAAGTACTACGACTACGGACGCGACGAACCCACGCATGTTCCCTTCTGGGCGCTGGGGGGGGCGTACCACCGGCCGAAGACGGATCTCGAGAGCGTCCCCCGCGAGGTGATGCTCAAGAACGTCTATCACAGGCGCTACATGATTCGCGCGCAGGCGGCGAAGGCGCTCCGCGCGGTCGGGGCGTTTGACGAAATCGAGAAGCTCCTGCGCGACGGCGACCCGCGCGTGCGCCGGGCCGGACTTGACGGCCTGACCGACTACAATTACTGGTTCGCAATCGGCCGCAAGGCGATCTCGGCCGAGCAGTTCTCGCCCGCGATGCTCGATGCCATCAAGAAGATGCTTTCCGACCCCAAGGAGTCGTGGTGGGTGGTCGACGGCGCGCTGATGGCGCTGAAGCTCGCGCCGGCGAAGAGCATTCAGGCGTTCAAGTCGCTCATCATGCCCTGGACGAAGCACTCGGACTGGTGGCTGCGCGAGTCCTCCTTCATGGCCCTGTCGGGGCTCGAGAAGGACGACGCCCTCTACCTGGAGGTCCTGCCGACACTGCTGACGATGGTGACCGACGAATACCACACCCAGCCGCGGTCCAGGATGCTGGGCCACCTGAAGGGCGCCTTGAAGAGCAAGAAACGGACGAGCCCGGCGGGCAAAGTGATCCTGGCGGGGCTCAAGAACGCCGTGAAGACCAGCGAGATCAAGACCGGCATCCGCAGCCCCGAGGGCGCGTACAACGTCTTCGAGGTGGCCAAGGTGTGTCTTCAGGACAATCCCGCGACCGCCGTCGCGGTCGCGGAGATGATCCGGCAGCGTTTCAACCTGTTCGCCACCGGCAGCCTCATCCAGCTCGTGGCGACGCCGAACTCGAACCGCGAGGGTAGGCCCTACGGCCTGTACACCACACTTGAACAGCAGACTGCCCAGCAGCGCGAAGAGTTGATCGATCTCCTGTTCAACGTGTATCGCCGGGAGTTCATCAAGCGCATGGAAGCGGAGAAGGGCGAGAACCGGGCGCTGGTTGATACGATCATCGACCTGACCAAGCTCAGAAAGTCCGTCGCCGGCTGGAGACCGCTGGGCACGGTGAAGCCCGAGGACCGCGTCTGGCGCTTCACGTCGTTCGATCCGCAGGTCGAAAAGGACAGGAAGCATCCGCGCGAGAAGAAGCGCTTCCGGACCGTACAACTGCCCGACGAGCTCGAGGGATGGTACAAGGTCGACTACGATGACAGCCGGTGGCAGAAGGGCCGCGCGCCGATCGGCGTGGGCGTCCACAGGGCGGGGCGTGTGTCCTTCAAGAACAACTCGGACTGGGGCAAGGGCGAGTTCATCGTGATGCGAACGACGTTCGAGGTGGATGCGGTGGACTGCGACTCGTACCGCCTGAGCATCCTGGCGAAGCAAGGCTACCACGTGTACCTGAACGGCCACAAGATCCATACCTACATCTGGTGGAAAGACAAGCCGCACTACCGCCCGATCGTGCTCCAGGCCGGCCATATCAAGCACCTGAAGAAGGGCACCAACGTTCTGGCGGCCTATGGCAATGTCCAGTATGACAAGACGACGCACGAGGCCGCGGGGCAGATGGACCTGTTCATCGAAGGGCTGAAGATGTCGGACCTGAAATAGAGTTGTTCCAGGCCGCGCGCCGGGCCGCCAATACGGGGACAGATACCCTATTCATTGCCCGATTGCCCGTGGCTTGTTTTCTTTGGTTTTCGGCCGGGCTTCTTGGGGGTCAGGCACCGGGACAGGGCCGATTCCAGCCGCTCGATGAACGGCCGCGAGCCGCACGGGCGGCCGGTCGTCGTCTGGCGGCGGATCGTGGCGACATCGGCATCCTCCTCTTCGGCGAGATACGCCGACCAGTCCGGCACCGGCCAGGGCATCTGGACAGGCGACAGCAGCGGATCGGCGCGGTGCCCGCAGTGGGCCGCGGCACTCGACCACGGC
>Ga0180437_10007113_pt1 | contig 14702 bp, 11 predicted proteins | sample SS_ome_4_FD_132410 | JGI IMG/M metagenome (GOLD analysis project Ga0180437, IMG submission 132410) | Hypersaline lake sediment archaeal communities from the Salton Sea, California, USA - SS_3_D_1 metaG | ecosystem: Environmental > Aquatic > Non-marine Saline and Alkaline > Hypersaline >...
CCACAGTTGGAAGTGACATGGACGTCAACCAGCCCCAGCTGAAAATCACCATCGACCGGGACCAAGCCTCCGTCTATGGGATCACCGCTGAGCAGATTGAAAACACCCTAGCACTCGCCTATGGAGGGATCAACCTCTCTCCCATCAACGAGCCCGAAAGCCAGTACTATGTGATCATGGAGACCCTTCCCAGCTTCTACAGGGATCCTCAGATGCTCTCTCAGCTCTGGCTCCGATCTTCCAATGGGAACCTCGTCCCCTTCACTGAAGTAGTCACCACAAGAGAAGAAGTGGGCCCCCTCACCGTCAACCACATCAACGGCCTGCCCGCCGTCACCTTAAGCTTTGACCTTGCTGATGGTATTCCCCTAGGAACCGCGATCGAAGCCATCGAAGTGGTTGCCAAAGATGCACTCCCTACCACCGTCTTCGGAACGATCCAAGGGGCTGCCGACATCTTTAAAAAGTCATTTGCCAACCTCAACTTCCTCCTGATCATCACCATCTTTATGGTCTACATGATCCTTGGAATACTCTATGAAAACTTCTTCCACCCGATCACCGTGATGTCGACCCTGCCCCCGGCAGCCCTCGGCGGGCTCCTCACCCTCCTCCTCTTCGGCTACAGCCTCTCCCTCTACGCCTTCGTGGGACTCATCCTTCTGCTCGGAATCGTCATGAAAAACGGCATCATCATGGTCGATTTTGCGAACGAAGCGGTCGAAAGTGAAAACAAAGCGCCTGAAGAAGCGATCACCTCCGCCTGCAGCGCGAGGTTCCGTCCCATCCTGATGACCACCTTCGCCGCCCTCATGGGAGCGCTTCCGATCGCCATCGGAATCGGAGGAGTCACCGCGATCGGAAGACGCCCAATTGGGGTAGTGATCGTTGGGGGACTCATCTTCTCCCAAATCCTCACCCTCTACCTCACCCCGGTGATCTACCTCTACATCGAAGGAATACGTCGCTGGCTCAAGAAAAAGAAAGAAGTTACGGCCGAGGGTGACACCGGTTAAAGGCATTGAATAGATGCTTCTGCCCGATCTGGGTATACCGATCGGTCGTCGCAATATTGGCATGACCGAGCATCTCCTGGATCACCCGAAGATCGGCTCCATTTTCCAAAAGATGGGTGGCAAACGAGTGGCGCAGAGTATGTGGAGAGATCGACTTGGTGAGCTCAGCCAGCCTTGCATATTCCTTGATCCTCTGCCAGACCAACCCCCTGCCTAGACGTTTTCCTCGGCTCGTAAGAAAGAGAGCCTCCTCGCCGCTCTCACCTCGAAACTGGACAAGATAGTCGTCGATCGCAGAAACCGCCGAGGCAGCAATCGGGACCACCCGCTCCTTGCCTCCCTTGCCTCTAACCCGGACAAATGCATCATCCACATCGTGAAGATTCAGACCACACACCTCTGAGACTCTAAGACCACAGCCGTAGAGCACCTCCAACATCGCATAGTCCCGAGCCCCCACAGATTCTTCCCGATTAGGAGCTGCTAAAAGAGCCTTTACCTCCTCTTCGGAGAGCACCTCAGGGATCAGCTGCCACATCTTCGGCGTGTCGAGATAGAGAGTCTCCTCTCCTTTGATCACCCCCTCCCGTCTCAAATAGCGAAAGAACGACTTGAGTGCCATCATCGCCCTGTGGATCGAGCTAGAAGCCATCTCCTTTTGATGAAGAGACTCCAAAAAAAAGGCGATTTCCCCCTGGCCAACCTGGGAGAAATCGCCAATCTGTTTTTCAGCGATAGCTGTGATAAACTGTGTGAGATCTCTTCGATAAGCATGGATCGTATTGGGAGAAAACCCCTTTTCCGAGCCGAGATAAAAGAGAAATTCAGAAAGAGTCTGGGTTAGCTGATCCATCCCCTCAGACTATCACAGATAAGAATAGGCTCCAAGACAAGCTAGTCCAAGCATAGCCACGCCGGCACCCACATTGCGCATAAGAGAAGAGCCTTTTGGTTTCGTCTCTTCATTGAAAAAGCTTTCAAAATCCTTGCGGAAGGCCTCAAGCTGCTCCGCTTCCATTTTCTGAACCTCTTCGATCGCCCCTTCCGCAGCCTTTTGTAGATCACCTCGAAGCTGCTCACCAAGATGGGCCTTCTGCTCTAGACTCAAGCTCTCCAAAACCTCGTCAGCTTTTTCTGTTTCAAGCCGCTGGAAAAACGCCTTTAAAGCGATCGACTTGTTCAGCATTTTCTCATCAATTAATTTCCTCTGTCTAGGGTCCAACCTAGCAAGCATAGCAAGGATCGCCTCAGGTTTTTCCTGATCTTTTAAAGCTTCCTTGAGGAATTCAAGGGTAGGATGGTGCATCCGGTAATCGAGCTCATTTTTGTTGATCGTGTTCCAAGCATGCGCATTGGCTCCAAGCCAAACGGCAAGCATCACCGCAGAAACAACCGCCGGAACCACCCCGAAAGAAACCACTCCAGAGGCCATAAGCCCAAAGGAAAGAGCCGCTGATCCCAAAGCCAAGCCAGTAGAAACCTTGACTTGGGTCTTGTCCCAAGTTCCAGGCCTACCTTTGCGAGCATCCTGATACATCGTCGTATCAATATAGAGCATCACCCCGGCTGCAGCCAGCATCAAGATCGAAGCAACAAAAATGACCCCCCATCCACCCGGAGTCATAAAGAGCGCGATTGCAGCAAGAGAAAGGATACAACCACCCATACATTTCCAGAGGAAACTCCTATGGCTAGCTACCGATTTTTTGACCTTATCGACAAGCTCAGCAGATTCTTTTAGCGCACCAAGATCTCCATTGCGGACACGTCCTGCTAAACTAGGAGTATTCGCCACCTCTTTGATCGCGTCCACTCCGGCTTGCCCCATAATCCTCTTGAGTTGAGCTTCGTTGGTCTTTTCGATCTTAAATGCGCGTTGACGAAGAGCCACCTGCGCCAAAGCCGCTTCAACCTTATGACCCACCGCTTCGGAAGATCCACTCATGGAAGCAGACATAATCTTATCGACCATCTCCTTAAGCCGCTCATCAGGAACCTTCTCAAGCCCTAAAGCATCCATCTGTTTGCGAAGGCCCGTCTTACCCGTTTCATATGCCTCATCGACAAGCTCCTTAAGAGCCGCCTTGCTTGCTGCTTGCTCAAGTTCAGCTTCAGGGATTGTCCCCTCGAGAGCCTTTTTATGCTTTTCTACAAGCTCAGACTTCATCTTTCCTTGATCAGGTTGAAGCTGCTTTTTCAGAAAATCAATCTTATCGACCATCTCAGTAGCTTTTGCAAGATCCCTCTCAAAATCATTATTTTTCTTGATTTGCCATCCAGTAATCGCAGTGAGCGCCATGAAGAAAACCCCGAAACAGACAAGACCTGCCATCATAAATCCATGAGTCATCCGACCCATGAGGGTTGGGGCATCCTTTGCCACATCATATCTATAGACAGCAGCAGCAGCAGCAAGCCCTCGGAATGTTCCAAAGCTCGCGCCACCTGCAGAAAGAACCAAATTGTTTGCCTGAGAGACCCGTCCGAGAAGAACACCCCTCTCATCCCCAATTGCCTTAGCCTGCTCCACCTGGAGAGAAGCATCAAAAAACTTTACCACACCCGTCATCGCATAGACACCCGAGGCAAGACCAAACGCCTGATAGGCAACTGCGAGCTCAGGAGTGGTCAAAAACTGAGGGATCTCCATTCCGGCTTTTACGTAAGAGCTCGCCACCAAATCTTGAGCAGCACGGTATCCAGTTGTCACGTCTCCGATAGCAAAACCGCTGCTTGCAGCGATGTCGCTCATCTTCTGCTGACCGCTAGAGATCTCCACTTTGTAAAGAGCTGCTTTGAGCTGATCGCTTATAGACATACCCGTCCCTGAGTCAGCTCTAGCCTCCTCTGAACCTCCTGAGAAATAACTGGTTACGTTTTTAACACTCATATTATTATAAATTTTTATTCTTTAACACCTATATTATAACAAATTATGCATTTAATTTCAAAATTTCAATGTTGTGATAATATTAGATTTACTGATTATCAGTTACTTAAGCAGCAACAAATAATACTAAGTATTTTATTATAAGGAATTTAAATTTGCTTTATATTGTATCTAAATTAAATAAATCTTAAAATACTAAGAAAATATAACCCCTAAAAGGAGAAAATATCATGTCAGCAGTAACTAAAGAAGCCCCTATTCAAGCTCAAAACACTCAAAGCGCCCCTCAGGAGCAAACAGCTGTTAAGCAGACAGTCGGTGCTATCACTCTAATGCACAAGAAAATCACTGAATTTGCAAAAAACACAGCAGAAAAAGCTGAAACAGCCACCTTTGACGGTGTTTCAAAGCTCCTTTCAAAGGTACTGCCTAAAAGCGTTTCCCTAGAAACGAGAACATCGATTGCAAGTAGTGTCGCAAAAGGAGTCAAAAACATCACCCATCTAGCCCTTCAGCTCCTCCATGTTGCCCCTTACATCGCCGCCGCAGCGGCCGTGAAAGGAATGATCCTTCTAGCCTACGCGTCTCCTATCCTCTCTGTATCGCTCCTCGTAGGAACCCTGATCATCCTTCAGCTAGCCATCACCAAACAGCTTGTAAACAGCGTAGAGTCCGCCAATGAAATCCTCATGGATAAAGCAGAATCGCTTGAGAACGCCCTCCAGGACACAATTGCAGATAAAGCAGATACCCTCATCCAGGTGCTCGATCTACCATCCAGAGCTCTAGAAATGATGAAAACCCCCTACCACTGGGTCTTCTCAAAAGAACAGTAGAGTCTCATTCTGAGCTATGGGTCAAAAGGAAAGATAGCTTGATCAGCACATCCCTCAGTACATCGAGGGGTGGCTGATCTCCATTGAACCTAGAGATCTTCTCTTCCGGATAGCGACTCAAAATCTTAGATGTCTCATTTTCAAAGACTTGCATGCGATTTCGGAGAATTTTCTCATCGAAATCATCCACACGCCTCTCAATCAAAGCCCGCCTCTTCAGCCTAGCCACGAGCCCCTCCACATTGGGCATCTCGAGAACAATGATCTGCATCAGATCGATATATGGGTCAAGGAGCTCTGCCTGCTTCACCGTCCTGGGTACTCCATCGAGCAGCAGAAACTGCTCATGGGGGAAATACGAGTTCGTCGCGATCAGCCCCCCCACATAGTGGCGCAAAATCCCCACCGTGAGCTCATCGGGGACCAGATCTCCCTTCTGGGCATATTGGTGAAACACCTTCCCCGCGGGGGATTCAGGGGAAAGCCCTCGAAAGATATCCCCAGAGGACAAATGGTAGTGGTTGCCCGCGCTGCTCAAGAATTTCCCCAGAGTCCCCTTCCCGGCGCCGGGGGGGCCAAAGATTAAAAGAGAGCGGAGCGGAGGTTGCTCCTCAGAAAAAGAGACATTCAGTGGTTGATTAGTCATAGTCCTGTGGATACTCAAAAAAGGCCAAAAACTCAACAAGAGACTTTCTCCAGATTCATTTCAATGCGAATAAGAGCTCTCTTTTCGCCTAGTGACAGACTCTTCAAGCTCCACAAACTGGTTTGAGTTTGCTTCACTCTCCCTGCCAACAATCTCGATTCTTTAGAGCAAAAGCAATCTAGAGAAAACATATTAATTAAATTTAAATTTTACAGAAACTAAATATTTATAATTTTAAATTTACACAAAATTAAGAAAACTTAAAGATTTAGAAAGTTTAACATTGATTTAATAATCTTAGTTATTTTATTATATTAGTACTAACACAGCAAAAGCTGTTTAGAATAAAACTAAACACTTAATAATAAAAATTTCCGCGGAGGAAAATATGAATTCAATTATGAACTATATCAGACCACAAAATACTTTTGAAGAAGTGGTACAAAAACAAAATCCACAGGCACAAGGACCGATGGCTCCTGGTGTTGATCAAGCAAAAGATCTTCTTGTTGGCGCTGCTGCGCAACAGCAAATCAATGCTGCTTTTGAAAATGCAAAAGGAGCCGCTGGTTCTGTTATTAACTTCAAGCCATCTGACATGGACAAAACTCTAGATAACGCTTCAGTAAACATCGTTAGAGCTGGCGTACATGGGATCGACAATGTTCGTTCTTTCCGTGATCAAGTAACCGAGGGAAAAATTTCTCATTTCAACAGCAACAACATCGGACTTTTCGGCATGGCTAGAAAGACTGGCGATACCGCTGGAGTGAAAGTTCTTAACGCAATCATCGATGGAAAGAATGCTGCTGCTAAAGCTGCTGACACTTTCTCAAGAGGAGCTTCAAAAGGAACATATGCTGTTGTTAGAGCAGCCCTTTCACCTCTTCATGCGCTTGGAACAAACGGAGAAGTTGTAGCTGAAACAATTTCAACAGCAGCTGCTGCCGTTGTTCGCGGTGTAACATCGGTTGTTACAGCCCTCGTCGCTTACCTTCCTGAACTAGCGATTGCTGGCGCTGCTGGTGCTGCTGCATTCTTTAGTGGCGTGGCTCTTTCTACAATTAGCACAGCTGCTCTTGTCATCGGTGGAGTTGGAGCTCTACTTATTGCTAACGATATAGCTTCATTTGGAGCGATCAAAAACCTTCTTGATGTTGTAAAAGGACAGAAAGAAGAGATCCAACAGCTTAACCAAAAAGTTGAAGGAAACATCCAAGATCGCGCAAACGGAATGGAAGCTAGACAAAGTCTTTTCACTCGTGGGAAGAACGCTATCAAAGCAATCCCAGGAGCAATCCTTAATGGTGGAAAAGCAGTTGTCAATGGTGCTATCGCAACTCCAGGCTATGTAGCCGGAAAAGCAAGCAGTGCTAAAACAGCTGTTGCAAACAGAGCTTCTGATTTTGCTACTGCTCATCCTACGCTCATCAAAGGAGCAAAAGGAACTGCTAAAGCCGGTGCTGCTCTTGGCCTTCTTGCAACACTAGCCCTTGCTGCGAAAGGAGCTGGATACCCAGGTGCTATCGACGCAGTACAGAATGGAGCTAGCAAAGCTGTAGAGTTTGGAACTCCTTATGCAAACCAAGCAGTTACAACTGGAACCGAAGTTCTTTCAGGTCTTGCGACTAAAGGACAGAGCCTTGGTCTAGCAGGTCTGAGCTTCATGAGCAACTTGTACAACAACCCAAGAGAAACAATATCAAGCATTCGCATGCCGAGCATTTTCTCTAATGCAGCTCAGTCAGCTGCTGCCCACACAGAGCTATAAACCATAGCTTGGTTGTTAAAAACACAAAGCACGAGGGATTTTCCCTCGTGCTTTTTTTTATGCCCTGATTGCCTCCTAAATTTTTTCTAAATGAGACCATCCCACTATTTGAAGAAGTTGATTTTTGAGCGATTTTCTTGCAGATTTTTTCCTTCATTTCGATGGACATACCTGAAAAGGTAGGCCAAGAAAGGGAGGGAGAACGATGCAGAAAAGCATCGAAAAGGATGTTTATTAAATAGTGGGATGGTCTCATAGACCTTTCAAAAGCCAACTCAAAAGAGCTGGATGAGAAATAAGGCTCTAAATTAGCTTTGAAATAGACTTGTACGAAGGGAGCTAGGTTGGTTAGGCACTATACCAAAAAAAACCATGAGGGGTTTCCCCTCATGGTTTTTTCGTAGCAACTTGCTAAGTGATCTAATTATCCCATAGCATTGATCCAGTTTAATGGATTGTAATCCCACCAAGAAGATTGGCTTTGTCTAGCATCAACTTCTTTGGCTATTTCAGCTACTTGAGCTTGCTTCCTTCGCTCTAGAGCCTCTTTTGCTCGGCGTTGTTCTTCGCTCAAAGCTTTAGAAGATGATCCAGTTAAAGAACCGCCCCTTCCGTGTGAACGCGTCCCAGTTCTTCCGAAATGCCTTGAACCGCCCCCAGTATAACGAAGCTCAGAATTCCCTGGTCCCGAAGAGCTAGAGCTAGATGAGGAACTGGCAGATTTAGAAGCTTCTACAACAGCTGGTCTTTCATCGCTATTATCCACAGCAGCTGACTCCTCTTCTCCCCGATAATCTGGCCTTATCCCAACGTCTTTTGCAACTTCATAAAAGGTACGCAAACCGCTGGAAACAACACCTGTAGTTGCTTTAATGCCATTGTAAATAGCACCTGGAAGTTCTGTAATATCAATTCCTTCATCCAAGGCATTTACACATTGACTAGCTGCTTCTGCTACAACATTTTTGGGTTGTTTTTTATTCCCTTCTTCAGCAATCACTCCACTATCCGATACTTCAGCAATAGTTGCCGAACGAGAACGGGTTGACTCTGCCCCGACCTCTAGATCTCTTTTATACTCAAAAGCTTCTACTGTTGTGTTTTTAATAATATCAAAGACAGCAAAAGCAATACGACTAACAACTTTAACACCCCAAATAAAGAGATCTACCCCACTTCCAAAAATTTGACCTGCAATACGTAGTCCTCCTATAGCAAGTCTTGCTACTGCTGCTGGGATAGTAACCACAGCTCGGCGCGCCCAAGCTATAGTTGAACTACCATTCGCCCCTAATGCACCTTTCAGAACCCAATTTTCACAAGCTTTCTCACATTTAATCACTCCATATGTGAGAGCATTTAGCCCACGCTGAATTCCTCCTCTAACACCAGGCTGATAGAGTGCTACCGACCTGCCGTTCTCATCATTTACATGCTTCATACCCCATTGGTATCCACATAGCTTTCCAGTAGACCAGTTTCCGGCCTCCTCAGTCGACTCAACCTCTGCCTCGAGTCTAGACTGAGCTGCCTCTCTTAAATTTTGCCTTGTAATTTTCATATTTAACTCCTTGGTTAATTAAAGTTTTAATTATTATTAACTATAAATTTATTATAGAAAATTAAACATTTAATGTAATAGAAATAAAATAAATAGTTGTGTTTTTTATTGCAGATCTCTAACTATAAGGTATTTAATAAACAAGATTTAACCGACTTAAAACAAGTAAGATATGAATAAAAAAAAGCCCAGGCCGAAAGGCCTGAGCTTTTATGACTTATGTGGGTTGATTCCCCTTATCCGAAAGGATCGAAGGTCTGCCTTGGGTGATGATCGTCGTTAATGAAGGGAAAGGCATCATCAGGATCCGCTAGAAGCTGCTCAATCGTCACTTTAAGGGTCTCTACCCCCTCAGGAAACCCACTGTTGATGAGTAGCGTGTTGAGATACCCCAATTCCGCCTCACAATGGTCCAAACGACTCTCTAAATGCGCTACCCGCCTTTCTAACTGTTCTTTATTGTCCATAATTATACCCCTATTCTTTTGATTCTGTCTTTATTATAAATTAATAATCAGCAGAATTCAAGAGAAATATAAAGATCTGATAAAGACTGAGTTGCGGGGTTTAGAGACTTTCTCTGAATTGCTTTTACTGCCAAGAGTCAAGATTTTTCCCTAAAGAGAGCTCTGGAGAGCGAAGCAAACTCAAAAGAGTTTGTGGAGCTTGAAGAGTCTCTCAAGCAGGGGAAAAGAGGACTCTTACTGGGAGTGAAATGAATTCAGAGAAAGTCTCTAAGAGACTTGCACTTTTCGTATATTTGGCGTATTCTGGCGATCAAATGGCTAAATTGATCATTATAGATACGAATGAAGAGGTAGAGCTCGAGGATGGAGCCCCAATCGCCGAGGCGTGCGAGGAGGCGGGAGTCCCCTTCGCCTGTACCGAAGGCGTATGTGGCACCTGTGTCATCGAGGTGGACGAAGGGATGGAAAATCTCTCGGAGTTCACCCAAGAGGAAGAGGATTTCCTAGGAGACCTTGACACCGAGCGGCTCGCCTGCCAATGTAAGATCAAACAAGGCTGCGTAAAAATCAACTTTTAGAGGTGGATATGTCCGAGAAACCCAAACAGATTACCCGTGAGATGACCATTGAGGAGATTTTCTCGAATTTCCCCCAAAAGGCACAGAAGCTAGCTCAAGAGCTGACCAATGCAGGACTCCACTGTGTGGGCTGTCAGGCAGCTACCTGGGAAACCCTCGAGGCAGGGATGCTCGGCCACGGCTACGCGGAAGCAGATGTGGAGAAGCTCCTGAACTCTATGAACCAGATCTTGCTCGAAGAGGTGGATGTCTCTACGATCAATGTGAGTCAGCGAGCGGCAAGCAAGTTCAAGGATATCCTCAAGGAAGAGGGCAAAGAGGGGTGGCACCTCCGCTTTGGCGATAAAGCAGCTGGCTGCAGCGGCTTCGAATATGTCCTCGACTTCTCCGAGAAGCCGGCAGAGGACGATCAGGTATTTCCTACTCCCCATGGGATCGATGTCCATGTCCATAAAGGGGCAGCCGCCCGGTTAATGGGCTCTGAGATCGATTATGTGGAAGGTCTCAACAATGCTGGCTTCAAAATCACCAACCCGAATGCGAAAAGCTCCTGCGGGTGTGGTAAATCTCAGTCTTATTAGAGGGTGTTTGAGAATTGCTTTCGCTGCTGGGAGATGCGATTTTTTTCCTAGGAGGAGTCTTTGGAGAACGAAGCAAGCTCAAATTGAGCTTGTGTAGTTTGAAAAGATCCTCATAGGGGGAAAAACGCGCTTCCGCTAGCGGTGGAATGAATTCGCATACACCCTCTTAACGATGAATGGCCCTTCCGTGTACGGCAAGGGCTGCTTCTTTGACTGTCTCGGAGAGGGTAGGATGCGCATGAGGCGTGTTCGCCAGCTCGAGGGTGGTCATTCTCTTCTCTATAGCAAGTACCCCTTCAGCAATGATCTCTGAGGCGTGAGAGCCAAGGATGTGGATCCCTAGGATTGTGTCGGTTTTCGCATCGGAGACGATTTTCACCATCCCCTCTTCTTGTCCTGTGCATTTAGCCCTTGAGTTGGTCTTAAAGGGGAAGGAGCCGGTTTTCACGGTTAGCCCTTGGGCTTTGGCCTCTTCTTCAGTGAGGCCCACGGCGGCCACTTCTGGCTCTGTATAGACGACGCTTGGGATGGCCATGTAGGAGATGGAGGGGTTTTCGCCGGCGATGATCTCGGCCACGGCCACCCCTTCTTCTGAGGCTTTATGGGCAAGCATGGGGCCATCCACGACGTCTCCGATGGCGTAGAGTTGGGGCACCTGGGTCTGAAACCGGCCGTTGATCGGGATGAACCCTTTCTGGTCGGTTTGGAGTCCGACGTTCTCGAGACCGAGGTTCTCGGTGTTGGGCTTCCTCCCAATGCTACAAAGGACGACGTCTCCGGCGAAGGAGAGGGTCTCTCCCTCTTTATCTGCCAAAAGGGCCACTTTGCTGTCGGAGATTTCGGCACTGGTCACTTTGGTGTTGAGATGGAAGGTGAGCCCCTGCCCTTCGAGGATCTTCTGGAATGCTTTGGAAATCGCGGGGTCGAGGGTAGGGCAGATTTTGGGTAGGAACTCGACGAAGGTGACCTCCGAGCCGAGTCTGTTGTAGACGGAGCCAAGCTCAACGCCGATGACGCCAGCGCCGATGACGATCATTTTTTCAGGGATATCGGGAAGGGAGAGGGCTCCTGTCGAGGTGATGACTTGCTTCTCATCGATGGGGAGGAACGGGAGGTTGATGGGCGTTGAGCCGGTGGCGATGATGGTATGGGTCGCTTCGATCTCTTCGGTTTTTTCCCCTTGGATCTGGATCCTGGTGGGAGAAATGAGGGTTCCTGTCCCCTGATATTGCGTGATTTTGTTCTTTTGAAAGAGGGCTCCTACTCCTTGGTTGAAGGTGGAGACGATCTTGTTCTTGCGGGCCATCATGTCGTCAAACTCAAAGGAGGCGTTCTCGATGGTGATCCCATGATCGGCCATTTCATGAGAGAGGGAGTAGACGAGGTGGGAGGAGTGGAGAAGAGCTTTCGAAGGGATGCACCCAACGTTGAGGCAGGTCCCTCCGAGGGGTCCTTTTTCGATGCAGGCGGTCTTGAGGCCTAGCTGAGCACAACGGATGGCGGCCACGTAGCCCCCAGGTCCACTTCCTATTACAACGACGTCATACTGTTCTGTCATGCTGTCCTCATAGGTCGATGAGCATTCTAGTGGGCTCTTCGAGGTTGTTCTTCATATGGACTAAAAACTGGATCGCTTCTCGCCCGTCGACAATCCGGTGATCGTAGCTGAGCGCTAGGTACATCATGGGGCGGATGACGATCTCGTTATCGACGACCATGGGTCTTTTCTGGATGGTGTGCATCCCCAAAATCGCACTCTGAGGTGGGTTGAGGATGGGTGTTGAGAGCATCGAGCCGAAAACTCCGCCGTTGGTGATGGTGAAGGTTCCCCCTTTCATGTCGTCAATCGAGAGTGTCCCTTCACGGGCTCTTTTGGCAAAGTTGCCAATATCTTGCTCTACTTGCCCAAAGCTCTTCTCATCGCAGTTGCGAAGGACGGGGACCATGAGTCCTTTTTCGGTTGAGACGGCAATGCAGATGTCTTGGGTGAGGAAGGTGACGATCTCGTCCCGATCGATGTAGGAGTTGATATCGGGATACTCTTTGAGGGCGGCGACGGCCGCTTTCACAAAGAAGGACATGAAGCCGAGCTTCACCCCGTTGCGTTTGACAAAGCCTTCCTGTTCGCGAGCACGGATCGCCATGATGGTGGACATGTCCACTTCGTTGAAGGTGGTGAGCATGGCGGGGGTGTTTTTCGCCTCGACAAGCCTTGCAGCGATGGTTTTGCGAAGGGCGCTCATCCGTCTACGGGTAGCTCGCCCCTCTTCGTCGCGGCTTTGACTGGGATCGGGCGGAGACGCGGGGGCTTTTTGAGGCGGAGGTGGCGCTTCTTTGGGCTGATCGAGTTTGGCGAGGAAGTCAGCAGGCATTTCACGTGCAGAAGGGCCACCAGAAGCTGGAGCGGGCGCTGCTGCTGCTGGCTCAGCCTTTTTCTCTTCGGTTGGAGGGGGGGCAGCGGCGCCTTTTCCTTCGGTGTCTACATGGCCAATCACCTGACCGATCGTTACGACATCGTCGAGTTGAACAGCGAGGGTGAGTTCCCCTTCTCCTGGCGAATAGACGACCTGGTTAACCTTTTCAGTCTCGAGCTCGATGATCTCCTCGTCGGCCTTCACATGACTGCCGGTCTCTTTGAGGATCTGGCTTACGGTCGCTTCTGATACAGACTCCCCGGCTGAGGGGACTTTGATCTCCAGTTTCATTTAACGTTCTCCATAGAGTTGGCGCATCATTTCTTCGTGCTCTACCTTATGCAGAGCATGGGAGCCTGCGGCGGGAGATGCAGCCCTTGGCCTTGCAACATATCTTAAAGGGACTTTTCCCCCGAGTAATTTGGTGAGTCGTAGGCGAAGGAAAGGCCACGCTCCCATATTTTTGTGCTCTTCTTGGACGAAGATGCACTCTTCCACCCCATCGTATTTGGCAAAGATTTCGGCTAGGCGGGGCTGGTGGAGGGGGTAGAGCTGTTCGATTCGGACGAGAACATCCTGGGCATTTCTCTTTTCCCGCTCGTCGAGGAGCTGGTAGTAGAACTTTCCGGTGCAGAGAACGAGTCGCTTGGGGCTTTCTGGCGGCGCTGGGTCATCGAGGATCTCTTCGAAGGTTTTGGAGGTGAAGTCTTCAACGGGACTACGGCATTTTGGGTGGCGCAAGAGGGCCTTAGGCGTGAAGACGACGAGAGGTTTCTTCATGGTGCGCATTGCTTGGCGACGAAGGAGGTGGAAGAGCTGAGCTGGAGTGGTGCAGTTAGCTAGGATCATGTTCTCATCAGCGCATAGCTGGAGAAACCGTTCGATGCGCGCGGAGGAATGTTCTGGTCCCATCCCCTCAAATCCATGAGGAAGTAAGAGGGTGAAGTTGGTGGCGTGGCCCCACTTCATCTCTCCGGTTGCGAGGAACTGGTCGATCACGATCTGCGCCCCATTGGCGAAGTCTCCAAACTGCCCTTCCCAGAGAACGAGCGAGTTGGGGTAAAGGAGGCTATATCCGTAGTCAAAGGCCATGACGGCGTATTCGGAGAGGGGGGAGTTGAAGACGTCGCAAGGAGCTGCTCCATCGCCTAGATGAGACAAGGGAAAGTAGTGCTCGGAGGTGAGCTGGTCCACATAGAGGGCGTGGCGGTGGGAGAAGGTCCCCCTTCGGACATCTTGTCCTGAAAGGCGAACGTGGATCTTTTGGTGGGCTAGGCTCGCATAGGCGAGCATCTCCCCCATCCCCCAGTCGACCGAGTCTTTGGTGAGCATCATCTGCCGCTCTTTGAGGAGGCGCTGAACTTTCGGGTGGAGGTTGACCCCTTCGGGGATCTCGGCCACTTTGTTGCCAAGAGCAAGGAGTGTCTCCTTATCTACTTTCGTCTCAATCTTATCAAAGATGGGCTGGAGGTCTTTTCCTGATTTTCTTCGCCGGAGCTCCTTTGATTCGGGAACTTTGGATTTCACGGTTTCAAGAACGCGGGTGAGGTCGGCCCTAAAGCTGGTCTCGATTTCATCTCCCCTTTTTTCATCGATGATGCCAGTTTGGATCAGATGATCTCGGTAGATCTGCCGAATGGTTTTTTTAGCCCGGATGAGTTCGTATTGGAGCGGCTGCGTGAAGGTGGGCTCATCACTTTCGTTGTGACCATATTTTCGGTAACCCATCAGGTCGATGAAGACGTCACATTGGAACTCTTGGCGGAGTTTGGTGGCTAGGCGGCAAGCGGCCACGCACCCTTCAGGATCTTCCGCGTTTACGTGAAAAATGGGAGCGCCAAAGGCTTTGGCCAGGTCAGTGCAGTAGCGGGTGGAGCGGCTGTCTTTTGGGAGGGTGGTAAAGCCCACCTGGTTGTTGATCACGATGTGGATCGTCCCCTTC
>Ga0180437_10007114_pt1 | contig 14701 bp, 18 predicted proteins | sample SS_ome_4_FD_132410 | JGI IMG/M metagenome (GOLD analysis project Ga0180437, IMG submission 132410) | Hypersaline lake sediment archaeal communities from the Salton Sea, California, USA - SS_3_D_1 metaG | ecosystem: Environmental > Aquatic > Non-marine Saline and Alkaline > Hypersaline >...
CTTGAAGCCGTCGGGGTCGTCGTCGCTGCACGCGAGCTCGACGTAGGGCGTTCCGGCGATCCTGCTCACGGTGAAGTCGCATCGCGTGGCGTTCTCGTCCCACGCGTTCTGCGCCAGCTCGTGAAGCACCATGCTCTTGGGCAGGTGCTCGACGAGCTTCCGCAGGCCCTCCTTGCTCGCGGCGAACCATGTGTCCTGTGTCATGTGGCCGTCTCCCGTCCTTGGAAAGTGCCGAATTCAGCGTCTGATGCCCCTGTAATTGTCTCATGCGCGAATTCGAGAGTCGATGCCGTCAATCGGCTTTGTTTGGACGATGACGAGGAAAAATTTACAGAAACGGCGAGGACGACCCTCGTCCGAACCCGACCGCGAGGAGCCCCGCAGGATTTGGTCTCCGAACGACCTCTCGGATCGCGGGGGTGCGTCGGGATTCGACGGAATCCCTCGCGCGATCGTCGGGCCCGGACCCCGCTAGTGCGCCCCGACGCGCACGGAGAGGTGCTCGACGACTCGCGTGAGGGCCTTCTCGGCGTCGGCAACGGACAGCTCGTGGCGTCCTTGCAGCTTGGCCTGGAACAGGGCACGCACGACCTCGTCGTGCATGGCGTCGATCACGTCCTCGACCTCCATGCCGGTCGCCTGGCACAGGATGAGCGCGATCGGGAGGGCCTGCTCCGTACGTACCTGATGGGCCGTCGCCCCCTCGGCGTCGTGGAGCTCGATGTGGATGTTCGCCCAGACGCAACTTGAATCCTCTTCCCGGTCTCAGGGGAAGATGAGTGACCCGTCCCCAAAGGTGCGCCACCTGTCGGCATCGTGTCCATTATACACCATGGCGGGGGTACGGTGTGTTCGTGGCCGTGCTCGTTCCCGGCAAGTTCCTCTACCTGGCGACCCCGCACACGGGCTCCGTCTCCGTCGCCAGGACCCTGCTCGAGAACGTCGAGGACGCCGCCTCAGTGGGATCGCACCACGCGACCCACGACGACGTGGCCGACCGCCTGCACGGCGAGAGGCTCGTCACGGGCGTGCGGAACCCGTACGACCTCGTCGTGAGCTGGTGGACGCGAACCTACGCCCAGAGCAGGTGGTCGTCCTTCCACGACTTCGTTCGCGAGTGGGACGAGCCCGTCTACGTGAAGGACGGGCGCATGTTCCATCACTGGAAGCCCGGCGTGCAGGTCCTGCGCTTCGAGGAGCTGCAGGAGGACTTCGACACGCTGCTCCGTCGGTACAGGCTTCCCCACGTCACCCTGCTCCACGAGAACAGGTCGAACCACCGGCACCCCTGGTCGGAGTGCTACGACGCGGAGTCCTATGCCCTGGTGAACGAGAGGTTTCGAGCGGAGATCGTCGCCTTCGGCTACGAGATGCGTTCGTAGCCCCACGCGTCGAGATCGTGGCCGAATCGTTCGTGCACCGCCCTGAAGGCCTCGGCATCGTAGTAGTCTATCCACGGCCGCTTCTTCGGAGTCACGTTGTCTCGAGGCAGCCTGACCGGAGAGAGCCCGAGCCGAGTCAGCAGCGCGTCGAGGTCATCCTGGAGGGTCTCCCACCTGAGCACCTCCACCTCGGGGGCGCAGTGGTAGAACAAGCTGGGAGGGTCGCCGCGGGCGAAGTCCTCGTGCTCGTACGTGCGGACGAAGTGTGCCATCGAGACCGGGAAGTCCTTCGTCCGATCCATCCTGACGTACCAGCTGACGAGCACGTCGTAGGGATTGCGGATCGCGGTGAAGACGGTCTCCTCCCCGTGGTCCGCGACGGCCTCCAGGCCTACGTGGTGGCCGCCGGGGACCGTTCGCGCGCCGAGGGTGTGAAGGGCCAGGACCGTCGCGGTCGAGGCCGTCCTCGGCGTGGCGAGGTAGAGGAACTTGCCCGGCAGGAGGACCGCCATCCGATCCCTCAGCGGGGCCAGCGAACCGCCTCGGCGCGGCCGCGGAGGACGGCCCACGCGTCGAGGAGGCGCCTGATGAAGGGACCCGGCAGCGGGCGCGACGGGATCCATCGGTCTCGATAGAGCTCCCGGTTATCGTCCAGGCGAAGCACGTCCAGCATCATGCCCTCCAGGAGACGAGCTGGATCCCCGGAGATTTCAGGAAACCACGCCGTCGCATGGGCCCATCTTACCTTCGGGGTAGGATGATGCCATGACGAGACGACGCCGGATCTTGACGAAGCGACGCCGCAAGCAGAACCTCGCCTTCGCGGGCCAGTCGCTCAGTCGAAAGGACCCCGAGAGGCGCGAGATGCCCGGCACGCGCCTGATCTTCGCGGCGGACTCCGCGGCCGTCCGCGACCGGTGGCTTCCCGGCGACGAGCGCGATCCGCCCGCGGCGCCCGACCAGCAGCCTTGACGTGCTAGCGAGCCTATGGGCCCGAGGTACGTGAGATGCCTCGACCCATCAGGACCGTGCGTCTCTTCTCCGAGGGCGAGAACGCTCTCCTGTGGCTTCGACGGACCTGGGACGGCCCGACCCTCGTCCTGGGAGACGGGCCGCTCAACGTGGTCGTGATCGACGAGCCCGGAGAGGTGGTGGTGCCCCTCGGCGAGAATCGCGGCTCGGTCTCGCGCCAGCGGATCGTGGAGGCGTTCCACCGCGCGGCACCCTTCGGCGCGGACGTGTACGTTGTCGAGGTCACGTCGGGCGGCGGAGAACGTCGCTACGGGATGTTCGCGGCGCCGACGTGGATCGAACCGTCGCTGCGCGTCACCTAGTCGGGCGCTTGTCGACGAGGTCCGTCGCCCAGTGCTTCTCGGAGGCGGTGGGTAACTCAAGGATCGGCTTCCACGTCGTCGGCTACGCATGCGCAAGGGACGCGCCAACGGCGCAACCCATGTCGGGGTAAAAGACATGCGGGCCCCGGCGTGGCAGACGCCTGACCTCGCGTGCAAAATGCCGTTCTGGGGGCGAGACCCCGCGCTATCTGGCAATCGAAGAGCGGGAACACGAACGACTAGGGGTGGTCTCGGACGCGCGAGATCGCCCCGCGTGCATCCTGACCGAAATTCCGAAAGGATGACGAGGGCCTGCGCGAGGGCCCTCACCTTCCCCTGAAAAGGGGAAGTGGATTCAAGCGCGAAGATCACGGGCATGCGACACTCTACCACGAAAAGCTCACCTTCCCCTGAAAAGGGGAAGTGGATTCAAGCTGGCAGCAGAGGCGCCCTACATCGCACGCCCACGAGCTCACCTTCCCCTGAAAAGGGGAAGTGGATTCAAGCATCACGCCACCCCCTGGCTGTATCGACACCACGGGTCTCACCTTCCCCTGAAAAGGGGAAGTGGATTCAAGCACGGAACCTGGGAGATGTCCGGGAACGGTGGAGTTGCTCACCTTCCCCTGAAAAGGGGAAGTGGATTCAAGCGTGAGCATCGAGACGCGTCCGAGGACGACCGCAGGGCTCACCTTCCCCTGAAAAGGGGAAGCGGATTCAAGCCAGGAGTTCCTCGTTTCCTGGCCGTGCCGTGCCTCCTCACCTTCCCCTGAGAAGGGGAAGTGGATTCAAGCAGCACCGCCATCAGCTCATCCGGCTCTCCGGGATCCGCCTCACCTTTTCCTGAAAAGGGGAAGTGGATTCAAGCTAGCTAGCGGTTGCCCCCGACGCGCTCTAGCTCGGCTCCGCCGCTCACCTTCCCCTGAAAAGGGGAAGTGGATTCAAGCACGCGAGCACTGGCCGTCGTCCAGCAGCTGCCGGCTCACCTTCCCCCTGAAAAGGGGAAGTGGATTCAAGCCAAAACGTCAAGACTACGATCTCGGCCAAGAGGGCCCTCACCTTCCCCTGAAAAGGGAAAGTGGATTCAAGTCTCCTCTGGGTCAGTCCTCCAACATGGACGCGATGCTCACCTTCCCCTGAAAAGGGGAAGTGGATTCAAGTCTCTTCGGCCATCTCACCCGACAGTACCCGCGCAATCTCGTCTCACCTTCCCCTGAAAAGGGGAAGTGGATTCAAGTTCGGACACCTACGATCCGCGGCCGGGCCGTCTCAGGGACTCACCTTCCCCTGAAAAAGGGGAAGTGGATTCAAGCGTTGCGTCAGGGGGCAGACAGACTGAAAACGGAACTCACCTTCCCCTGAAAAGGGGAAGTGGATTCAAGCTCAGGAAGGGGGGCCTCTTTCCTCGCCGATCAACGCTCACCTTTCCCTGAAAAGGGGAAGTGGATTCAAGCGGGATCCGCGTGCGGCGAGCGGGCGCGAAGGAGTCCTGCTCACCTTCCCCTGAAAAGGGGAAGTGGATTCAAGCGAAGACGCGTTGGTGGTCTGTCTCGATCCCTGGACTCACCTTCCCCTGAAAAGGGGAAGTGGATTCAAGCTCCGACTTGGCGTCGGCCTTGGCGTCCGCTTCGGCTCACCTTCCCCTGAAAAGGGGAAGTGGATTCAAGCACGCCACGAACGCGCTCCCAGACGCCCTCGACGGGGTCTCACCTTCCCCTGAAAAGGGGAAGTGGATTCAAGCCGGAAGAAGGGGCGGGGCAAGACGCAGCGCGACACTCACCTTCCCCTGAAAAGGGGAAGTGGATTCAAGCGCTACGAGGGCGACCAGATCGTCGTGCACCAGCTCCTCACCTTCCCCTGAAAAGGGGGGAAGAGGATTCAAGCAGGACCACGGCGTCTGCTTGGCCCGCGCCCAAGAACTCACCTTCCCCTGAAAAGGGGGGAAGGGGATTCAAGCGCTCTATGAAGGCGATCACGTCGTCGCCGTTGATGGCTCACCTTCCCCTGAAAAGGGGGAAGGGGATTCAAGCGAGGGGAACAGGTGTCTTTCCACCGTCGTCTAGCCGCCTCACCTTCCCCTGAAAAGGGGGAAGGGGATTCAAGCCACTGGAAGGCCGGCTCGCAGCCGACAAGCCGCCAGGCTCACCTTCCCCTGAAAAGGGGGAAGAGGATTCAAGCCGCAGACTTCATGTTCAGCGCCAGCGCTTCGTGATCTCACCTTCCCCTGAAAAGAGGGAAGGGGATTCAAGCAAGATGATCGCTGAGCCGAGCGTTACGGCTCACGCACCTCACTCCCCCTGAAAGGGGGGGAGAGGATTCAAGCCGTTCTGCTTTCCGTCGCCGTGCGCGCTCGTCGGCCTCACCTTCCCCTGAAAAGGGGAAGTGGATTCAAGCTCGATCTCCTCCTCGACCGCCCTGTTGGTGCCCACCTCCTCACCTTCCCCTGAAAAGGGGAAGTGGATTCAAGCCGGCTGGGCGAGGGGGAGCAGGATGATGGGCCAAGTCTCACCTTCCCCTGAAAAGGGGGAAGAGGATTCAAGCGCATCAGCGAGGCGCTAGGACTCCGCATCGAAGACCTCGGCTCACCTTCCCCTGAAAGGGGGGAAGAGGATTCAAGCGCCTTCTTCGCATGCAGCCGATCCCACGCCTTGCCAACTCACCTTCCCCTGAAAAGGGGGAAGACGATTCAAGCCTCGACCGGCTTGCGGAGGAACGTGGCTGACGGAGGGGCCTCACCTTCCCCTGAAAAGGGGGAAGAGGATTCAAGCCATCTGCTCGCCTACGAGGCCACGCGCGCTGTCGCTCACCTTCCCCTGAAAAGGGGGAAGAGGATTCAAGCCGGCCTTAAGAGTCTCCCCGCAAACCTCCAACACAGTCCTCACCTTCCCCTGAAAAGGGGGAAGAGGATTCAAGCATGACCACGCGAAGCGGAGGGCACCGAGGATGAAAGATCTCACCTTCTCCTGAAAAGGGGGAAGAGGATTCAAGCAGGATGCCAGCCTTGCGCAGCAGGGCGCGGACGAGGGCCTCACCTTCCCCTGAAAAGGGGGAAGAGGATTCAAGCTCCCCGACGGCGTGCTAATCCTGATGTCCGACCCGCCTCACCTTCCCCTGAAAAGGGGGAAGAGGATTCAAGCGAGATCACGGCCGAGCCGGCGTGCGAATCGTGCCCCAGCTCACCTTCCCCTGAAAAGGGGGAAGAGGATTCAAGCTCGCGGGAGCACTCCCAACATCGAGCCAAGCCTCGCTCCCCCTGAAAAGGGGGAAGAGGATTCAAGCCCCATCGCATCGAGCATCTCGACGCCGACGCCCGTCTCACCTTCCCCTGAAAAGGGGGAAGCGGATTCAAGCGACAGGTGCGGATGGCGACGCCGGACATCCTAGCCGAGCTCTCACCTTCCCCTGAAAAGGGGGAAGAGGATTCAAGCCTGGCCCCGGACAAGATTCGCGGCGGCATGGCGGCTCACTTCCCCTGAAAAGGGGGGAAAAGGATTCAAGCAAGCTCGCCCCACGCTGCCTGCCCTGACAGGTCTCGCTTCCCCTGAAAAGGGGGAAGCGGATTCAAGCCGTCCCGTGCTGAGTTTCACGCTCAAGGAACTCGACTCGCTTCCCCTGAAAAGGGGGAAGAGGATTCAAGCCTCGAAGCGATCTCCGTCCATCCTGTAGTAGACGACGCTCGCTTCCCCTGAAAAGGGGGGAAGCGGATTCAAGCAAGCACGACGACCTCGTCGATCTCGTCGCACACGAAGATGATGAGCTCGTTTCCCCTGAAAAGGGGGAAGAGGATTCAAGCGAGGGCGCCATCGCCGGCTGCATCGGACCGCCCCGCTCGCTTCCCCTGAAAAGGGGGGAAAGGATTCAAGCCCTTTTGGTGAGCGGGTAATAGCAGGTCGCGGGGGGAACTCGTTTCCCCTGAAAGGGGGAGAGGATTCAAGTGCGCTCGCCCGACAGTAGGGACAGATCGTCAGGACGCACTCCTGGATGACCTTAGCGCGTTCCGTGCTCATCTCAGTCCGTACTCCTTCGCCCACTTTCGGACGGCCGTGTCGGTGACGCCGTAGTGCTCGCCGAGCTCCGTGAAGTTCATGCGCTCCATCTGAATCCGCAGCACCACCCTACCCGGCTTCGGTCTCCTGCGTCCGCGAAACCGCGCCTTTCGCTCCTCCTGGAAGCGTCTCCCGCACGCCTTGCACTTCCGGTATCCCTTCCGGGTGACGTAGAGGTTGTCGCCCTTGAGCGGGTGACCGTGCTTGCAGTGCGTCTTGCGGGCGTTCATTCCGGGGGAACTGTTGGCGAGCGCCGCGAGCTCGCGGGCCGTGACGGCTTCAAGGTGTGCCGGGTTCACGCACAGTGGATTCCTGCACGCGTGCCGTAGGAGCAGGTCGTGGTCGAGCGGACCGACGAGATCCTCGTAGGCGAACCTCGAGGCGCGGACGTAGGAGTGACCGGCCCTGAACTTGCCGTACTGGTCCGGGGTGCAAGAGCCCGTCCACAGCCAACAACTCTTGGTCTTCTTGACCTTGGCCCAGAACCGCTCCTGGAGGGTGGCCACTCAGAGCTCCCGGCGGCAACGCTCCATCATCCCGAGCACCGCGTCGCCGCGGTCCTGGCACAGCCGCTCGAGACGCTCGGCCTTGAAGATGAGGGCGAGGGCCGCGTCCGCGAGATGACGCTCACCGTCGGGTCCCGTCACCCAGCACCGACGGTGCTCAAATCCGTTGCCTCCCCGGGTCGTGAACACGGGATCCGCGAACCCGCTGGCGGCGAGGATCCGCAGACACTCCTCGGTCGTGTACGATGACTGGCGGTCGACGTGGAGGAACACTGGGTCGTAGGGGTGGACAGGCTTCGTCTCTTCCCACTCGTAGCTCATGGCCCCTCTTGTACCCCAGATCGTGAAAATGCTGGAGGACGGGCCCCTGCTAGCCGTCTGCGGCCGCGGAAGGATCATCCTCCCGGCGTCCGACCAGGCGCCAGGCGATCTCCTGGGCGTAGGCCCCGAGATGGCCGTTCGTGAGCACGAAGTGGTCGTCCTCGTCCACCTTCTCGTCGCCGCTCACGATCCCCTCGACCACGCCCGGCGTGACGTGGTCGCGCATGAGCTGGTACAGGAACGTCGTGAGCCGGGACCTCGTGTGGAACGCGTCCGCCATGTAGACCTCCGGAAAGACTCTACCCGGCGACGTCGTTGAGGCGGCTCCCCAACGCCCAAGGGAACCTGTCGGAGTTGTTCGGGATGGCGACCCATGCCCTCCGATTTTTCGTGGAGGCGCCGGCGTCGAAGCCGGGTCCAGCGACCTTCAGATGTGGCGTCTACGTGCGTAGCCGAGGTACTTGGTCTTGGTCCCCCTCGCGCCCCTCGACGGGCTCTCCGGGGAAGCAGCCTGTAGGATTCGGATCCAGCGGTCCAGGCATCCCGCCTCACCTAGCCCGTGTGCATGACGACCGTCCCCCTACTCGGACTCCTCAGGTTAGGTCGTGCCTGACTCGTCAGGCAACGGCCCGAAGGCCGTAGTTGCTACCGTTGGCAGCTGTTGTTTCTCCGTCCGTTTTTGACGCGGCGGCCGGAGCCCCGCGACACGCAGCTAAGATCCTCCGTGTCCCTGTCGAATCCAATTCGCCCCCGTAGGGCCGGGGCCGCCCCCGAGCGGGACGGCCCCTTAGCACGGTCCACAGCATGGTGGACGAGCACGAACAGGCTAGGCGACTCGACCGGGATCGTCAAGTCCGTTCGTGAAAATCAGGCCCCGATCCTGGGGGTAAAAGGGAGTGAGCGATGCCTCGCCGCAAGAACCCCCCGGATCGCGACGCCCGCGGAGAGACTCGTCAGAAGTACGTCAACCGGGTGAAGCGCGAGCTGAAGAAGGACGCGGGCTCGTTGCCACCGCGGTGGGACCTCCTCGCGACCTGGCCAAACGGCTTGGATCGAGAGACGTGGGACGCGTCGACTCACTTCTGGCGCCTGCAACACCTCAAGGGAAAGACGTCGGGAACCTTCTACGGTCGATTCCCCACCGAGAAGCTCGCGCGCGCTCGACGATCGGCCATTCAGATCGCGCGAGCCCTCCACCTCGGCTACGCCGTCCTTCAGACGGGCGACATGGACTTCAGGATCTATCCGCCGTTTGTGAGTCCCGCGGCGCTGGGAGACGAGTCGCCTGAGCTCGAGGGAATTCCCCTCATCGAGTCCAACGACGCGTGCGAGCAGTTCAACGAGCAGGCCGCCGCCAGGGGGCTCGAGGATCAGAAGTTCGATTCGTTCAGGCGGTGGCTCTGGCGCCATGGCGTCAGGAAGTACCGGATCGGAGGTCGCGTTTGGCGAGACGTGGCCCACATCAACGAGGTGCTGCGCGAGATGTTCGGAGACGACGCTCCAGTCATCAGAGGCAGCCACGAGGCGCCCGTAGTGAAGGAGAGGACAACGACATGAGCCGCGGCAAGTCACGACGAGATGGCAATGGATTGACTCCGAGCCGGTACTGGAAGTGGATCCAGTCCAGATACCCGGTCATCGGATTCCTGGAGGCGGTTGGCACGCGTCTCTATCCCAAGTCTGATGGGGGTCCGGTGAGAGGCGAACGAGCGATCAAGAACGGCGTCTGGCGGCTCGACTGCTTCGGGAGAATTCCCGTCGTCTGGGCGTCTGGGGATGGCCCTCGAGTCGGAGGTCGCACGAGGCAGTTCAAGTCGATCCGCGAGGCCATCGCCACGAGCCTGGCCGACCTCGGCCTTGAGCCTGACGACTTCGTTCTCCCCCCAGCGTCATCCGACGAGTATCCGGAGGGCGAGGACTTCATCAAGATCCTCGCGGCCATCGAGAGAAAGGGCAGTCAACCCCCTGCCGCCGAACCCCTTGGCGGCATGAGGGATCCTCTGAACGAGCCGAGGCTTCGGGCCCTCCTGGCGGAAGATCCGTTCACGCCGATCCACAGGAAACACGCCACTGCCAGGATGCGGAAAGGGGTCGGGCACGCCTCGAGGAGGGCCGCGATGGAGGACGAGATTCGAGAGGCCCTTCGGCCCCTGCGTCACGATCGGCTCGAGAATCCGGTCGGTTCCATGCTCGAGGAGGTGCAGACCTTCGTTGATGACGAGGCCGTGCCGCCGATCGACGGGTCCCTGAAGGAGTTCCGCGAGGTCCTGGGTTCAGACGCGGGGTACGTCCGGCTCCTTCACGAGAAGTTCCGAGTTCTTCTTCGGGAGAAGGAGAAGCAGCTCGCCGCTACGCGCGAGGAGATCGATCGCCTCGAGGCGCGGCTCAAGACGCTGAGGCCTCGAGGCACGGTCCTCGACGATCACGTGGCGTTCCTGCGGACGCTCTGCGGAGAGGCCGAGCACCTGGCAACAAGACTCGACCCCGCGGACTCGCTCGACGATCTGGAGAAACTGCTCGACGACGCCGAGGCCAACAAGACCGCGCCCGTGCACCAGAGGTGAGGCTCAGGCGAACGCGTCGGGGTCGTAGACGAGCTGCGGATCGAGCTCCTCGATGACGGCTGGGGGTTCGGTCGCGGTGACGCTCGCCTTGGCGATCCGGACGTGGCGCCTCTGGAAGGTCCCCTCCCACGGACGCACGTGCTCGAGCAGGTACTCGTTCCCGAGCTCGAAGAGGAAGAAGATCTCCCGGTCGTGGTTCTTGTAGACGTGCCGAACGTGGGCGACCTCGGACATCGTGCGCATGGCCTGGCGCCTCCCCCCCAGCTCGAACCACCACGCGTTGTAGTCGCTTCGGTCTGAGTAGCAGAGGTCGCCGCGCTGGTAGAGGCCCGGGCCGATCTCCTCGACCGTGTGCACGTCGTTCACGGGCGTGAGAGCGAACGTGCGCGTCGGAAGGGGGGCCGGATCGTCTCCGTCCGTGAGCGCCGACTTGAGGGCGCTCGCGATGCCGGCGTGGTCGAGGCTCGTGGCGTCCTGGCCTCCCATCGCGGCCTGCTGTTCCGATGGGTTCGCGTACTCGAGGCGCCTCGGACTGTGGCTGACGAGCCACCGCTCGGCGACGACCTGCTGCTGGTCGGGGCTCACCCCGACGCAGTACGTCGTCCAGTCCTCCTCCTCGACCTGGACCTCGACGTCCCAGTCCGACGCCATCCTGACCATGGCGACCTGGGCCACCCCGTCCTGCGCCGTGAAACCCACGCGCCTCCAGCCGGCAGGCGTCCCCACGAAGGTGAGAGTCTTGGTGTTGGCTTCGTGCATGGTGCTCCTACCTGACGAAGAACGAGACGTTGATGTGGTCCCAGTCTCCCTGACTCAGGGCGGCCGGGATGATCCAGACGGCGAGCGGGAACGTTCCGGTGAGCTGGGCGAACGTGGTGGAGAGGTAGGTCCCGGCCCCGACGCATCCCGCGAGGGTGAAGCCCGTCTCCTGGTACTTGAGGGCGCCCCCCTCCAGGATCCACACGTCGAAGGTCGCGTTGCTCACGTTCGCCCCGATCTGGACGTGAATTCCACGGACGATGCCGGCGACCGTCCGACCCGCCTGAAGCTGAGTGCCTCCCCCGCCGGGATCGGGAGGCGGGGGATCGCCGACTAGCATGCCTCCTCCAGGACAAAGCTGGTACCCGGTCGTGCCGGGAGGCACCGGTCCAGCCGACCAGTTCCAGGTGTGCGTACCTGCTCCGAACGTGATCGTCTCCGCGCCGCTGGTCTTCATGGGCGGGAATCCGATAGAGCCGTCTCCGATCTCGATGTCGAGGGTAGGACTCTGTAGTGTGCTGACGTAGTTTCCGGTTCCTCTCAGGAAGAGATTGACGGTCCCCGTCCCGATGAAGGCGTCGGGAGCGATCACGTTGTCGGTCTCCACGAGGACGTCGAGGGTCCCCCCGTCCAGCTCGAAGGACGTGGTGTTGAGGACGGTCTTGTTGATCCTCAGCCGCTCGAACTCGCCCGGGAAGGTCTGGTACCAGACCCCGACCGTTGGGGACGAGTTGAACGGGACCGATACCGACACGTTGTCGAACTCGCAGTACGGCGAGCTCGTGAAGAGGAACGTGGGAGCCACCGCGGTAGAAGCGTGCTGGAAGCAGACGTCCTTGAAGGTGCGGACGTCCTCGAACGTCGCCCCGGGGGCGCCGATGTTCGAGACGATCACCAGGGCGGCGTCGTAGGCCACGGTCCCGAAGGGTCCGACCGGCGCGGTCCCCCGGATCTCCGTGTTGATGAGAGAGTACGGTCCGGGGCCCGGCGTCACCAGAGAGAGGTTCGTGCCCGGCAAGAAGTGAAGCGTGTTGGTGACGGGGTAGGGAATGGAGGTCGTCGGCAGTCCGGCGATCTTCGCCGCGATGGCCGGCATGTCCGTGAAGATCGGATCCGCGTCCCCTCCCGCGCCCTGGTCGAGGTACGAGTCGTAGGTTCCGGCGCCCGCGCCTCCGAGGAGGTTGTGGTCGGTCCCCGCGCTGTCCGTGAAGTACGGCAGCGTCGGGGTTCCGCGCAAGACCCAGTAGGTTCCCTTCGGCTGTCCGATGGGACTGTAGGGGACGGCGAGGTAGCCGTTGACCATGAGTCCGCCGTCGAGCTCCGCGTTTCCGTTGATGTCCACGATGCCGGCGACGCCGAATCCGACGGCCGGCGCGGGACTGAGGACGATGTCCCCTCCGTCGTGGAGGGCCCCGGGGCCAGCCGCCGTCTGGAGGAGGATGTTGCCCCCCTTGGTCGAGGCGGCGCCGGTTCCCCCGGGTCCCGAGAGGAGATTGATGTTGCCCCCGGTGGCCCCGAGTCCGAGCCCCACTCCAGCTCCCCCTGCTCCGGCCTGGAGCGCGATCACCCCCGCGGCGCCTCCGGCCGTGTTCCCGACGCCTCCCGTTCCTCCTGCTCCGGCCGTGAAGCTCAGGACGCCTCCGGCGCCTCCGGCGAATCCGGCGCCCCCCGTGGCTCCCGCGATGCCCGTCATCAGGATGTCTCCGCCCGCCCCTCCGATCCCGGCTACTCCCGTCCCGGGGTTTCCTCCGGCCATGTTGATGTCGCCGCCCGGGCTGCCGTCTCCCGACGAGTGGCCGCCGCGGACCTGGACGTCGGCACCCGTCGCAGCGTCCTCGCCCCGGATGGCGTCGCCGGTCTGGGTGACGATGAAGTCCTGAAGGCGAGTTCTCTGCGGAGTCTGAGCCATCTACGTGCCTCCGCAGAGAGGCGAGCTATAGGCCCATGACCGTCGCGCACGTGCGCGACGGGCGAGAGACGGCTAGAGTTTCACGAAGCCTCGGCGTCCTGCTCGTGCCATCTTCGCAGCACTCTCCCGCACGTGTTGCATTTCGCGCGCCACGCTGATGAGGCTGACGTGGGCGCGTCCGGGTCCGGCTCGATCCGGAACCAGTACTCCGTCCCTACGTCGTCGGGATCGGCGGGGTTCACGGCCGGCACTCCGCAGCACGCGGGGATCGTCACGTTCTCCATCTCACCACTCTACCTGCGACGCTCGTCGTGGTAGCGTCGTCGGCATGGGATGGGCCTACTGCGGAGAGGACGGCGACGGACGCCCCATCGGGTACGCCGTGGAGGCGACCTGCGATCACCCGGGCTGCGAGGCCAAGATCGACCGTGGCCTCTCGTACTGCTGCGGCGGGATGCACGGAGGAGAGGCGGTCGAGAACCACGACGCGACGGTCTTCGTCACCACGTGCGGACGGTACTTCTGCCCCGAGCACCGGGTCTGGGTCGCCGGATTCGTCGACGGCCGCGACCGCGGCCTCGAGGTGTGTGCCTCGTGTCGCGAGGAGGTCCTGCGTCACGTCGGCGACTACGACGAGTGGCCCGACTCGTGGAAGCCTCCGACCGAAGCCGAGGAATGAGCATGCCGGACGACGACTTCTATCCGGGTGATCGGGTCCGCGTGCAGTCCGTGTGGGTGCCCGAGAAGCTCCAGGGCGCCGAGGCCACCGTCACGAAGGTAGGCCCCCTGTGGAGCGACAGTCCCCATGCTCCGGTGCGGATGGTCGCGTTCCTGATCTTCGACGACGAGGCCATCGGCGGGGGGATCATGCCCCTCGACCTCCTCGAGAGGATCTAGGCCCTCCATGCCTCGAGCGCCTTGACGGGGTACAAGAGACATGGCACGGCTTCTGGCCCGCAGCTCCTACCTCACCTTCCACGTGCCGAGCCTCGACGGTCAGACGTTCCGAACCCGAGAGGAGGCGGAGGCGTGGCGCTCGACGGCGACGCCCGCCGAGGTCGTCGAGATCGTGAACTTCGTCGAGCTCGAGCTCCCGGCCGCGCTGTCTGCAGACCGAGAGTGTCAGGTCAGCGGACAGCACGCCGAGGTCGTCCTGTCGGAGCACGGCAGTCTGCACCCGGAGAGGAAGATGGCCCTCCTGTTCCTCAGCCGGGACGGCATGGTGACCCTTCGAGACATGCTGAACGACGCGATCAGGGCGTACCACACGCCCGAGGACAAGGGGTGAGACCATGGGACTGGACGTCACCTCCCACGTGTGCCTGGGCTTTCGGGTCGAGAAGTCGGACTTCGTGACCGAGGTGAGGGCCGATTACCGTGTCTGCGAGAACGGTCACAGGGCTCCCGGCGACGCCGCCAAGTTCTGCTCCGAGTGCGGCGCCCCGTTCCAGGGGGCCACGCTCCGCAGGCCGACGCCACGCCTCGTCGCGTACGCGAGGCACGTGGGCCGAGACCCCGTGGACCTGTGGGAGGAGTGGTGGCCCGAGGACAGCTGGTGTCCGGACGAGCCGGACGACGGACTGCTGGGCCTCCACGACGTCCGCGAGCTGCAGACCGGCGAGGACGGATGGGATGGTCGAGACGAGCCCGTGGTCGTGATGGGCGTCAGGCTGACCGGAACCGTCTCGCACAGACGCGCCGAGCGTGGGGGCGTGGCGGGAGTACCGCTGAGGGACTTCGAAGACGCGCTTGAAGGTGTGCGAGCCTTGGCCAAGCTGCTGACGATGGAGGACCGTCCCGTCGGCCTCTACGTCTACACCTTCGCCAGCTTCTAGCTGACGGCGCCGCCGCGCTCCTCCTTGAACTTGCGCACGACGGAC
>Ga0180437_10007115_pt1 | contig 14700 bp, 11 predicted proteins | sample SS_ome_4_FD_132410 | JGI IMG/M metagenome (GOLD analysis project Ga0180437, IMG submission 132410) | Hypersaline lake sediment archaeal communities from the Salton Sea, California, USA - SS_3_D_1 metaG | ecosystem: Environmental > Aquatic > Non-marine Saline and Alkaline > Hypersaline >...
AGTCTCTGAAGGCGAGAGAAAGCAGATTTGACTGGGTTCGATATCTCCCTTCTGGGATCCGGTAGAGGTGATGGCCATTTTTGTTTTTCCCTTCTCGTCCTTCCACTGGACTGCCATATTGCCGCTGTGGCTGTCCTGGATGTCATACAGGAGCGATGCCCGGCCGACAGCCTGGAAGAGGTAGATAAGCTCTTCGCTGGCCTTCCATTTTCTCGTGGTCATTAAATTTATCCTTGAATTTTCGAGGAATTGATACGGTTTTTAAGAGGCCTTCCATCTTTATCCCATCCCCGAACTTGATAATAATCGATTTTCATTTTTTCCATAGCCTCTCGGGAAATTCGCATTTTTTTTCCCTCTACCTGGATGGATTCCTCGCTGAAGCGTTCGGGCAAAGTGTCCTCTTCAGTGTTCATTCCCGCAGCAAGGTTGAAAGCTCTCTCCATTGTGGCGATCCTGTTCGCTATCTCTTCCAGCCTGGATGTGGAGAAATCCAAGCCTGTGGTTGCACTCACCATCCGAGACCAGGGTTCGGTGGAAAAGGCAAAGCCTGTGAAGCGGCAGATGCCCAGGCAGTCTTGAATAATGCCGAGGTTTTGCATGTTCATGATGGCGATCGGGGACTGGAGCAGGCTGTAACGGGGGATTTCCCGTGTTCCACCGAAGAAGGCCAGAGAGACGGCATAGCCACCTCTGAGATGGCAGGCGCCGGTCGGAGATGTCATGTATCCCAAGGCTTGAGTGAATGAGGCACGGGGATCATATGCCGGAATTTCCAGTTTTTTGACGGTCATCGAATATTCCGGATGATTGTAGGCGCTGGCCAGACGAAATGAACCGTCTGCGAGTCTATCTCCGATGCCTTTTCTCTGTGCCGTGAGCTCCACCATTTTCTTGAGGATTTTTCCATCGCCGAAATGGAGTTCATCCCCATTCGTATCTTCTGGCGTGATGACACCTCGTTCGAAAAGCTCCATGGCACAGGCCAGCGTTCCGCCAAAGCTGATGGTGTCTATTCCCATTTCATTGAGGCGGTAGTTTGCGAGAGTGATGGCTTCGAGGTCATAGATCCCGCAGTCCAGACCGGTCATCACGATTGTTTCGTACTCCGGCCCCTCGCCTTTTTTATCTTTAAGCCGCGTATGGCGCTGGCAGGCAATCGGGCAGCCGAAACATGCTCCAGGCCGTTCAAGGATTTTTTTCTGAAGAGTCTCGCCTGAGACTTTATCCAGGTCATTGTCTTCATGCAGATTGTCCTGGAAGTTCTTATGAGGCAGCATGTCCATGATATCGATGAGTTTAAGAAGTCCGGAAGTGCCGAGTTCCCGCATGAGGCGTTTGGTTATGGGAGCGGCCTTCATCAAATAAAAAGCCTGGTCCAATCCGGATTGGAATTTTTCGCTGTCATTTATCTGGATTTTCTTTTTGCCGAAAACTCGAATGGCTTTGAGATTTTTACTGCCGAATACTGCGCCGGGACCGGAACGGCCGTACGCTCTACTCTTGTCATTTATGACTGAAGAAATCAGAACCAGGTTCTCACCGGCTGGTCCTATGCAGAGTACGCGAGGGCGATTGCCAGGCTCGCTTTTTTCGGTTAAATTCTCGGTTGTTTTATGAGCATCCAGGCCCCAGAGGTCTTTGGCCGGGATAATTTCGGCATCATCCGGACCGATATCGATCATCACCGGCTCAGCAGCTTTTCCTTTGATGACGAGAACATCATATCCGCAAGATTTGAAAAAGTTGGCCCAGGTGCCGCCACAGTTCGAGCTGCCGATTAATCCGGTTAAAGGGGATTTGAAAACCATGTGTCCCCGGCAGGCTGTTGGTGCTCGTGTTCCGACGAGGGGGGATGTGGCAATGACCAATGTATTATCTGCTCCAAGGGGATCACATCCAGGTTCTATCTTATCCGTAAAAATGCGAGTCGCCAGACCTCTTCCCCCCAGATATTCTTCTATCATTCTGGGGTCAAGAGAGTGGATTTGGACCTGACTTCCGGACAGGTCAACCTCGAGGATTTTCCCGTGGTATCCGTGAAGCGGAGGAAGATTCATGTCAGTCTGGTTCTTATTGGATGATAGATTGTAAACACACTCACACACAAATTTCAAGAAAATATGGGGACGTTCCCCAAGGTACCACCTTAGCTCAATCATTCCTCGATTATGACCTGTCTTTTAAAAGATAATGCATTGGAGATGGGCAAGGTAGGCTAAGGTGGTACCTTGGGGAACGTCCCCTAAATTTGAACTGGAAATTTTCTTTTTTTCAATATATAGTTCTAAGTTGTCCTGATGAAGTCAACTATTCGCCTTGAGAAGGAGACAGAGATGAAAGGGCCATGGCAGTTGGTTTGGCTGCTTTTTTTCGCCTCGCTCTGGGGGCTGAGTGAAGTCGTCGCCGGTGAGGGACTCTACGCTTTGAACATGCCCTATGCCTCTGTATTCCTGACTGTATGGGCCTTGGTTATTTTGTCTCTGGGAAGAGGGCTTCTGAATAAACCTGGCTCTTCAACTCTCATGGGATGTGTCGCTGCCCTGTACAGAATGGTGAACGCCGCCCCGTTTTTCTGTCACATATGGGGGATTGTTTTTATCGGTATGGCTTTTGATCTGGCTTCGTCTCTATTAATGAAGGAAGGACGCAAGTTTTTTCTCAGAGGCAGCCTGACAGGAATAACCAGCGCCTATTTAGGGAACGCTCTTTTTGCTGTTATCATGACTTGGATTCTCCGCAACGAATACTGGACTGTAGCCGGTTTGTCGAAGGTGCTCGATCATGTGTTCATCAGCGGGAGCCTCGTGGCCGTTGCCGCTTCCGGAGTCGTGCCGCTGGGACACTGGCTGGGCCGGAAAGTGGATGGCTTACCCAGCCTGAGGACAGGGTGGGTCTACAGTACGCTCACGCTTCTGGTTGTGGGACTCTGGACACTGGTGCGAATAGTGAGATAAGACAGAGGAAGTTCCACAGGTCAGAGATTGCCTGTTAGATTGACCGGTTCCTTTTCAGGCATTAGCTGGAAAAGTCGTCAAGTGCAAGGTTAAGCTTTTTCGCATTTAGTGGCAAAATGAAAGAAAAGATAAAAATGAGAAAGAATCATATAAGCAGGGTGAAGTCAGGAATAAAATATTTGAGACCGGGTTTGGTTCTCATCCTGGTTTCCGGCCTGTTCATCCTTTTATCTGCTCAAACACAGTTGAGTGTCTATATTGAGGAAGTGCTCGTCATCGGAGATTTATATGAAGATTTGCTTTATCAGCGTCCAGGGCTGACAGTGGATGATGAAGAGAATATTTATATTACGGATTTAAGGAATAATCTCATCAGGAAATTTGATAGAATCGGAGAATTAATAAAAGAAACAGGTCTAAAAGGCAGAAAGCCCGTGGGACTGCAGGGGCCCAGTCTGATCAAGTATCACAACAAGAAACTATATGTTTCTGAAGTGTCGAGTCCCGGGATTCTCGTTTATAACCAGGATTTAGAGTATGAGATGGAAATTCCCATCCCGTTTACTATCACTGATATGCATATCATTTCAGATGTGCGGATTGCCGTCACAGCTCTGAAGAGAGAATATGAAGAAGGAAGAGCCATCTACTGCATATACATCTATGATATTGAGACGGAAGAGACTGAAAATATAATTTATGCCCGGGGAAGAAGACTGACGATGATGAATATGGTTAATTTTGTCGTGGATAGAAGAGGTGAATTCGTTCTGGCTTACAACTGGGAAGACAAGATTGAAAAACTGGATAGCGAAGGAGAAGTCCTCTGGACTCAGAGCTTATTGGATAGGAGAGCGGTGAGGATGCGAAAGGAGAATGATCCCAGGCCCGCCTTCGAGGAATATCCCGTTGAGGCCGCCTACAAGGGAATCGCTCTGGACAACCGGGGATACATACTGGTTTTGGGAGGGCATCTCTCTGAAAATGCCAATCGAGATATCTATGTCCTGAGAGAGAATGGTCAATACCTGACTACTTTTACTTTGCCAGAGCCGGCCAATGCCATCCACATGGATAGGAATAATTTTCTCTATACGCGTTCGTCAAAAGGAACCTCTTTCAGAAAATACGCCTTGAAATATTTTTATGAATAGGTCGTTTCTCTTCCATGCATCAATCTCTCCGATTATTTAAATTGATTTTCTTGAATTGAAATGTTCGAATAGATTCTTTCTTTCTTAAAACCTGTCACCTTAGGTGAAGGAGAGAGGAGGAGCCGGAGTCAAGCGTTGACTCTGGAGGGATAAACGGCGATGACTTCGAAAGAACGGTTCCTCAAAGCATTGAAGAGGAACAAACCTGACCGGCTTCCGGTGACGACCCATCATGTGATGCCCTATTTTTTGAAAACGCACATGAATGGCGTGTCTTGCCAGGATTTTTTCGACCGCTTCGGACTGGACCCTATCCATTGGGTCGTCGCTCATAAACCCGACCCTGCCCGGAAGGAATACGTGGACCCGGAACAGGGCGAATTGGATTTTTTACAAGCGCCTCGTATCTGTTCGGATAACTGGCAGATCAGAACCACACACCTTCCTGACCGCGAATATCAGGCAATCCAATATGAATTTATCACGCCGAATAAGACTCTCTTCATGATCTTAAAGAGCGATGAACACACGACCTGGGTGACAGAACGGATGATCAAGGAAAAGTCCGATATTGATATCTTTGCCGCCTACGCTACGAGACCGGTCTGTGATGTGGAAGAGGTCAATAAAGAAGCGCATTCGTTCGAAGAACGAGGCATGATTCGCGGCTCCATTCCCGGGTTCGATGTCTACGGACAACCCGGCTGCTGGCAGGATGCCGCCGTCTTATACGGAATCGAAAAGCTCATCCTGGAGACTTTTGATGACCCGGAATGGGTCCATTCATTCTTGAAAATTTTACTGGAGAGAAAAAAACACTTTGTCCAATCCATGGCGGGAGCAAACTTCGACCTCCTCGAGCACGGAGGAGGAGATGCCTCCTCCACTGTTATTTCCCCGAAGATCTTCGAACAATTTGTCGCTCCCTATGATGCAAAGCTGATTGAAACGGCCCATCAGATGGGGCAGAGGGTTGTCTACCATACCTGCGGAGGCATGATGCCCATCCTGGAGATGATTGCGGATATGAATCCGGATGCCATGGAGACGTTTACGCCACCGGCTATGGGCGGAGATGTGGAATTGCGAGAAGCGAAGAGGAGGATCGGGCAGAGAGTGTGCATGATCGGAGGTTTCGACCAGTTCCATTACTTGAAAGACTGCCCTCCTGAGGAAACGAGGAGAGCTGTCCGTCGCTGCTTTGACGAAGCGGGGGAGGGAGGTGGCTTCATCCTGGCGCCTTCAGACCATTTTTTCGACGCGGAGGCAGATCTGCTCGAAGCGTATGCGGATGAAGCCAGGAAATGCAGATACTAATGGACCTGAATTATTCATAAAATATGCCGACACTATACATTATTTTCAATGATATGAGCTGCTTAGGTAGATTTTTCTCGCGATCAAGATTCGAACTTTCTTTATTGTTCAATCATCCACTCTATACCGGCATCTTTTACCCTTTGGGCGAGCCGATCTCACTGCATCTGCTTTGTTGCGGCCCAATCGCGGTGGTGAACCACAGCTTCATAGGCCGACGCCTCGCATCTACAGCAACCTCGACTCGTGAATAATCCAGGTGAATTAAAAAATCACGTATAACTGAGGCAAACTCTTCAGGTTTTTCTTCGAATGCAAAATGACTTGCTTCAGCCATCACTTTGAGGATTCCTTTCTGAACTAGTGTGGCGTACTCCTGACTGACCGCTTCAGATTGAATATCCCGAGCACCATGGATAACCAGCACGGGTGCGCTTATTTTTTTAACGTATTCCTTTAAGTCATATGTCATGCCCATGGAAAGATAAAGGGCATGAACCATCCATCCTCCCAGGCCTTTTGTTTCTTCTGTTCCCTCGTCCAAACCAACGCCTTTTTTTCCGAGCGCAGCCACATAAAATTTGGCAAAACCACTGTTTATCCTGGCCAACTCCTCCTCGCTTTTTTGGAAGATTGCTCCGTAATTGAAGTATTCCTTTAAGAAGAGATCGAACTCGGCCTGCTCTTCCGGGGAGAAATGTGTCCTCATCCGGTCCATCCCGCCGTGAGGGGAGGGAAGGGAGAGAACGTCAGCCGGAGAAATTAAAACAAGCTTCTCGACTCGTTCTGGAAATTCAAAGGCATAGAGCGTTGCCAGGAAGGCTCCGTAAGAGTGACCGATGAGTATAAGCTGATCTTGCCCTAAAATATGTCGGATACGTTCGATATCGGCTAACTGGGTTTTGATGCCCAGTAGCTTGTTCAGAATGCCCATGTTCTGGAGAAAGTTTTGAGATTCGAATTTATCCACGGGCCGTGTGGATTTCCCGCATCCCCGTTGATGATAATAGATGAAGCTGTAGCCCTTGACGGATGCGAGTCCTTTCCAGGGGCTGTAGGGAGGCATGCCTGGTCCCCCATGGAGAATGAGAACAGGTTTTCCCTCTCCCTGGGAAAAGCGGTACAAAAGGATTTTATCCTCGACTTTCCAGAAGTTTTCTTGGATTCCTTTTTGATCTGGAGGAACGAATGAATCCTTTAGATTTTTATCCTCAGCTAGTTTTCCCGGAGAATACAGAGAGGTCTGCGAGAATATGGCTGTGATGAAAATAAAAGAGAGTGTTATGATTATGGTGATTCTTTTTTTCATTTGAGTGCTCCCTATTTTATTGAAGTCATCACCCAGAGCAGCAGGATGATCACTCCCACCAGAATCCAGCTTCCGCCGAATCCCAGATAGTCGGTCTTGGTGGGTTTGAGAATTTCCCAGTTCGATCCGGGGAATAGCTTGTCTTTTTCGAATTTTCCCGGATTCCTGTAGGAGTCTTCCAGCGCCTTCCTTTCTTCCTCAGGAGTCTTCTGGACTGGAGTGTGCAGTCTGGCAAAGAACCTGTCCAGATGAGGCTTGGGAGCGGGCTTGGTCACGAATGAGACAAGAAAAAGAAAGAGGAAGGGAAAAAGAGCATCAAAGAAGAAACGGATAGCCACAAGTTGGGCTTTAGTCCAGGAAGTGAAGTCAATGCCCAGCCAGCTCAGCACCCAGATTTCCGCATGAAATCGTCCCAATCCCTTTTTCGGTGAATCGGGATCAGCTGGATCGGTCCGGGCCACGTTCTCGAAGAAAACGCCGACGGCCTCGATCGTGTGTTCTTTTTTTATCTCCTGGCCGATAAACTCGGCTCTTCCTTTTTCCACATCGTCCCGGAGGGCGCTGACAGTCACAGTCACTGTTTTAGGCTGGGTTTCGAGAAGAAAGGACGGATTGTGCTTGGCCCAATTCAAGGTCTGGAAAAGATTGGGGATGACAGCGTAGATGAGGAGGCAGATAATCACCTGGGTGAACACCGCCGATTTTGTCAGCCTTCGCCAGACGAAACCCAGCCAGATGGAGGCGCCAAAGATGGCTGGTATAGAGATGATGTACTTGAACAGAACGAGCAGGTTATTGATCAAGAGCGCCACAGCAATTCCTCCGAACAAGGTCACAGCTATGGCAATCCTGCCGACAAAAAGATAATGCTTTTCGGATTTGTTCGGCTGGAAAGGCTGGTAGAGGTTTCTGATAAAAAGTGCGGAATAGGACACCGCGCTGGCATCGAGTGTGGACATGTTCGCCGCCAGAATCCCGACGAGCATCAGGCCGATTGCTCCCGGGAAGAGCAGATCTTTGGACATGAATCCCCAGATCAAATCCGGGTCGTGGAGCATACCGGCGTAGAGCCCGATCGCCAGCAGGCCTGCCAGAGCCCAGAAGATCATGATGAATCTTTTGAAAAACATGCCGCCGATCATCCCGAAGCGCGCGGTCACCTCATTCTTGGCCGAGCCGGCCGTTTGCATCCCGGAGGCAACCGCGACGATGGAGACGAGGTTGGCGAGGACCATGGCCAGAATCGTGTACCAGGCGTATTCGCTCATGGTCACAGAGCCGAAGAGTTCAAACATGTAGTCAGGTACAGAGGCGTGAAGTCCTGAAAAACCTCCGATCTTAGCCAGGCCGACGGGGATGAGGATGAAAGAAAAAATGATGATCAGAAATCCCTGGATCGCATCAGTGATGACAGCTGCCCGGAATCCCCCGAGCATGGTGTAGACCGAGACTATAATGGCATAGATGAGATAGAAGAGAAGAGGGTCTGTGTAGGAGATGAAAGAGTGCAGTTCGCCCCGCTTGTTTTTCTCGTTCAATTCTTCATAGCGGATTCTTTCTTCCTGGCTGATCCCTTCATCCAGCCTCGATTTGAGATCCTGGTATTCCCTGAATTGTTCAACGCTCTGCCGTTCCTCATAGGAGCATTTCTCTAAAGGCTTGGGCGTCATGGCCATCATGGTTTTCGCTGCCACCATGTAGCCGACTCCGCCTCCCAGGATGGACAGCAGCAGGATGAAGATTGCGTAGCTTCCCCCCAGGGGTTTGCTTTTGAACCGCTCCGTGAAATAGTCGCCGATAGTCGTCAGGCGGACTCGGCGGAAGAAGAATGTGGTGAACCAGTAAAAAGGAGTTAAGAAGAGAACCAGGTACTGAATCCACATGCCGCCGATTCCCTGGCGGTAGATTTCCCTGGAGACAGCCACGGCCTGGTCGGCGTTGGTCGAACACCCGAAGTTGAGAAAGAACTGATAGAATTTGCCGAGCTTGCGGCCGGCGAGAAAGAAATCACCAGTATCCTTTGTTTTTTGGGCTGCGCGTTTTCCCAGCCAGAGAATGATAATGATGTAGAGGAAGATTACAGTCACATCGATGATATGCAGTCCCCAAATAGACATCTGACCTGCCTTAGTCATTAGTATTTACTGCGGATAAGATATAAAGTCAATGTTTCATAATGAGATGGATTGGAAAGAATAGATGGAACAAAGGGGATAAGCCTTTATGCTCTGTAATTAGGTAACTCTTTTGCCAATGATATTGAAGGCCAAACTGTCATTGCGGGCGAAGCGTGGCAATATCATCCTTTCATGTCATTGCGAATGAAACGCGGCAATCCCGTATGGAAAGAATGCAAATGTTTTTATCAGATTGCTTCACTCTGTTCGCAATGGCATTATAAAAAAGTTACAGAATTATTGAGCGAGTACACCTATCCCCATTTTTTTATTGGATGGATTTTTTTTGGAAAATAAGATAAAAAGAGTGAGTGTTCCCAGGGATAAAAGATCACTTTCCTTATCTGCATGATGGAATTTAGATGAGCGAGAAAACATTCGTAAAGACCGGAAGAGATGAGTTTGACTGTTTCATTCCCAGGGTCAAGTCGTTTCTCGACCAGGATTCACTCGATCTGATTATCGATGGAAAAAAGATCAGAGGCTTCAGGACTCCTGATACAAAATCCATCTGGATTAGAGACTACAGCGACATGCTCAGAGGCGTGAAGTATTTCGAGAGCGATCTCAAAAGCACCATAGACCATTTTGCCGAGACGCAGGCTGAGACCGGCCGGGTATTCGATTATTTCACCACTTTTCCTGAAAAGCTTCCCTGTGAACGGGAGAACTGGACAAAGTACGTGCGCGTTCCTGTTGAGGCGGATGTCGAGTACAGGTTCGTTAAAGCCGCTTTTTTGTCCTGGCAGGCCACTGGAGATGACCAGTGGGTCAAAAGGTTGTTGCCCAAAATGGAGAAAGCTCTTCAGTATGTACTTTCTCATCCCTGGTACTGGGATAAGGATAGAGAGCTTATCAAGCGCGCCTACACCATCGACACCTGGGATTTTGCCTACACCGCAGGGGCTCACGACTGGCTTCAGTTCCAGGTCACCGATGACACATTCTGGGGAATCATGCATGGGGATAACAGCGGCTATTTTGAGGCATTCCGGATCATGGCTGCTCTCTACGATTATTTTCAGAATAGCAAACTCTCCAAGTCCTGGCTTGACCGCGCCGAGGCTCTCAGGGAGAAAATGAACCAAACGTGCTGGAACGGAAAGTTTTACACTCATTTTGTGAAGCTGACTCCGGTCACCATCCCGGGCGTGGATGAGTCCCTGCAGTTGAGCTTGAGCAATCCGATGGATATCAACAGGGGCGTTGCCACACATGAGATGGCTGTTTCTATCATCCGGGAATACAGGGAGCGAAGAGAGCAGACGGACGCCTTTGCAGAATGGTTTTCGATTGACCCGCCGTTTCCTGACGGGATTTTTGGGGATGAAAAGCTCAAGAAGGGGGCATACGTTAACGGAGGTATCATGCCTCTTGTCGGCGGTGAGCTGGCTAAGGCGGCCTTTGACCATGGATTTGAAGAGTATGGCATGGACATCCTGAAGCAGTACTCAGAAATGATCTCGACGACCGGAGAAACATACCTCTGGTATTTTCCTGACGGCACACCGTCCACAGCGGAAACCAGCACCAGTCCTGAAGCCACTCCGACAGATGGCTGGGGTTCGAGCGCCATGCTCTACGGCTTCCTGGAAGGACTGGCCGGCGTGGAAGACAGGCTTAAACTGTTCAAAAAGATTCGCCTTTCGCCCCGCTGGTTGGCCGCTGGGATTGACCGAGCTGAAGTTCAGCTGGGATATCGAGATTCGGATGATGTCTTTGGCTATGCTTTTCAACATGAAGGAGGCCTGGTATCACTCGATATTCTTTCCCCAATTTCGGAAGTCGTATTTCATGTCTTGGTTCCCAGAAGTTCTGAAGCGCACTCTGTATCCATAGATGGAAAGGATGTTGAATACAGGAACGTTCAGGTAGAGGAGAGCTGCTATGTGGATTTCAAGGCCAGCATCGAGAAGGGGGCAGCCATTAAAATCAACCTGACAAAACGGGAATGAATGTTGTGAACAAAAAATACAGCCGAATTTTGCTCGCCATCTCTCTTCTTGTCATGCTCGTTGGATGTGCCCGCCAGCAGGAAGAGGAAAAAGCCTACAGGGAAGTCCTGATATCGGCTGGAGAGGTGATAACCAAGATGGCATCAGCATGTATCAGCCATGCCCGGTCGTATATAAGTATCAGGGAATATGCCCGTATCACTGGAGAGGATTTCGACGCCATTGTCGACAAGATACTCGGAAGTGACTATCAGGAAGTACTGGCTCAACTAAAGGCTAATAAGATGAAGATCGATGAATTCATGGAGGGATTGGAGGAGCCCCCTTCAGCACTCGCTGGGCTGTATGGAAAATTGTTCGAGCTTCATGCACTCTATTCGAAGATACATGCTTTGGCCGTGAGTCCTTCCGGATCAATAGAGGAGTACAGTGTTTCGATCAATGACTTGGAGAGTCAGATGAATGACTTGAAATCCGGGATGGATTTGCTTTATGAGCAATGATCCCTGATTTGGAGGGATGCAAAGGAGGAGAGGATAATGGCATCAGAAAAAGAACAGAAGGTTTATGAGACGTTGGATAAACTCGACATTCCCTATGTCCGTCACGAGCACCCTCCTGTCTTCACCGTAGAGGAAGCAGAACAGCACTGGAAAAACATCACCGGCGCCCACTGCAAGAATCTTTTTCTCCGCAACAAAAAAGGAAACCGTCATTATCTGGTTGTGCTGGACAGTTCTAAAAGAGCGGATCTGAAAGCGCTGGAAAAACAGCTCGGGGAAGACAGGCTCAGCTTTGCTTCCCCCGAGCGAATGATGCGCTTCCTCGGATTGGAGGTTGGCGCTGTCTCACCTTTCGGCTTGATCAATGACACTCAAAAAGAAGTGAAGGTCATCATCGACCAGGATCTTAAAGAGGCGGACAGCATCAATTTTCATCCCAATGTCAACACCGCAACTGTGGGATTGAGTTTTTCGGATTTTGAGAAATTCTTATCGTTCTGTGGCCAATCCATCCGTTTTCTTCGGTTTTAACGCTTTGATTTTCTGTAATTATGATGAGGCCTGGAGTGGCTATGATACTTGCAGGGAAATTGTGACTTAGCTCTGAGTCTCGATAGCCAGATAAAGCCTCATTCCTTTTTTTGACGCTCTGCGGTAAGCCCAGTCATTGTTGAGCGGAATTTTTGCGGAGCAGCTCTTTCAAGGCCTGGATATCCCTCAAGAGCCGACTGTCGCATACTGTGGGCCATTCTTCTCTTTCCGTGATATCCAAGCGGTCGGTCCGAAACAGCTCCTCTGTTTTCTGGCTCAGCTGAATAAGGCTTGAAAGCTCAGGCACAGTGAGGTCGGGAAACTTGGAGAGGAAGTCTGGGTCAAAAATAGGGAGATGGAACCTTCCTCCGTGGTCCTCTATCGAGAGGTTGATTTCATGAGGAAGCGAGGCAAGGCTCCCAATGATTTTCTTGAAATCTATGATCCCTTTTCCGATCTCTGCCGGAAATGTGACAAATCCTTCGGAGGTAAGAAGTATCGCGCCGTCCTTGATATGTGTACTGACCACCCAGGGAAGAATTCTTTCTGCTGCCATAACAGGGTCCTCCAGCATTGTCAGGAGGTTCATTGTATCCAGACAAATGCCGAGATAGTCGCCTGGCGCTGCATCGCAGGTGTCGAATAATCGGAGTAGCTCATGAGTGGTGAATTCGAAATGGGTTTCTATTGCCAGGATCACATCGTGGTCCTTGAACATTTGGCGCTGGGATTTAAGGCTCTTTGCCATTTCCTTCAGGAGCGTTTCAGTGGGCGGGCTCTCCGGATTCCAGCGCATCAAGCCTCCTGAACAAGACCGAATGATCCGGGTTCCTAAAGCCGCGGCTTCTTTCGCTGCGGTCCGGTTTATCTTACGAATATCCTTTTTTTTCCAGGTCTCCACATCAAAAGGAATATGCTGGCCCCCGCCCCATTCCAGATAAAGGTCATTGGACGCGGCGAATTGGGCCAGGCCCTTCAAATACTTGTCGTCGATTTCCTTTCTCTGCTCTTCGTTGAGTCCGGAGAACTGGACACCCTCTGCTCCGTTATCCTTCGCCCATTCCAGGATTTGAAGAGGATTTAACTGAAGAGGCTCCAGGCCGTAAGTATCAATCCCGATTGGCAGTGTTTTCATTGGTTAATCCTGATCGATCATTTTTCTCAAGTGTGGGGACAGATTAGAATCCTGCTCGTCTCTTGTCAAGCTATAATAAGAATATAAATGCATCTCTATTTCCGTGATGGATAAAGCAATAGTGGAGTCTCAGGGAAGACCAGGCTGAGTGTTGAGAAAACCGTTTGAAGGTGGAGCGGGCACGGTTCCTCTCCGTAGGAGAGGAGAGCGGAGCCTGAAACCGAGCAGGCTTTGACTCGCTGGGGCAAAGGCTGCGTTTTTTCGATGCACTCAGTTTGGTCTAAAGCCCATCCTGTTATCATGGGATAAAAGATGATTCCTTAGTATTCCAGGAAATACGGGAAGGATTCTCTCACCTTAAGATATACAGTATGCGTATTGTTTTTCCTCTTCTTTCTATTGTGACCTCGAAACGGCTCTCATCCTTGAATTTCATGTAGAGGTCAAGCATGCCTTCCACACTGTCCAGTTCGACATCGTTTATTTTTTTGACAATATCATTCCTGCGGATACCGATCTGGGATATGATGCTCTTTGCTGGCAGACCAGTGATCCTGAATCCGCTGACTCTTCCGTCCACCATATTGGGAACGAACCTCGCTTCTTGCATGATGAGTGGAAGGTCCTCTTCGAGCCTCCTTTCCATTTCAGCTCTGTCGAATTCCATACGGATGACATCGCTTTCTGTCCTTTGCGGTTCAGCAGGTTTCTTCTCAGGTGGAGGAGGAGGGATGACCGCAGGTTTTTTCTGCGGAGGGGCCTGCGTTCTGGTGATTCGTCCTCTCCCCAAAAATATCCTGTACGTTTCTTCCCCTCTTGTGAGGACAATATGGTTCTCTAAAACCTGACTCAGAGTAAGGTCTAGAATTTTTTCACCGACGCTGAGCATTTGGATTTGTCCTGTCTGCTCATTTTTTAAGATGGCGACTGACGTAGACACATCTTTCGAGACGATAACACCGACCAGGGATAGGGACGGAAGACGGACTCCCTGTTCTTGAGCAGGGACGGCTCTCTGGATACCGAAAGCGGTTAAAATGATAAAGAATCCGAATAATAGGAAAGGAATCCATTTCAACCTGACTTTTTCGGAAGGATACCTTTTCATTTTATTTATTTTCTGAACTAAAAAGATTTCTAATCGCCGAATCTCCCGGTGTTTCTGTTGTTTTTGCGGAATTTCGGCCAGGGCGAGACAGCCAGTCCGGGACTTGTCGTTCTTATGGCAAACAGGTGCCCGAGCCATACACCTTCCCATGTCGTCTGATGAGAGCCTATATACAGCGTCCCATCATTGAGCAGTGCGGGCGAAGACCAGTTATTCCCACCGTACAAAGGCACACTCCATTTCAGGGTTCCATCCGGGTAGACAGCGTACAGAGAGCCTGTTTCAGCTCCGAAGTAGATCATCCCGTCAGCCCCCACAGTCGGTGAGCTGTAGATATCATCAGCCGTTTGTGTGACTTGAGGGACATCAAAAGCCCATTTCAGAGTGCTGTCCGGGTAGAAAGCTAGCATCTGAGCGGGAGTTCCAGGCCAACCGGATTTGGTGCCCACATAGATTGTCCCATCCGGAGCAATCGCCGGTGAGGAGCGGAGCACCCGATAGTTTCCTGGGACAGTGTAACACCATTTTTTCGTGCCGTTGGGATTGACCGCATA
>Ga0180437_10007116_pt1 | contig 14697 bp, 15 predicted proteins | sample SS_ome_4_FD_132410 | JGI IMG/M metagenome (GOLD analysis project Ga0180437, IMG submission 132410) | Hypersaline lake sediment archaeal communities from the Salton Sea, California, USA - SS_3_D_1 metaG | ecosystem: Environmental > Aquatic > Non-marine Saline and Alkaline > Hypersaline >...
ACGGTCCCCGCGGCTGTCCCGATCTCACTCCGCGGGACTGGCGAGCAGCTCCGAGGAGGAAAGCCAACTCCTCTGGCTGCGCACCGACTGACGCACAATAGGCGGTTTCTCAACACCCCCTAACGAGTGTCTTGTATCACAGTAGTAACTCCGGGAAGAGACCGGAGTGTTTGAGGAAGGCGCATCCCAGTGTCGGATGACGGCGGATGCGGCGGATGCCGCGGTGGACGTGGGTAGCCAGTTCCTCCACGGTCTCGGGGCACAGGTTCGCCAGCTCTCGGGCCGACAGGTTCGCCCAGATGGTCTCCACCGGGTTGAGCTCTGGCGCGTAGGACGGCAGTGGTTCCACCCGCAGCCAGTGCCCTTGCGCCTCCAGATGGCGACGGGTAGCGGTGCTGCGATGGGCGGGCAGTCCATCCCAGAGCAGGATCACCGGGTCCCGAAGATGTCGGTGCAGCGAGCGCAGGCTGTCCACAATCCATGCGCTGTCCACAGTGCCCGGCCGCAGGGAGAACAGCACCCGCACGCGACTGACATCAGCCGAGACGGCCAGCATCCCGATCGCCGAGAGCCGCTTCCAGTTGAAGGGCTGGCGCAGCACCGGGGTCTTGCCCCGCGGCGCCCAGGTGCGTCGCACCGAGGGCCGCTGAGAGAAGCCCGCTTCGTCCCAGAACACGAGCGTGGTGCCTGTTTTCAGCGCCCCCTTTTGATCCGGGGCCAGCGCTGTCTGAGCCAGGTCGCGATCTTCTCCTCGTCCCGCTCCACTGCCCGCTTGGCTGGTTTCTGGCAGCTCCAGCCCAGCTTGCGCAATAGCAGCCAGACATGACCTCGATGGTAACGCACCCGGAAACGATCCCAGATCAGCTTCCTGATCCGCGGCCCGGTCCACAGCTCGGTGGCATACCCAGCTGCCGCCGGCCCTGCCAGCAAGGTCTCCTCCAGTTGCTGCAGTTGCTTGGCCGACAGACGGCGCGCTGGCCCAGGCATGGCATTACGTCGCAGCCCAGCTTCTCCGTGCGCCTTCCAGGCCTGATGCCACCGGTTCGCACTGGCCGTACTCACCCCCAGCCGCCGCGCCACGTCCGCCTGCGTCAGCCCTTTGCCAAACAGCTGACCAGCCTCCAGCCGTCGGCGCTCCATCGCCGCCAGATCTCGTCCCGATCCAGAGTGAGAGGTCTTCATGCATGGCCATTACCACGGATGAAGGGAAAACTACTCTAATACAAGACGCTCTTTAGTTGCTGGCTTTTCTGGACCTCCTCGAAGTGCTCAAACAGTGCGGTCCAGAGGTAGAGCAGGAGGTGCGGGATGCAGCTCAGACCACAGCCAATGACGGCCGAGAAACCCAGCAGTCATCGGGGTTTCTTGGCTGTCGGCGATAGCCGGAGAAGAGCAGTGGAGTGGGCCTGTAAGCCGAGTTGTCGGTCCAGTCGAATGGCGTCGAATGGCGCTCTCTGCGAAATCCTCGGCCCACTCGCGGCTCGCATCCCGACTCCATCGTCATTTGGAGAGGACCCCGCACAACGCTGAGCGGCTTCAGTCTGGCTCTGGATGGCTTCAGGCCCCGCTCGTGCTCCGGAGAGATGGCGCTTCATGGGTCCGCGTATGGTGTCAGATCGCGCCAGATCCGTGCCAGATTCGGACAGGACGGCGCCGGGCGGAGGTCCGCCTCAGCAAGTTCTCGCCGCGCATGCCGGTGATCGCCGGATTTCCGCGGCCGGATTTGCGCTATAATAGTGAGGGCCCCGCTGCAGCGTGATGGCGCGCGTGAGGGCTGAATGAGACCGATCATGAAGAGGGTGGAAGGCAGGTATGACGGGTCGGCAGTCGTCCTTGAGGAGGAGGTTAATATCCCGGCGGACACCGAGGTGGAGGTCCTCATCCCCGAGCGGCGATCGGTCACGGCACTGCTGGATGAGCTCGATCGTGTCCCTGTCGGTGAGACCCTGGCTCTGGAGGAAGTGGTAGCGCTGGTACATGAGGTCCGTGCCTCACAGAGATGAGAGTGCTGGACGAGATCGGAGCGCGGGTGCACGGGGTCCGTGAGCCGAGGTGACGAAGGAGGAAGCGACGATGGCAAGTTCACAGGCAACAGCCGAGGTGTTCTGGACCGCGTTCATGAGCATGCAGAAGGGGGAGCGGCGGGCCTTCCTGGAGCGCTTGATCGCGGACCCGCGCGTGCGGGAGGATCTGTTGGACGCAGCGCTGATCGAGGAACGGCGGCACGAACCGCGACGGCCACTCAAGGACGCACTGGAGGATGCTGCCTCCTCGAAGGCCCGGCGATAGCGGTGAGTTACCGGATCGATCTGGTCCGAAGCGCGGAGCGCGAGTTGCGGGCGCTTCCGGCTGTCATTTACCGGCGGGTGGTAGCGAGGCTTCTTCGCCCAAGCGAAGAAGCGCGGCCGCGCGGCTCGCGTAAGCTCTCCCATGGCCCAGGCTGGCGACTCCGCGTTGGTGACTATCGAGTGCTCTACACGGTCGACGACGAGGCGCGCGTCGTCACGATCTACGCCGTGGGCCATCGGCGCGATATCTATCGTGGTTCGTGAGACCCCTGCCCGTCACTCACCCAGCGGCCGCAACACCACGGCGTCGTGATCACCGGACTCGCTCGCCTCAACTGAGCCAAGGCTCTCCTCCGGTTCTCCCTCGGTTCCCTCGGTCCAGCCGACCGGGGCTTGATGGCCCCCTCCGCCCAGATAGCAGCGACAGACATGGGCCCACAGCTCTCCCCGGCGCGCGCCCCGGCCGGCCTCCTGTTTCGCCCGCGCCATCGCCTGCTCGAAGGCGTCGTGCTCGCGATGCAGCATCACGGCTGTCACGGGTATCGGCGCCTGCGCCTCGTGGGCAGCTACCTCTTCCTCCAGCCTGCGGCTGAGATCGGCTGGCAGCTTGAGCAACTCCAGACTATCGCGCAGCTGCTCTGTCGACCAGGGCAGCATCGCCGCCAGATCCTCCAGCGTGAGCTCGCGATGCAGATCGTGCACCAGGGCTCCCGGCCGGTCAGGCACGGGCTGGCCCCGGAGGTAGTTCAGCTGGAGGCCCCGGATCTTCGCCTCCTCCGGTCCCACCTCCCACACCTCACAGGGCAGCTCCCCGAGGCCCAGCTCTCCCGCCGCCTTCCAGCGGTGATAGCCGTCGACGAGCCGGTAGTGACCGGGCCGTTCGGGATCGGGGGCCACTTTGAGGGGCTCCATGAATCCCTTGCTGCGGATGCTCTCCACCAGCTTCGGGTAATGGGCCTCGTCGAACGCGTTCACGTTCCAGTCATTGGGGTGGATAAGATCCCGTCGGATCGTCGGCATCAGCTCACTCCTTCCCCGGCGAGAAGCAGCAGTTCGCGGTTCTTCGCCCTCTTCTCCTGGGAGGCGACGGAGGCGAGGTGCTGGTAGGCGATCTCCTTCACCCACACCGGTCGGAACTGCGCCACCGCCTCTTTCAGCTGCTCCGCGTCCGCCACCGCATTGCCGTAGGAGATCACCCACAGCGGATATTCTCCGCAGAGGCTCAGCAGTTGCACGAGCTCGGCCAGGCCGTCTTTGGTCGAGAAGGCGTTCGGCCGGTGGCTTTCTCCCAGGAGCTCGTCCAGAATGCGATACTCGTCCTCATAGGCCAGCGTGCCCGCGTAAGGGGGATCGAGGTAGAGGATCTCGGCTCCCCGCCCAGCGCGGATGGTCTCGCGGGCCTCGGCCTTCATGGCCGTACATCGCAGGGCGCCCCGCATGACGCCGGTGTTGACGGCATGGGCGATCCGGCGAAGGGCCGGCAGCGGGTGCTCGGCATTGGCGGCGATGGCCTGGTGGTAGGTGCTCTTGATGTCGTCGTATCTCCCCTCGGCGAAGGGGCGGTTGAAGGCATTGGGGGCTCGAAACTGTGCGTGGGGCCGTAGCGAGAAGACGTACTTCACCAACAGCAGCCGCAGCAGATCGCGCTTGACGGGATCCGCTACCCCGGCCGCAACGGCGAAGGCATTGTCCAGAAAGCGGGCGACCTCCCGGGTGAAGGTGTCAGGCACATGGCGGGCCTCGATCCGGTGCCGGTTGTCATCAGAGGCCACGAACAGCCGCAGCAGGTCCGCCTCGGCCAGCGTGACCGAGTCGTTCTCGATCAGTGCTCGGCCCACGATCGCGGAGCGCTCGGCCAGGTCTCCGCAGACGACCCCGAAGCCCCGCGCCTTGGCCCAGAGGCTGACGGCGCCTCCCCCCAGAAAAGGGTCGACCAGCCGCAGCTGCGACCAGGTGCTCGTCGGATACACCCGCGCCAGCGCGCGGAAGATGATCCGGCAGAGCGCTCTCTTCCCTCCGAAATAGGGCGGCAGTGCACGGTAGCCTTGCCAAGGCATGGACCTTCCTTCCCTACCAGCCCGCCGGCCGCACGGAGGAGGCGCGGGTCACCGGCAGTTGGGCCACCGACCAGGCGATGGCGGCCGCAATCACCAGGTCGTCGAGCTTCCCTTCCTCCGCCTCCAGCCGCCCGTCTCTGTTGACGAACGTCAGGCACTCATCGATGAGCGAGGGAGATCGCAGGACGATCTTGCCGTCGGCGATGGCCGCGGCGAGCCGGTCGATCATCATCGGCTTGGTGCGGGTGTTGGTGGGCCAGCCCAACTCCGGCGTGTTTCCCGTCCGAAGCCCGTCGCTGTGGTAATAGAGCCATGGATATCGAAGTTCGTGGCGCAGCACGTGCAGGGCCGTCAGGCCGTGGTTGTTGTTATCCACCGCCAGCTTCGGCTTGCCGTAGATGGAGGCCAGCGCAGACAGCAGCCTGGCGAAGACGTCCGGCCGCCAGCGGCCGTGGAGCTCGGCCACCTGCTCCTTGGTGGTTCGGTCCAGCACCACCGCCGCGGAGCAGTTTCCTGACTCCAGGCCGGAGGCGACATCGGCTCCGATCGTGTAGTCATGGCCCTGTACCTGCTCCCGCCAGATGGTGAGCCGGCCCGGCAGGGGGTTGACCAGACCCGCCTCGGTCCTCCCTCCGCAGAAGTACCGGTAGCAGGAAAGAGGGGTCTCGATCCGCCGGGATGGCTCCTGGGCGGCACGGGCCCGCTGCTGCATCAGCGCGTCGGTGGAGAAGCAGCAGGCCCCGTTGGCGAGAAAGCAGCTGTGGTGGTCCTCCGGAAACTCCTGCTTGAACTTCTCCCTCAGCTCCCGCACCTTCTCCCGGCGCCAACGCAGCTGGTCATCGTCCACCCCCGAGCGCCTCTGCAACTCCCGCTCCTCCAGCGTCAGCTCCTCCAGCGGGGGCCCCGGCAGCCGGTAGCTCGGGTCCTCCCACCAGACATGGAAATGCGCGGTGAAGCGACTCTCCTCTCGCACCGCCTCCTGCCACATGTCGTAGAACAAGGTCCCGACGCCGTTGGGGGTGGACTCCAGCACGATGCTGCCGCTGTCCGGCACCGCCGTCAACAGCGCGCTCAGCGCCTCCTGTGCCTTGCGCCAGTGCGCGATCTCAGAGCACAGCAGGTTGTTGATGGTCTATCCCCGGCCGAAGTTCAGGCTGCCCGCCGTCCCCACGTAGAAGCGGCTCTCCAGGCTGGGCCAGTAGAACTCCCCGGCGTTGATCCGACCCGGCGGATGCTGATCGTGCCACCAGGAGGGAAGATGCTTCCACATGAACTGAACGATCTCGAAGATCGTCTCCGCCGACTCGATGTTGTGCGCGACGATCACCGAGTGGGTGTTGTGACGCAGCAGCGTGTCGGCCAGGAAGAGGGAACAGACCGCGGTCGTGAAGCCCATTTGGGGCGGCTTCAAGATCAGGTCCCGTCGGGTACGGTGCTGATAGTAGTCGTCCTGGGCGAAGTTGAAGGTCAACAGGACCGTTCGTCGCTCCTTGTCCCGGATGTAGCAGAAGCGTTCGATGAACAGCCGCGGCTCCTGGCGGAAGACCTGCAGCGCCTTGAGAGAGGTCAGGTCCTGTGATGGAGGGGTCATTTCAGCTCCTCCAGCCGTTTGATGTGGGCGGCGAGTTCTTCATCTGTGAAGCCAAACATGCCGAGCCCCAGCGCCAGGCTCTCGGGCACCTGCTTGAGCAGTCCCAGCGCCCGCAGGTTCCCGGCCCGCTTCTCGGTAGCGGCGATGATGGTGTTCAGCGCCCGCAGGCGCGCGGCGGAGTTCGGGGTGCTGCCATGGTAGGCCCCCCAGGCCTCTCGGAGGGCCCCGACATAGCTGGCGTCGATGTCGTGGGCGAGATCGCTCAGTCGCTCGGCCGACTCCGCCGCCTTCTCCAGCTGCTCCTTCGCCCTGGCTCGGGCGGCTCTGAGATCCCGGTTCACGGTGCGCGCGGACACCTGCAGCACCCGGGCGATCTCCCCCACGGTGAGCCGGCGCACCGCGTGCAGATGGAGCGCCTGGCGCCGCCGCTCGGCCAGACGGAGCCGTTCGCTCACCGAGGGCCGGTCACCCGGCATCGCTTCCCTCCCCCCGGTGGGGTCGCTGTCGCCGGCGATAGGCGTTCGAGCAGCGCGTCTTACAGAAGGCCTGGTCGGTGCGGTCGGGATGGAAGTACCGCCCGCAGGCCCGGCAGGGCCGCAGCAACCGGCCTTCGGCGAGGTCGTCGCTGAGCTTCAGGTAGAGGGCGACGATGAGGCTCGGAAAGCATATCCCCCGGAACCCGCCCAGGATAGGGTTCTCGGGGCGAGGCTTGGGACGTTTGCTGCGCCGGCGCACCTCGGGAGGAGCGGGTAGCTCCTGCCTGAAGGCCCATTGACGGTAGGCCTTCGCCTCATAGCGGTTGATGGCATCAGCGAGCAGGCCCCGGATGTAGCCGAAGCACTCCTCCGCGCTGAAGTCGCGCCCCGGGTCCTGCTCGGAGGGCTGCCACTCGCCGATGCTGCCGACGCGGCGGGCCAGCTCTTCCTCAGTGGCCCAGACCTTGTGGACGCGGCCTCCCAAGAGGAGGAGGTTCGCCAGCCGGCCGGTCGTAGGGGCGAGGCCCAGCACCCCGCGCAAGACATCGATCCGCCGGTCGGCCAGGCCCCAGTAGAGCCGGCAGGCGACCTCCAGCTCGAAGGCCAGCTCCCGGAGGTGCCAGACGGGCTCGTGCAGCCCCTGTTGGGTTGCCTCCGGAAGTAGACGTCGATCCTCTTTGCTGAATTGCTCCTGCCATTCGGTGTTGCGGACGGGCCCGAAGGTGGCGTAGAACGACAGCACGTCCTCGTCGCTCGCTGCTCCGGGGCCGGTGAAGACGCCGACGAAGTCCCCGAGCACCTGCTCGTCCTGAAGCACGGGATAGGCGCTCGTGAGTGAGGAGAGGAGAAGCTCCCGTGACTGCTCGCTGAAGTCAACGACCCGGAGGTCCTCGTGAGGCGAGTCCATCCCCCCAAAGAGCTCCAGCTCGGTTCCTTCGGCGAGTCTGGCGTGGACGCGATGCCAGACTTGGGCCATGATCATTGGGCCCGCCTTCTATGCTAGGAGTGACTATTCAAGGAAAACCGTCTTTTTATCCTGTCATCGGCGAACCATGCTGTCAAGTGGATGTCGGCAATTCGCGGGGGACGAGTTTCGGAATGGATCTTCCTTCCAGCAACGATGCAGAGAATGCGGCAGGCACCGTTTCGGTCATGCACGTCGGCGTCCCCTGCTCGACGCACTGCGGGGCGAGCCAGCGACGGTGGCGAACGAAGGGTCGGCCGGAGGGGACAAGAGGGCGCACCTCGAGCGGATGGTGTCCCGTTCATAGTTGAAGGTGCCGGAGGCACCTAAAGGTTGAGGCGGCTCTCTCCGCCCGATAGAATCGGACAGGCCGAATCCTGCAAAGGAAAGGAGAGAACCGCCGTGAGAAGAGCGTACTAGATCGTTGGTCGCAAGGGTAGTGCCGCGCTGCGCCAGTTTCTGGCGAAGGAGGGGGCGGCGCTGGTACCCATGGTGGAGTTGATCGAGGCGGGGCAGCTGGCGGTGGAGGAGCTGGTGGGGCAGTTGGGACAGGCGACGCTGGATGGCGGTGCTGGCGATCTCGGCGGAGCAGATAGCGGGGCCGCCGCATCGGGGGATGCCCGGCGGGGCAATCCGGCATCACGGCCAGCGGGGCGGGGTTGTCGCCCTGGGCGGTCAGCGGGTACGGGTGCAGAAGCCCCGGCTGCGGCGCAAGGGAGGCGGGAAGGGGGCGGAAGTGATGGTGCCAGCCTATGCGGCGATGCGGGATGACCAAGGCTTGCGGGAGCGGCTGTTGTCGATCGTGATGCGAGGGGTGAGCACGCGAAACTACCAGGAGGTGCTGCCCGAGGTGGCTCAACGATGCGGAGTCTCCCGCTCGGCGGTGAGCCGGCAGGTGCAGCAGGCGAGTGCGGAGGCGCTCAAGGGACTGTGCGAGCGGCGCTTCGAGGAGGTGGATCTGCTGATCATCTACGTGGACGGCAAGCGGTTCGGAGGCCACCAGGTGATCTGTGCGATTGGCGTGGACACAGAGGGCAGCAAGCACGTCCTGGGGCTCACCGAGGGGGCCACGGAGAATGCGGTGGTGGTGAAGGGGCTGCTGGAGGAGCTGGTGGAGAGGGGGGTGACTCCGGGGCGAAAGCGGCTGTTCGTGATCGATGGCTCCAAGGCCCTGCGGAAGGCGATCGAGCAGGTATACGGAGCCAGCAACCCGGTGCAGCGGCGCCGGAACCACAAGCGCAAGAACGTGCTGGGCTACCTGCCCAAAGGGATGCAGGGGCAGGTGGGGGCGGCGCTGGCGGCGGCCTGGAAGCTGGAGCCGAAGGAAGGCATGGCGCGGCTGCGCACGCAGATCGAGTGGCTGGATCGAATGCATCCGAAGGCAGCGGCGAGTCTACGGGAGGGATTGGAAGAGACCTTCACCATCAACCACCTGGGACTCTCACCCATGCTGCGCAAGTGTTTGGCGACCACCAACATCATCGAGAGTTCGCTCTCGGGGGTGGAAGGTCGCACCGGGCGGGTGACTCGCTGGCGCTGGGGAGAGATGGCCCTGCGCTGGGCGGGGGCGGCCGCGCTGGAGACGGAGAAGAACTTCCGCAAGATCATCGGGCACGAGGACCTGTGGATGCTGAAGGCCATGCTGGACGAGGATCGGTCGCTTAGCGAAGAGTCGGAGAGCTCGGTTGACAACGGCCGCCTCGCGGCCTAACATACGAGAGAGGGTCCGCCCAACCTTACACTACGGGCGGGACATAATCCGAGAAGTAAGTGCGATATGCTTACATCTGCCCAGCTTAATTATAGGGAGATGTTGCTTCAGCTCGGTGCAGAGCGCCCGGCGGCAGACCTGCTGCTTGCGCCGGCCAGAACGAGTGGCGGCGAAGAAAAGCTCCGCGCGCGATTGGTTCCGCTGTACCGTCATCTGGCGCAGACCACTGAATTGGCGTTCGTGGTGAACGGTGAGGCGAGGATCGCGACGCCAAGCGAAGTGTTCCGCATGACTCCGGGGAGGCTGCTGATCATCGAACGAGGCGTCTATCATGCCCAGATTCCCGCCGTTGCTGCCCCCGGGCATCGAGTTCTCTGGGTTCATCTGAGCCGAGCAACGGCTGGCCTGGTGGACTCTGTCTACACATCCCCAAGTATCGGCGGGTTCTCCTACCAGCTCACCGAACTGCCTGGACGCACCGATGTCGAGAACATCGGTGCAGCTATCGTCGCCGAACTCCGCGGGAAGCAGTGGAGCTATCAGAGTGCTGTGGCCAGTCTGCTCAAGTACCTTGCATATGTGCTTGTGCGGCGTCTACCACATTCGCGCGTGGCGGATGCACTTCAGCGCGAGACACCGATAGCACCGGTAGGGGACGAGCGCACCTGGGAGATCCTGGATGCGGCGTTGCGGTTCTGTGATTCCAACTACCGCAGCGGGATCACGCGCTCGGATGTCGCTGAGGCCGTGGGGTACAGCGCGAGACACCTCGGCCAGCTCATGTCCACCTACCTGGGCCACTCGCTGTCCAGTCACCTTCAGAATCTGCGCATGCTGGAGGCCCGTCGCCTGTTGGAGCGATCCTCCTTGCCCATTCGCGAGATCGCTACCGCGGTCGGATACGTTGATCCTGCCCACTTCACCCGCGCCTTCCGACAGGCCACCGGCCTCTCGCCCCGAACCTACCGGCGCAGGTTGGCGGGGATCTAGCGGCGCCTGCGCAAGTGGCAACTTCGCCACCTGTCGTGGAAGGAATCCCGCCATCCCGTCTGATAGGATGTTCCCGCCTCGGCGCGAGTCTGCCATTCGGCCATGTGCGCCGGGGCGGAGGCTGATATGAGCGACGCAGTATGGGAGGAAGCCAGAAAGACGCCTGTCGCCGCCGACTGCGATGTGTGTGTGATTGGCGGGAGCTGCACCGGCGTCTTCGCCGCGGTGGCCGCCGCGCGGCTGGGCGCGAAGGTGGCGATCATCGAGCGCAACGGATTCTTCGGCGGCGCCGCGACCGCGGGACTCGTGAACCACTGGCACTCGCTGTATGACCTCGCGGGCGAACGCCAGATCATCGCTGGACTCACACAGGAGGTGGTAGACCGTCTGCTCCGGCGCGGGGCGGTCGTCGTAAACCAGGCTGCCAAGCCGGCTCCCGGCGGCTACCTGGTCCTGAACACCGAGCAGTTGAAACTGGAACTCGACGCGCTCGTCCGGGAAGCCGAGGTGCGGCCTTTTCTGCACGCCCTCTGTGTCGCTGCACTCAAGGACGGGGATGGAGTGCGCGCGGCCGTGATCGAGGACAAGACCGGACGCCGCGCCATCAAAGCCCGGTGCTTCATAGATGCCAGCGGCGACGGCGATCTGATCGCCCGCGCGGGTCTGCCCTTCAGAACGCATAATAACCCGCAGCCCCCGACGATGTGCGCTTGGTTCGTGGGACTCGACGCGCTTGATGTCGCTAATCCCGATTTCCGTCTCGAGACGGACTTCTTCGACCTGCTCGCCGCGGAGGAGCTTCCGCGGGGGTTCCTCTGGCATAGCCAGGCGCCCGGAATCCCCCGGCTGCGCATGATGGCCGGCACCCGCGTAAGCGGAGCAGACTGCGCCGATGCCGATCAACTGACAAGGGCAGAGATGGAGGGCAGACGCCAGCTTCGGGCCATCGGTGATCTCCTCAAGCGTCTCCCCGGCGGGGGAGAGACGGCTCTCGTCCGGCTGGCCGACCAGCTTGGCGTGCGCGAGACGCGGCATGTGGAGTGCGGACACCAGCTCACAGGGGAGGAGCTGTTAGGCGGACAGCGGTTCCCGGACGCGATCGCCAACGGAACCTATTGCGTTGACATCCACCATAGCGACCGACCGGGTACGACCTTTCGTTTTCTGGATGGCCGAGAACGCTATGTTGTGCCGGGCGAGCCGGCTGTCGAGTCGCAGTGGCGCCCTGAGACGGGACCCCTCCCTGCCTTCTGGCAGATCCCGTATCGCTCGCTCGTGGTCAGGAACGCCGGGAACGTCCTCGTAGCGGGTCGTCTCGTGGACGCCGACCGCACGGCCTACGGGGCCATCCGGGTGATGGTGAGCTGTAACCAGACTGGGCAGGCGGCCGGAATTGCCGCGTTCCTAGCACTGAAAGCCGGGACGAGCGTGGCAGATGTAGACCCAGCCTCGCTACGAGATGAGCTGCGGCGACAAGGGGCCATTGTCATCTGAGCACTGTGGGACGCCCAGCGCGGGGTACGCCGCTAGCGAGAGCGCGGAGGAAGGAATCCAGAGATGATCGCGTTTGAGCAGGAATATGACGTTGTTGTGTGCGGTGGCGGCGTCGCGGGCATCGCGGCCGCGCTGCAAGCCGCGCGCAGGGGATGTAAGACCGCGCTCGTCGAGAAGACCATCATGCCCGGAGGCCTTGCCACTTCGGGGATTATTCTCCTCTACCTGCCGCTCTGCGATGGCAACGGAACGCAAGTCACGTTTGGCATCGCCGAGGAGTTGCTGCGCCTGAGCATCAGGTACGGTCCGGGAAAGGTGCCGGCGGGCTGGCGCCAGGCGAGGAACGCCACTGAGGAGGGGCGTTACTCCCTCTGCTTCTCCCCCGCCTCCTTCGTGCTCGCGCTCGACGAGGCGCTTAACGAGGCCGGGGTCCACGTGTGGCTCGACTCACTTGTGGCAGGCGTCATTATGGAAGGCCGGCAGATCACTGGAGTCGAGGTCGAGACCAAGGGAGGGCGCGGCTGCCTCCGCGCGGAGTGCGTCGTGGATGCGACCGGGGATGCTGACGTCGCCTATCGGGCCGGCGCGCCGTGTGTCGGGGGTGGCAACATCCTCTCGATTTGGGCGCTCCAGGCCTCTCTGGAGACTGCTCGGAAGGCGGTGCAGAAAGGCACGGCCGAACCTCTCATTGACCTCGTGAGTCTGGGCGACGACTGGGAGGGCCTCATGGAGGCAGTCGCTCTTCACCGCAGACCCGGGACTGATCCGCAAAGCGTGACGGAGTTCGTGCTTGACGGCCGCAGACTGCTCCGCGAGCACTTCGCAGAGAAGCAGCGCGCCGCGGGGGATGACGGTCGGTCAAAGATCTACCCGCTGTTGCTGCCCTCGATGGCGCAGTTCCGCATGACCCGGCGGATCGTAGGCCGGACGACCATGACGGATGGGCAACACGGCCGTCATGTGGCGGACTCCATCGGCCTGTATGCAGACTGGCGCAAGCCCGGCTTTGTGTGGGAGGCGCCTTACGGCGCGCTGCTGCCGGAGGAGATCGAAGGTCTTCTCGTGGCGGGGCGCTGCATTGCCGCCGAAGGCGACGCCTGGGACGTGATGCGCGTGATCCCGGCGGCCGCGCTCACCGGACAGGCGGCAGGCATGGCCGCGGCGCTGGCCGTCGAGCGACGGACGGTCCCCGGTGATCTGCCGCCAGACGCGGTTCAGCAGGCGCTGCGAAACCTCGGCGTGCCGTGTCACCTGCCAGAGATATACGGGAAGTGAGGCGGAGCCGAGGCCTGGATTCCGCCTGGCCGGCCCACGTTGCTGCGGAGGCGCCGAACCAAACATCTCCGAAGATGGCAAGTTGGCTTCCCGCGAGGGCAAGAATCCGGAGGTCCCATATGCTAGAGTGAGAGTACATAATCCGGGATAGAGCTGTGGCGTTCGGGGCGCCTAACCCGGCCGGGAGCGGTTCTTCAGCCGTGTGGCAGAGTCCCTCGGTCCAGGTAGAGGGCCGGCACAGAGCCCGGCGGCAGGCGCGCCCTTGAGAGGAGGTGAGAAAAGGTTCATGCAGCGGGGGCCCTCGAGCCCCTCGGCCACGGCAGTCCGGAAACGCATTAGGAGGCTTCAGTGATGACACGAAGGCGAATGGGATTCACGTTGATTGAGCTGCTGGTGGTGATTGCGATTATCGGCATCCTAGCAGCGATGGTATTTCCGGTGTTTGCGCGGGCGCGCGAGTCGGCCCGCAAGGCGGTGTGCCTGTCGAATGTGAAGAATATCGCCCTGGCCATTCAGATGTACCTGGCGGACAACAACGATACCCTGCCGCCCTACGAGCACCGGCAGGAGGTGCTGGACTACTTCGACGTGTTACCGGGCGGCGTCGAACCCAATGACCCGGTCCCTGGCAACGAGGCCGGCTGGTGGGGCGTAGCCTTCGGACACTGCATCAAAGGATCAATAGAGGCCAACCCATATCTTCGGTGGCCGGTCATTCTCGATGAGTACACCAAGAACCGGGATGTGTGGCGCTGCCCAAGCTCGAGGATCGAAGGCGGCGCGAGCATGATGCTCCCCGTCACCGACTTCCTCGGGTACTATCAGGACACCGTAGGCTCCTGGGGAACTGGGACCGGCATGGGCCCGTGCGCGAAGAGCTGGCCCCCGGGCTGGGGCGGAGAGGTCACAGACAGCATCGCCCAGGGCACCTTGGCCGGCGCTCGTCGCTGGGAAACAGGGTCTAGCGCCAACAAGGCCTTTCGCCAGGGCATCGGAGCGGTTGAGAACCAGTGTGGGTTGAAGCTCGTCCAGGTTCAAGACACCGTGAACCACGTCATCTGTGGTGACGCCGGCGTGCAGACGTTCTCCCTGGCGGTCGAGACGCTTGCCTATCCGGAGATTTGCGCGCTCGGGTGTGCCAACGACTTCTGCGGTTGGGCTGACTGGGAAGCGTGCGCCGCAACCGCCGCCGACTGCGGCCTCTACAACATTGCCCCCAACAACGGGAGCTTCCTTGTGGACGCCACCCGGCGCAAGCCGTACGCCCGCCATCTGGGCGGTGTGAACGTCGGCTTCCTCGACGGCCATGCGAGCTGGCTCAACTCGGAGATGCTGATCAAGAAGGCCGCAGAGGGAGATCTGACGGGAATCGACTTCTGGGGCCCGATGCCGCCGAGCATGGGATGCAGCTTCGGCACCGACTACCCCGACGTTCCGACTATCTGGTAGTTGCGTTCAGACTTTAGGCCGCCGCCGACGCGTCACATAGGTGGCACGATGGTGTTGGAGTGGGCGGAGCGCCCTCCGGGGCGATCCGCCCACTCACCTTGAGCGAAGTTATTGCAGGATCGGCACGCTCCCGTCGGAGTGGACAGGAGAAAGATGGACAACACGATTACCATAGGCGTCATCGGCCTGGGACGGAGCGGCTGGGAGTTGCACGCGAAGCCCCTTCACGGACTCCCCGGCTATAGGGTGGGAGCGGTCTGCGATGCGAGCGCGCCGCGCCTGGCGCGGGCGGCGGAGGAGTTCGGGGCGCGGCCCTACGCGGCGCCGCAAGCGCTGATCGAGGACCGCGATGTCGCTCTCGTCGTGGTGGCGGTGCCAGGCAGCCTTCACGCTTCCCTTGCC
>Ga0180437_10007117_pt1 | contig 14697 bp, 24 predicted proteins | sample SS_ome_4_FD_132410 | JGI IMG/M metagenome (GOLD analysis project Ga0180437, IMG submission 132410) | Hypersaline lake sediment archaeal communities from the Salton Sea, California, USA - SS_3_D_1 metaG | ecosystem: Environmental > Aquatic > Non-marine Saline and Alkaline > Hypersaline >...
CTAATCTGCTGGAGCTTGCCAGTCCGGGGATCAGTGCGTTGGTAGGCCTTATGGCCACGCTGGATCGGCATTTTATTCCACCGGCTCAGCAGCTTCGTTCATTTTTTCTTGGACTGCCTCCGGCAATCGATCCTCAGAGAGCTGCTCCTCTTCGCCGAGCCCTTCAAAGGGTGTACCGATACCAGCAAGATCGTCATCCGTCATCTCCGGAAGTTCAATTCCGACCCGGGCCAGCAACATACGCCCCTCGCTGGCAGTAATCCACCCACGATCAAACGCTTGGTAAATGATGCCACTGAAACCTTGCACATCGTTTTCCTTTATCTCGGAGAAGGTGAGATCGAGTAAATCCAAATCCAGTTCCTCCCCGTAGGTGTAGAGATGCCAGTCGCGGGTCATCTCTTCCACGCAAACGATAATCCCGTTTCGAACTTCCTTCGCCACGCCAGAGATGTTTGACGAGATATTCTTCCCGGTGGCAAGTTTGGTCGTGTCACCCTGCACCCCGGTCGAAGAAACCATAGCGAGGGACGAAAACAACCCGTAGGCTTTCTGCTCGTCCACGCTGCGGAAGATTTTCTCGAAGTCCATCATATTCCCAGAGATCGGGAGAGGGGTCACATCCCACCCTTCGTTAATGATTCGTCCCTGCGAATCGTACTCTCGACCCTCGATAGCGATACCATCCGCTGCGCGTAACTCTCCGACAAACTTAGACGCCCGGCGTTGTTTGCGCCAGAACTTCTTGTCGTCCCCATCGCGAATGGTGTGTCGCGATACCTTCACGATAATCGGAGGGAACGCCCCTTTTTCCACGGCTTTGTCGCGGAAGAACTTCAATTTGATGGTAGACACCATATCCTGCACGATGGCATCTACTGGAGATTTCTTAAACAAGTTACAGTACCAAAACTTAGAACGGGGAACGCTGCGTGGTTTTTCGAACACTGTTTTTCCCACAGAGCTGACGATACCAAGATGGTGGAACATAGACGGGTTCCACTCTTCAAAAGAACGCCGAGTCGATGGCAGCAGCGGCTGGACGATCGGAAACTGAATTAACTTCATCCACGGACGATAATCGTGATATACAACAGCACAATTCACTGGCGGAATCCGCTTGGCCATCAACTTCCCAACATCTTCCGGGTCATCGCCGGGTTGACCAATATACTTGTAGAACGCGCCCCACGACATAATGTAATTATCAATAATCCACCAAGGGATGACATAATTGTTGATTCCACGCCCCCGGCCACCGATGTTCTTGAACCACTTCCGGAGGGCGCGGGACTTCTCTTCGTCTTCTTTTCCGTTGTATTCCTCTTTGATGCTGGCCTTCAGGCCATCGCCAACGATCATCGCGATCTGCTGCTTGATCAGGTTCCGCACAAGCGCATCTCGCCAATAGAGCCAAAATTTCGTCTGGGGTGTAGGATTGACCAACCAGCGACCCAATTCAATCAATTGAGGAATGGTAATGAACGGTTGCTGTCCGCCCATCGGATAGATAGAGTCTTCATCGTCACCGAACTGGATATTCCCATAATCGGCCTGTTCCGGCTCCCAAAACCCCCCGATCGTGCGTTCAACGCTGTCAAAGATCACATACTTGGTTTCAAACTCGTCCCCGTACTCCTCAGTGACTGTTTCAACGATTCTGCTTTTCTCATCGTCTGTCAATTCTATAGACGGTTGCGGCATAGGTCTTCAAGGGGAAGAGTCCACAATCCAGCATTTAAATCTTTTCGAGATATGGACGGACTATAACGAGCTATATCACTTCTCGGTGAATTAACAGTGACTTAATGTGACGGAATGATATCTTTAAATATCCGATTAACCATATAGTTAACCACGGGGGTAACCCCGTAGGATGAAACGATGCCAAAAGAAAAACGAACCGGCGGCAGTAATAAAACCCACATCTCCCTACACAACGAACAGAAATCCCAGCTTGACCAGATCAAGACGATAGAAGGACTGCGTTCTTATAACGAGGTCATCATCGCGCTGATCTTGACTTACGAACACAAGTTCGGGAACCTCCCAAAACTGTGGAAGCAAGTCCAGCGGGCGCGTGGAAAACCTACCTAATGGAGGATAGAGAAGATGCACCTGATCCTAACAACCGGAGAGTATAAAACCGCGCATAATGTAACTTGTCGTGCGACCCGCATCTACCGGTGTCACTATTGCGGCGAAAGAATCGCAGTCGGTGACGAGTACTTCACAGTTCACGAGCGTACAGGATCTACCCGTGAATACCACAAAGGATGTAGACGATGCTTGAAGATCGCGAAAACCCCGTTGAAGATAGTCCCTCCACTGGCGATTAAAATGGAAGCCACAGTCCCAAACAAATCTCATTGTAGCAACTGCGGGAAGAAACTCACGATACGCCAACGAAAGTCAGCGAAAAACTGGTCTATGGATTGGACGGAAGTATTCTGCGGAAAAGAATGTAAGTTCGAATTCTTCACTGAAAAATCGTCCCGGAGGTTATTTTCACGCCACGGATGACCCTTAACGATTTTCACACGATGATCCGCGAAATGTCGTCTAAAAACATCGTTGAGTGGAAATTTAGAATCTTGGAACTATACCGAACAGATCCCGGATTCTACACGCGCGATGAGGTGTCTGAAAAGACTGGAATTAAAAAAGCGTCCTGTTACAAGACGCTTTTGTGTTTGGTGGACGATGGAATACTCAAAAAGCGCAAAAATTCCCAAAATAAACCGGGAAGGGCGCGCGTTGAGTACTATTACCACGGAGGATGAATGTATGGACGAAAAGACCAAAGAACGGTTGAAAGAAGGGTTGAAAAACCTCGATGCTGAGGGGAAAAAGATCGGAATACTGGTGATCGAGGCGATCAGCGCGATCGATGTGATGTACGGGGTCGTTATGCGTGACCCGAGCATCTGTGGCGAGGCAAAGGCCCGGATCGAACGCCTATACACCTTCTTCAAGTTTGCACCATCCCCAGAAACCGCTGATGTAATAGGCCAAGAACTGATGCTCGCCACTGGGAAGTGCCGAACTTGCGAGAAAATCGACTGTAAGAACTACATCCTCGCTAACGAGGATAGATTCGTTGATGTGGAGGACGACTGAATGAAATGTGCCTGTTGCGCCCACGAAAACGACTGTCCAGCGGAAATCGGGGATGTCTTTGACCCGGACACGGGACACGAAATACCCTGCAAGTGTTTCGTTCCCAAATAAATTCTCTTTTTTTCTTTCCAAAATTTTATATTTCCCCTGAACGGGACTTAGAACGATGACGCGTCTAGTTATCATTCCGAAAGAAGAAATGCAGTACCCGCTGTTTAGGAAGGTCAAGATTGCCCTTCTAACCACGATCCCCTTTGCTATCGAGAATATGGAATACGATGACGAGGTGGGGGGAGTCTTCGTTTTTTGCGACTATTGGTATGTCCCCGAGGCGATGAAAAAATTCATCAATAATGTCCCGGGAAACGACAAGATAATCCAGCAGTTAAACGATAAGATAGGCAAAATACTTACACCATCCCCAGAACGGGAAAACGAGGGTAATCCCTAATGATGGAAGCTCTCAAGGCCCTAAAAAGCCGACTGCAAATGATCGCTCCCGTTGAAGAACTCAAACACGCCAACACCTTCATCGAGATCGACCCGGACGACCACTCCATCAAGATCACCCTCCAGAACAACCCACGGAAGGAAGTAGGAGTCAACGGTACGCAGGTGGATATGCTGGGGGCAATGTGGCGGGAACTCATCGCGTATCTAAACCGACAATTCCCGTGCGAAGAAAACCGAATGGCGATTCACAACATCGATCTCGCACTCGACTGGCAACGGAAGCGCACGATCGACCGCACCGAGCGGGGCGTAGAAGGATACAATTCAGCCTAAATTCTCCTCTTTTTTTTCTTTTTTTTATGTACGAGCTATCAAAAATTCGATTCCGGATATAGCTGTACCCGGAGATGACACTCTGGGGGCGCAGCAGCTCACTAATCCGGCGCACTGGTTATGGCTGATGGCAGTTCTACGACATATAGGGGACTTATTATATATACTTACTTACTTACTACATATATATGGTGGGGACGCAAAAGCTATAAAGTAGGTCTGCCCAGACACGGGGGACGGGCCACTAGCGGTACTTTTTTATGTCCAAACCATAATAATTACACGATTAGCCATAATCAACTATAAGATGAAGAAGTATGAGGAAATTAGGACATTTGCTTGTTGCACTGATAATTTCGCTGATCTTCCACTTTACAGTGGACAATTCCGACCTGTTAATCGCTTTGGCGATAGGGAACTGCGCACTCGTCCCGGACTACGATCTCCTGATTCAGAAGTACAAAAATGGTCGGTGGTACACCGACCTAAAGTGGCACAGATCGTTCTTCACCCACGGATGTTACATCGGGTTGCTGGCGTTGCTGTATGTGGAAGGCTGGTCGCCCAAAACCCCAGAAAACTATCTAGTTTGCGCTTTTTTGAACCTGTCGCTGATGTCCCACTTGATCGGCGATCTCGCTGGGTGCAAGTCGATAGTCGTCTTCCCAAAGATAAAATCGCTCACCATCAAGCAATCGCGCATCTACTTGGTGGTGTCAAGCGTAGTGCTCACAGTGGTTGCGTGGTATTGCTTTGTGCAAAGTTAAAAGGAGAAAAAGAAAAAAAATTAATTTTCGAGTAGATACAGGAAGGGTTTAACTCCTTCGCGCACCAACTCGCGGAGTGCGTCCGACCGGGAAATCCACTTTCCCTTTTTTATTCCAGCGTTTACGACTTTCGCAACATCGTCCGGACACTGAAAGCTGTAGATTGGACTCATATCTCGATCACCTGATAACGGTCGCTGTTGAGGACTTCTAACATCAGCTCTACCGCATCAGGGGCCTTTGACTTCATCAAGTTTTTGAAGGTGCTCGCGGAACATCCGGACACTAACCAGACCCCTTTATCGTTGATCGTGACGGGAGACTGGTTCTGGCGCGCAGAGACATTCCAGAACACCAGAGTCGGCATCGTGTATCCGGACTGCTCGTACTTCCGTTTGATGGACTCGAAGTTCGTCACCGACCGGTTTTGGTAATGGTGGTACGACCACCCATAACCACCACTTCCACTGGTGGCCTGATCGAACTCCATATCGCTGATCACGAACAACCGAGTCGGCATTTCTTCCGGAGGAACATCCCGGGTAATTGCGGTGTTCAAAATCCGGTCAAACGCGGCTTGGAGGTTGGTGTTCATCGCCCACTTTGCCTTGCTCAGGTTGTTCACCTTCTCGAACAGGTTGCGCCCACGAATCTGGAGGAGTTCCGACTCGCCCGAAAAGCCCAGAAAGTACCCGTGGAAAGCCCCTTTATTCCGTTCCGCAAAGTAGATTGCCAGCGAAATCGAGACATCGATCGGACGCGGGTTCAGCGACTGAAACATCGACCCGGAAGTGTCGCAAATGACCAACGCGTTGTCGTCCGTGTCACAGTAGTTTGGGAGGTTCTTCCACTGCAAGTCGATGGTCTGATCGTAACGATCCCACGCGAGGCGCACGAGATCGTAGGGGAAGAGCGTTTTCGCTTTGATCGTCTTCTCCCCCCTCTCGACCGCACCGAGGAATTCCCGGTATCGTTCCTCATCGTTGCGGAGGAACGCCTTTCGGTACTTCTTCCCGGCATAACTCGGAACGCGTTCGTATTCGATGTCGCCCCAACGCTTTGCGCACATATCGCGTTCTACGATCTTGATCTTGGCCCGCAGATTCGAGAGGGCCTTCCGGTACTGCGCAGAGTGCAATCCCAAGTAGCCTTTCACGATCTTGGCGAGCGCTCGGGTGGCATCTGAGCTGGTGTATCGCGATGGCAACCACTTCGCGAGGAGTGACGGTCGTTCGCTGTGAATGTCCTTTTCCCACTGTTCCCGGATGAGCTGGGCGATGTGGGGTTCGGCCCGCGTACCGATTAAGGCGAACAAGTCGTCCCACCGTCCATACTCGGGGATGTGCTGGACATTCTTGGCAATATATTCGGGATAAGCGTCCCCGATGTACGCCAAAATGCGCCGGAAGGTCAACCGCTCCCCCTGTCCACCCCGGATGTCCCGGAGGTAGAACAAACAGCGGAGGGCGAGCAGCGGGTCTTCATCGTGGGCCTTGGTGAAGTAGTTGATCGCTTCCTGTTGGGAGCGATCGCGAATGGCCCCGGCCTGCCCGAAGAAATCCACGAGATCCGACAAGCTAGACTTGTAGGTTTTCGCCAGATTCTCCGTCAGGGTAATGTTTTCGTCCTCTTTCATTCCGTCTAAGAGTTTGTTTCCCATTTTCTTAACCTCTTCTTCCGATGGGAGACGCACACAACAAAAGGAGATAGGGTAGGGAACGAGATCCGTGAAAATCGCGCTCTCCAGAGCACCGGCCCCCCGGAGGGAACCGGTATTGGAATCGAACCAATCTACGCCGATTAACAGTCGGTTGGGGTGTGGGTTGCTGTGAGGATCTCTTATTATCCCAGTTGCCTATGTCCGAGATACGGTTGATTCCGATTCTCCATCGAATGGGGGTGTGGGTTGCTGTGTGTATCTCTGAGATTATAATCAGTTATATCCACATATAAAGTTTCGCTAAGACCCTGCATAGCACGCTATGAAGTTACATAGCGTTTCATAGCAACATTAGAAAAGGTCGTAATTCTCTCCCCGGTACACCACATAACCGTCATAGTTTCTATCTTCTTGTACCCGCTCCGATTCGCTGGTCATCTCATAGTGGAACTCTTCTTCCTCATTTTGGACGCGTAACATCGCAGCGACTACCTGAAGTTGCCATAGAGCGTGTAATAGGGCGTCTACGAAATCGTCCTGCGTCTTTGCCGGGCGATCTTGCTTGGTTCCTTCCACTTTACCAGCAACTCGCTTCCAGTGATAGATCGTCAATTCGTGGACGATCTGGTGAAAATCGGTGGGAATCTTAATTTTCTGATTCTCGAAAATGTAGCACATATAGTCTATGAAGTTATTCTTGCGGAAGCGCACCCGAGTCTGGAATTGGGACTGTTGGTTTTCTCCCTCTGGCCCAAACAGCGACCTGACGAATGGGACGCCCAGCGGAACGCATTCTTTTTCACAGTTATCATTCAGCGTCTTCGAAATAGTCGCATCTTCGATGACCAGCATCGTGGGGCCGATCCTGCGGTAGTACTCCACCAGCTGCATAATGTGGCGGCGCAGCTCTGGCTCCTGAATGTCTTGGTGGCCCTCCGAGTGGCAAACGAAGGACATCGGAGCCCTGTACCCAACCACATTAATCGCTGCAAAGTGCGAGTTCCTCGCCCCGTCACATCCTACGATGAAGTACTGCATCTCATTCAGCGGGGGAAGGTCTGTACTGTAATATGGCCGCTTCCCGAGCGTTGTCGCTTGCTTCAGCAGCTGGGCATCAATAATCGCGCCCCCGTAACTCGCCCACTCACCGTACAACTCCCGAAGTTGAGCAGACTTGCTGCGGTACACCAGTTTCATTTCTTCGAGCGTCTTCCGGCTCATATATCCCCCGTTCTCGATGAGACAGTCGAACGAAGACCAGTGATGTGTCTTAAACCCGTACTTGGGGTCTGTGTCCCAGAGATACGAGATGTGGCTTGGATCGTCTGGGGTTCCAGCGACAACTGCTTTGAAGTGCATAGATGTCGTCATTTGCCCCCAGTAACCCTCGATAATGTTTTCGTCCGTGGAACAGACCTCATCGATCACCAGCAAGTCCCCACGCGGGCCACGCGTTGAAGTCCCAGCCGCAGCAAGACAACTGATGGCCGAGTTGCTTTCCTTAAACCATATCTTGTCCCGGGTACACTCAATCCTACAATACTTGCTGATCATCGAGTGTTCGTCCTCGATCATCGCGCGCGCGTAACGCGTGTAGGGGATGTTCGCCTGTTTCGTGGAACCGCCCAGAATGGAGATTTCGTAGAAGATATCTTCACAATCCATAATGTAGCAAAGTAATACACAGCAGTATCCGATTAAAAACGACTTGCTGCCCCCACGCCCGCATCGGAGAAATAGTTTCGGTAGATCCATATTTATGAAATCTTTGATGAACGCAACTTGGAATTCGGTGAACCCCCGAAACTTGCGGGCCTTGCTAATTCTCCGCATCGTCCGCTCTCCGATTACCTCCAAAGCAAAGCGTTCCGGGTAGGTACGGAAGTACTCCGCGTCCCCCATTAGCTTCCGCTCGTATTCGGAGAGCTTTCGCTGCATTTCTTCCAATTTCTGCCGAGAAATCGCTGGTTTGGCAGGCATTCAGGGATCTCATACCCGCTACGCGTATTTATAAATTGTGGTGACAAAAAAAGAAAAAAAAATTAGAGTCTGGCAAGCCAGTCCCGAATGATGTTCAACGCTGTGTATGGCTGATCCGTGTAATCTGAGACCAAAGGTATTAAATCGTGGCCCGGGGCGAGGGCGTCCACGAAATCTTCCATCGCGTCCCCCAATTCTTGTTCCTCGCTCCACAAGTTAGCCATCTTCTTCATCTTCCGGTAGGCAATCAATACCTCCGTCCCGGAGTTGATCTCTCGCTTGAAATATGCGTTCTCGGGGGCTGCCAGCTCGTCTTTGATGATCGCGTCCATTTCGTCCAAGTTCACTCAGAATCCCCCCGTCTCCATCGAGTCTTTAGATGCATCATACACTACCGAACAGGATATGTGGTACGGTCGCCCGTCTTTGACGACCAGCTTTTCCCGGGTCTTGATGTCCCCGTTACAAAGCGAACACTTCACCGGTTCCCCGGCGCTTAGCGCATCGAAAAATATCTGCGCGTTGCGTGAATGCTTCGAAAACAGGCCAATATCGGGAAAAGGTTTCCAGTTGGCGGCACTGAACGGGTCGCCCCCGGTAAATTTCCCCGGGTTCCGGTGTGTCACGATCCACTCCCCGATCTCATCGCAGATAATCCTATCTATGTCGTCAAAATCAATCCGAAGTTCGGTTTCGATGATTTTGTCTATCTCTTCGATCGATATCGGGGCCACCAGTCAGTTCACTCCGGTTTCGGATATATGTCCCACGCGTGGGGGGCGTCTTTTTCTGGTAGGTCGTCAAAGATGACAGGGATTTTGCGTTTGAACTCTGCCAGTAGTGGGTACATCAGTCGCTGCATATCCGGATGGGCGGCTGGGGACGCGCGCATCTTGAAAATGTGTCGCCACTCGCGAAAGTTCGCGGTCACCACGATCTCCGTCTTCACATCGATGGGGAGGACACCCCGAGCTGCTTGCGCCGGGAGACCAGCGCTGATTAGCTTGTTGTAGGCCAATTCCGCTGCAGCGATTGCATTCGTCCACATCCCAACTGCGGGCATCTTGTCAACATCTACAAAGTCGTAGGGTTCCCAACTTCCACTCGGTTCCACGATCGCGTGTTTTTGAGATTTGAACCACCACGGTTCGATGACGGTGATCTCGCTCCCAAACTTGTCCCCGGAGTAGTTGCAGTACCGGGTCGATTCCTGCGAGTAGCTAACAAGTCGATGGCGTACCATCTCGTGTGTGAATCCACGATTCGAAATAAACCTCACGGTAACGAATCCGTGTTCGATCACGGACTCGTGGCCGCGTCCAAGAATCATTTTCGCAAACTCGTGACTCGTAAAGATCAGTTTTGACCCTTCACAGTCACACACTTGTTCCCATCCCTCGTCCACGATCCCATCGTGCGATTGGAACTGGATCTTTGGCATCATCGTCCCGCACTCGGAACACTTCGCTCCAATTTTGTCCTCAGACTTGTAGCAAGTTCGACCCGCCAGCTCAATTATTTCCAACGCTTCAGGCGATAATTGGAGGATTTTCCAACTTGGGCGTACTATTTTCATACTTCTTCAACCGTTTTTCGATTTCTCGAATGATGTACCGAAGATGGTCAGCGATTTCGCTTGGTTCATAATCTCCTTCAACCAGCATTCTCAGTTCGTCCCACCCGCTTCCGACTTCATTACAGCTCTTGAACGCCTGTCCCCACGGACACTTTGAGCAGTGGAAGATGTGACACATCGGGCAGGGATCGACTACTCCCGGGACGCCCTTACGATATATGGCGTCATTCAACAGTTTCTTATCTACTGTGTGCGTTAGGACATCCGTACAGGCGAGAAGTTGCTCATATCTCACCAGCACCTTTTCCCAGAGGACGCGTTCACTCATTTTTGTATCGCTCCTTCAGTTTCTTCATTTCGTTGTACTCGAAGGAGATACGATCGTACACGCGCGCCATCCGCTCTCCAGTGTTGCTCGTCTCGCTGAGGATCGCCTCGAAGTCTGCGATGGGCATTCCAATCCGTGTATATTCACACCGCGCGTCCCGGTGACCCATTTCGTCCAGTAGACCACACACTTGCTCGCGTATCTCTGGGCCAGTCAGCGTTTTCAGGTTCATCGGGAGATACTTGACGCACCAGACCCGGATCACTTTTCCAATCGTTCCTTCATCGAGACTGGTTTCCTGCATCAGGCTGGCCCGAATCCGGCCGATATTGAAGGCGGTTTCTACCACTTTCCCATCCTTGTTTCGCAGCACCCGGGGCAGCAGCTTGGAAAGGGTGTCCGTGTTTTTCGTGTCGATGATTGACAATATCGTTCCTATCGTTCCCGCGCACTTGTGGCACGATGTCACTGTGTCCTCAAACGGGCGCATCGGGTGGCGTACAAACTCACTGCCGCACGACAAGCATCGCGTCTTGTTCTTCGGTATCTTGTTTTCGGGTTCCACAATATTCACCCATTATACAGTTGGTGAACACCCATATAAAACTCTGGAAATAAAAAAAAAGAAGAGATTAGTCGATTAGGTCGCCAAACTCTTTCCAATCCTTTGCCACACAGAGCAACACCAAGTACCCAATCAGGTCTGCGATGTCGTTCTTCCGCAGTTCGTCCGCGTTCTTAATTCTGGCAAGTTTGTCGTCTAATCGCGCTAAAATGCTGTTCGATGCCCCATCTTTGTTGAAAATCCCGAGGGGCTTCAGGGCAGAGTCCCCGTAACGCCGGTTCTTTTCCAGAAGCATCTGCTTCAACGCGTCCATTACGAAGACGATTTTCTCTTGTGAGATCGTTAAAAATTCCGTCATCATTCCGGGCCTCCGTGGAGGACTTGGAGTTTCATCCGCGCCAACCAGTTCCGGTGACACCAGTAATGGGCAACTCCACCGTCAACCAGTTCTGCATCGGATGCCTGCACAACGCGCCCACAGTACGCGCATTTCGGGTTAGTCATCGTCACTTTTCCTAGCTTTTCTTCGCTGCTCGCCCCTTCGCGTCCGTGCAAAGTGGTACTTCGCCGGGTTCTTCCCCCGGTACTGGGGTGGGGTGCGGTCTCGCTTTTTGAACTTCTTCGGGACGGGGTTGTGGAGTTTTCTCGTCAAGTGGCCACAACCACACCTCCACCCACCCAGCTTCCATTCGTAGGCGTCCGCCCGGAGGCGCTGGCCGCACTGGGAGCATCGCCGGTCAATTCCCATTCTCACTCACCACCACAACGATCCTGCTCGACACCCTTCCGGGAGGGCCTCCAACATCTTCCAGACTGCGACATTCCACGGGATGCTTTTCACGCCTTCGTGGTCTTTCAGGCGCACGAGTTCGCTGGCTTGGATTACCCTGCAGCGGGGTTTACAATCCCTGATTGTCATCTCAGTCATCATCTCGTGTAGTGTCACGAACGGGGCGTTTTCAAAGATATTTATGATCTCCTCGTACAACCCCGTTTCTTCCTCAGTCCGCGCCCTCCACCGGGCCACTCGCAACTTGGTGAACACCCTAATGTCAAAACTACCTTCCAGTATCAAGAGGGTCAGGTCGGCTCCCATTCAGCGCCCCTCCTTCAACAACCGTTTGAACGCATCTTGGAGTTGCCGGATCAACGGGTGCAGCGGGAAGGGGAGCGGAACCCTCTCCAACCCGTCCAGTCCCGCCAGTGCCGCTCCTATTTTCGAAGCGTGTATCCCTTCGAGGTACAGGGCGCTCCCGATGCACCGGTCAACCTCCTTGTCCGTCTCCGAGAGTTCTTCCCACGGGAGTCGGTGGGAGGGTTTGGTGTCGCCCACGCGCTTGCAGTATTCCACCCAGACCGATCGAACCTGCCTCCCGAGGCGCTCGCGGAGTGTTTTGTCGATATCGCTCATTCAACGCGCCTCCAGTTTCTTTTACACTTTCACCGTGACGGGGATCACCAAAATCGCCCCACACGCGCAGGTGATGCTGTATTTGAGGTCTCCTTCCCACACGCAGAGGTTCGTCAGCCCACAGCGGTCGCAGTGGACTATCTTGTGCGGCATTTTCACGGGCCTCCGTCACACGCTAAGGTCAGCGGGTCTGCGGTGTATTCGTGTCTCGACTTGTCCGCGTGTACCACCCAGAGGAGATCGTACTCCCACGACTCGGGAGGGGTGATTTGGAACCGCATCCGCGCAATCACATCGTCCGGGACGGGGGGTCGCCCGTCAACGCGGTTTGCGTTGCGCATCAAGACCGTCTGGAGGGGGGTGGCGAAGAAGATAATGTGAACCTTGACCCCCGCCCGGAGTGCGCGCGCCACGAGTGGGTATCGCCGCTTGAAGGTGGTGTTGGTGGCGTCAAACACGACCCGTTCTGCATCGGAATCCCTGAGTGCGGCTTCGAGGTCGTTGTACGCGGCTAACCAGACATATTCCTCGATTTCCGGATTGTAGTACACCCCCGTCTCTTTCGCGTTCAACATTCGCGCACGAATGATGTCCGGCGATACGACATCCGCAGCGGGAAAATGGCGCTTGATGTAGCTGGATTTTCCACTGCCGGGAATCCCCACCGGGATCACGAGGTACTGCGGCGGCATTACACTGCCCTCCACTTGTCACTGGCCTCGGGGTGTCGGATGCAGCCCCAACACCGGTGGTAGTGGTGGCCCGATCCCTCCCTGACATTCTTCTGGGTGCGGTGGGTACACCCCTCGCAGCCGGTGGCAATTATGGATTTGTCGCTCATTTTCCGACCATCTCCCGCACCGCATTTTGGACTCGCTTGTACTTCCCCTTCCAGAACGCACTTCCCCGCATTAGGCGATCCCCGAGGGCGTAGATCAGGTCTGGAATTTTCCTCACATCGAACCGGAACTCGACTTTTGAGCCGTACCTTCCTTCCAACATATTGTAGACGCGAATAACAACTGTATCGTCATTGAAACCAGTGTCGGCGTAGACATCGGCCCTGTCCAAGACGACATCCGGTTTTTGGGCGTTTAGATCGCCCGGTTTAGTCTCTTCTGCCAATTTTTTTCCGTCCATTTTTTTTCGTTTAGTCCGGGGTTTAGTCCCCTATACACTTGTTTATCTCCCGGTATATAAATTTGGGGAACGAGATCACGATCCGGGACGGCCCGGGCGGGGGCGCTTGAGGCGCTGCTGGAAGGTGGCGAGGGGATCGGGCGCGGGATCGGGCGGTGGATCGGGTGCGGGGACTGGGATCGGATCGGGCGGGGGCGCGGGCTGCGGGGGCGGTTCTAAACCGATCGGGGGATTTTCGGCGCGGGGGGCGGGTGGTTTTGGCCCCCCCGGGATCTCGATCTGTCGATCTCCTGCACCCCCCGGCCCTCCGAGGGCGTCCGCTGCCAGTTGGTGCGATCCAGCGGGAAGCTCCTCCCCCGAATCCGGGGGTTCGGGGGCAAATTCAACTGGAGGGGCCGCCCCACCAGCGGAAACACTCGCTGGATCGGGATCAGGATCGGGATCGGGATCGTAGACCTCGATATCCCCCCGGCGCACCCCGTCCAAGACCGCGCGGATATCCCGCAACTCCTCCAACATAACAGCTTGATCAGCGGGATCGGGGCGAGAAGATCGCTGATCCACATAGACCGAGGTATGGGACGCGGGAGCGGGTTCCTGATCGAGCTTGTGGTAAAGGGCGATCGTTTCACGCAGCTCATTCCCCAGTTGCTTCAGCGACACGGGATCGTTAACCTCCCGAAATTTCTGTTCGAGATCGCGTATCATTCCCGCTAGCATTTTGTGCGGGGAGATATTCCCCGAGTTGAGATAATAGAACGCCCTCCGGATCGCCTCCGAGCTCTTTATGTGGAGGTTTTTGTGAGTGCGGACGGATTCGCGCGAGGTATTCTCCCCGTTCGCCTTTAACCACTCGGATATCTCATTACAGCTCTTCCCAGCTTGGATCATAATGGCGATCTGGTCGTAAAACCGGGAGGTGCAACATTTACACATAGATTGAAAGTCGTCTGCCACGAGGGGGAGGAGCTCACTCTGCGCGAGCTGGAGGCGCTGGAGGGGTGTCGCATTATCCGCTAGCTCCTCGCGCGCCTCGCTGAGAAAGTTGACAAATTTTGCCTCCGGGGGGAGGTGTGGATCGAGCTTGGTTAGGATGACCTCGGGTTCCCCAGCTTGCAGCTTCTCCCGGAGGTTCGGATCAGTCGCTGCCTTCACTGGGTTTCGGGGGAGGGGCGTGTTTAGCGTCCTCCGCTGGGGCGTTCTACAGGCATAATTACAGGTAGTCCCACGCCTATTTAACCCTATTCCTGACGAGGTAGGGACTCACACCCCGCCCCCTCCCCCCCCCCCCCCCACACCCCCCCCCCCCCAACCCCCCCCACCCCCCCGCCACCACCCCCCCCCCCCGCAGCCCCCCCCACCCC
>Ga0180437_10007119_pt1 | contig 14694 bp, 20 predicted proteins | sample SS_ome_4_FD_132410 | JGI IMG/M metagenome (GOLD analysis project Ga0180437, IMG submission 132410) | Hypersaline lake sediment archaeal communities from the Salton Sea, California, USA - SS_3_D_1 metaG | ecosystem: Environmental > Aquatic > Non-marine Saline and Alkaline > Hypersaline >...
CAATTTTTAATGAATAAATTTAGATTTAACTGCATTTAATCTTAAAATATTTGAGAACATGAGTTTCAACACCAAAGAGTAAATGTAATATAATACCTAAAATAAAAGAAAAAATAGTGGATAAAACTAATGGAAAATTAGTAAAATAAGAAATAATAAAGGCTAAAATTAAAGTTAGAAAATAATCAACCATTGAAGTATTTAAGATTTTATATTTATGAACACCTTTATTAGGTTGACCTAATAAATTTTTAAATTTTTTAAAAGGACAATAATTCATTTATATAAAAGAATAATATAAATATTAAAAATTTATATTATTAGATAATAATGAGTGATATTAATTTTAATATAATAAGTAGGTCAAATGAAATAGGATGGATATTAATTTTAATAGGTGGTCTAGGAGTAAATGAATATATAATAAAAAAATTTGTAGATAATGAATTAATATTAGTTTGTTATTTTAGTATTATTTTTTTAATTGGATTTTATTTATTAAATAACAATTTCAAAAATAAATATTTAAAAAACTTAAAAATGAAAGAAGATTGATTTAGATAAGACCTTCAGCTTTCATAGATCTAATTAATCTAGTTATACCAATACCACCACCACATCTCTCAAAAAAGTTAAAATTTAAATAGTCATCCATTTCAGCCATTGTTCTCTCTTCACCAAAAAGTTCTACTAATTTATCTCTGTAGCCACCATCCATAATAGTTTGGAATCTAGTTAACATTTCTTCTTTACTAGTTTCTCTTTCGGCAGATCCAATAGTTTCTTGACCACTTAAAATTACATCAACTTTTTTAGCAGTTCTTCCATTTTCATCTCTTTTCATATTCCAAAAAGGAGAGGTAAATTCAGGAAAATCTGTAATAAAATAAGTGGGAGAGAAATCAGTATATAATTTAGTTTCATGTTCATGTTCTAATTCAGTAGTATTAAATTCAGTAGCAATATCTTCATATTTTTTAACCATAAATTTTTCTGTATCATATCCCAAATGTTCTAATAATTCTTTTTCAAGTTCAATTAATTTATCCATACCACCATGACTTTCAAATTCAAATAAGGGGAAGATAATATCGTGTCTACCTTCAACAGGATTTTTCTCTAAACGATAACTAGTAGTAAGACAGAAATAACCAGCTACATCAGGATTTTTTAAAAGTTCATATTCTAACCACATTTGACCAGTTTGAGGTAAAGGCCATTTTAAGTCTGCATAATCAAAACAAGCTACATTAAAAGGATCTTCACAAGCAGCTAAGATACTGAGACGATTTTGAGTTGAAACTTCAAGAAAATTTTTACTTAAAAAGAAACTTCTGAGTTTATTAACGACCATATCAAATTCCACCGAATTAATAATTAAAGGACTTTCATAAGGTCTAAGAAAACTACAACATTTGGTAGTAGAAGTATGAGTAGGTTCTTGATCAAGTTCTTCCTGGCTAGCTAGCATTTTAATAATAAAAAAAGAATATATTTAAATAATTTTTTATAAATTATTATTTTGACAAAATTCAATAAAGCCAATAGATTTTTTTAAATTAAAAGAAGATTTTAATTGTTGTTTGGCGATTTCTAGTACAATTTTTTCATCATCAGACATTTGTTCTAAATATAATTTTATTTTATGTTCTATATCTATATTTTGTTTTTGATTTTCAGAATTATCATCCATAATAGATTATATAAAAATATATTATTAAGTTTCAATTTTCAGAAATATAAAATAGTAATTGTGCATCTTTATTTAAATTAGATTTTCTCATTAAATTAGTTAAGGATTCATTAATCTTATAATTGTTATTAAATAAAAAATTAATTAAGATATCAGTTTGTTCTATACATAAAAATTCATTGATATTATTAGGATTCATAATAGCAAATAAACATTGATTTCTACAAGAATTATAAGTTTCAAATGGAGATAACTTTTGAGGAGAAATTTGTTTACATATATGTTTAATTTTACCCATAGGTCTGGGAGAGATTACTAAAATTTTACGATAATTATAATCATTTTGAAGATAGGTTATAATATTAATTTGATACATTTATTTATTAATAATTGATATTTTAAATTTTATTATAAAATTAAAGAAAGTAAATAAAAATAAAATAAAAAGAATAATGGAAACCGTAGAGGATTCTAAAACCAATTTTAATACTTTTAGATTTAAAATAGATCCAGATTTAGTAGAAATTCTAACACGATTTGCATATGAACATCAATTTGATAATAGAAAAGATTTTAAAGAAGCATGGAAATTATGGGTAGAAAATCATCAAAAAGAAATAAATGCTGAAAAATCAAGAATAGAAGAGATGAATTATAAAGGAAATATAGAAGAAAAATTATTTAAATCAGTAAGATATTATTATAAAAAAAAAATTAGTATTGAAAAATCTAGAGAGGAAGAAGTAGAAAAAGATTATAAAAAAAGAGATTATATTTGTTTTCAAACTCAATTTCTAGAAGCAATAGATAATCATATTAAAGATAATGTTAAAGATAAAGATTATTCACCAGCCAAAGGATATGATGATTTTTGTGAAATTAATACAGATTTAATTAAAAGTGAAATAATTTATCTTTTAGAAGAAAATGAAGATTTAAAAAGTAATGAAATTATAAAGAAAATTAAAAAAGCATATAAAAACAGATATTATCAAATTAAAAAATGTAATTAAATATATATTTAAATGACTGAACTTCTAGGACAAGGTGGATATGGTTGTGTTTTTTATCCAAAATTAAAATGTGATGGGAGATCAAGTAAAAATTATAAATATGTATCAAAATTACAAATTTATAGCAGAGAAATAGAAAGAGAATTAAGAATTGGAAAAAAATTAAAATAAGTTCCAAAACATTATTTACATTTTGCTGTAATTTTAGATACATGTAGTGTAAATATAAATTCTTTTTTAAAGAATTCAGCAGTAAAAGAGTGTGAAGTTGTTCAAAAAAGACCAAAAGAAAACTATATATTATCAAAAATAACTTATATAAAAGGATCAGATTTAAAAGATTATTATAATAATATAAATCATGAGGCTACATATTTATTAATTACTTTAAATGAATATTATTATTTAATAAATTCTTTACAAATTTTATTACATGAAAAGATAATTCACTTTGACATAAAATTTGAAAATATAATGCAAGATGTAAATAATAAAATTCCAATAATTATAGATTTTGGTTTATCTTTTTATTTTCCAGAACAAGTTTCGGATTTAAAAATATTAAAAGATTATTTTTATATTTATGCACCGGATTATTATATATGGTGTCCGGAAATTCAATATATAAGTCTAATAGTAAATAACTTTAAAGAAGGGATGTTATTAAATGAGACAATAGTAAAAAATGTAACAAATCAAATAGTAGAAGGAATGGGTATATGGGATGATTTTTCAGAAGAATTTAGAAATAAATATACAAATGAGTTATTTAACTTTTATAAAGAATTTATAGGTAAAGATAATAAAGAAATAATAGAAAAATTATTGACTTTTAAGAAAACTTGGGATAATTATTCATTATCAATAAGTTTTTTAAGACAATATATAAAAAAATTAAAAAGATCTGAGGATGAAAATATTAAAAAAATTTTAATATCAATGACAGAATTATTTTTATATTGTTTATCCCCTGATCCAAATAAGAGACCTGAATTAAGTAAAATTAAAGAAGTTTTATATGATACTTTTATTAAAGATTTTAAACATGAAGTTTCAAATAGATTTTTTGAATACAAATTAGGATTAACAGAATTTAAGTTTATAAAAAATCAGGTAATACCTCATTTATATTTTTTTACCAATTAATTTAAACAATAATACATTCTTTCTGTTTTTTAAGTTCTTTATCAATAATAGATTCTTCTAAATTAGTATTTTTATTTTCTTTTTCTTTTAGTTCTTCTTCTTGTTCTTCTTTTTGTTCAAGTTGTTCATTATTTTCTCTCTCAAATTCTTTTTCAGTTAGATTTTCTTTACTAATTTCTTGATTTTCATCTTGTTTAAAGGGAGAAGTAGGATCTTCTTTTAAGGGAGAACTGTGATCTTCTTCTAATGGAGGAACATCATCACTATTTTGAGATTCAGAATTACAAACACAATTATCGCAAGGAGGTACACAAGATTTTTCAGTAGGATCTTGAGGGACTATAACTAAAGATTCATATTTAGCTTGAAGATTTAATTTCCGAGATTGAAAAGATTTATCTTCCTCATTATTTTCTGACAACATTAATAATAATTATAGATATTAAATTTTATATTCTAATTTAAATTTAATTTTATTAGTATTTAAATGAGTATTTTTAGATTTAGCTCCAGCTTTTTGAGTATAATTATTTTTATTTTTTTTATGTAATAAATATAATTTTTTAGTTTTTAATATAATTTTTTTGAGAGAAGAATTAGGATATTTTTTAATAGATTTTTTTAAGAGTTTATTCCAAGTTTTATTTGTCATTTATATATAATCAATAATAAAATTATTAATTATATATTAAATACTTACTTTCTATGTCTACATCTTTTTTTTGAACCTTTTCTTTTACGAGTATGTCTTTTAGATTTGGACATACTGGGTGTGCCTTTTTTGTAAGTTTTACCAGCAACTTTAAGAGCTTCACCATATTTAATACCTTTAGCTTTCGCTACAGATTTAACGTGGTTAATCCAGGCAGAAGCCATATATATATATTAAAATATAAAAAAAATAAAATAATTAAGAATCAGAATAAGTACTTTCTAATAAAACTTGTTGTAATTGTCTTTCTTCATTTCTTTCATAAATAATATCTAACATAGATCGGATAGTTTCTGTTAAATCAGTATTTCTAAAGTAAGTTTCAGGTAAAAGGGAAGTTTCTTGAGATTCTTCAAGAGAATTAATATTTTCATCAGAGACTTCTTTAGAAGAAAATTGTTCTCTACACACAGGACATTCAGCTTTTTGTTCATTTAACCATTTAGTGATAGCTTCTATAGTAAAACAATGTTTACAAGGTAAAATAGCAACTTCTTCATTTTCTTGAAAATCAAGCTGAAAAATAGGGCAACTAGAATTAATATTATTTTGAGAATTAAATTTAACTATTTTAATAATATTACCAGAGGGATCATCAAGAACAGATTTATATTTATTTTTATCTGAAGAAAAACTATTTTCTAGAATAGTTCTAATAATAGAATTATCAGAGTCATAATTAGAAATAAATTCAGTATCAGCATTAATTAAATTTAATGGAGATAGATTATTATTTAATATAATATTATCATTATTTTGGCTCTCATTATTTGTAACTTGGTAATCATCAGTATAGTCTTGATCTTCATGATTAGTATAATTAACAACAGTTAAATTAAGAGGATTTAAGATAATATCTTCTAATGGATTAATTCTTCTTCTTCTAGTTCTTCTTTGAATAATAAAAGAAATATTTTCTCTATTAGAACCTCTAGCTGGTCTATTTAATAAACTATAAGTTATATTATTATTATATTGATTTTCTTGATAATTTTCTTGATCATTATTGATATCTAAAACATTTTGAGAAAAATCTTCGGTCATAATTTCATTAGATTCCAGGGTAGGTAAATCATCATCATTTTCATAATTATTTTCATCATTTTGATTATTTTCATCATTATTAAAAATAAAATTATTACCTTGAACATAAAAAGTATTGGAAAATGAAGAAGGCCAATTAGTTTCTTGAATAGAATCCCAATCACTATAAGTATGGTTGAATGACATATCCATTCTAGAGTATATATAATAGAATATATCTTATTAAATAGTATTAATTTAATTATAAATTAGATTAAAATTTTCCTGAACAATTTTATCAAATTTTTCATATCTTTTATTATTTAATGACTCTTGTAGAAGTTTCCAAGGAGTAAGCTCTTCTAAGAAATTAGATCCTTTCTCTTGAAACAAATCAAATAAATTTGAATTTGAACCAGAAAGCATACTTGTATTTAATGTTGAAGAAAGTTGAGGAAAACCACTAGTAGTTCTTAAATTCCAAAATATAATATGAGGAAGAGTATAAGGACGTCTATACATAGATCTTAATCCAGCTTGTTGATATTTTAAAGAAATTTCATCAAAAAGAGATTTATCTTGAGATCCAGTAGCTTGATCAATTTGCATATCTGAAAAAATTACTAAATTTGTATTTTTCATAATTTCAGGAGAAAGTGAATTTTTAACTGCAGTTTCTAAAATTAGATCTAAAGCTGCATAAAAATTTGTATTCATTCCCCAACCTGCATGTCTAATTGTAGCTACAGAATCAACAAAATCAACACAATTATCAAGATTTATCCATTCAGGTTTGGCATTAAAAGTTAAAATTCGTTTACCAAAAATTGAATTTTCAGCAACTTTTAATCCTAAACCAATAGCAGTATATAAAGGTCTACTATTATCACATTCCATTGAACCAGATGTATCAACCATGGCAATCATATTTTCTAAAAATTTATTGGTTTTAGATTGTGCTTTCCATTGAGTATTCAATGAAATTCTTTCAATATTTTCAGGATCTTGAGAAGCTATATAAGGATTATTTAAAAGATCAGCACCTTTAACTAAATCATATATAGCTATATTTTTAGATTTAATAATTTTCTTACCAGTACTACATTCCAAAATATATCTTCTATAATTTTCAGAACATAAATTACGATCTTCACGAATACTAATATCACTATGATATCTGGATCTTCCTCTTTTATTTTTATCCTGAAATGCAAAACTTTGTTTTCTTAAAGTAATACTAGTAACATTTTTATCAAAATTAATAGACTTCCAATCTAATCCACATTGATTAATCTGAACAGTATGTAATTTTTTATTAAGTTTAGAAATTAAAATTCTATAATGAGTTAAACATTTAGTTTGAGCCCGTTTTAAAGTTTCATGTTCACCTGATTTAACAGTTTGTAAATAATTACTATAATAATCAAACGCTAAATATTTATTAATCCAACCAAATTTATTAGATTTTTCCCTAGGAATCCATTTAGCTAATAAAGATGGATTTGATGAATGTTCATCCTTTCTTAATTGTTCGTTAATAAGCTTAATAATCTTTAAAAATATAGGATGTTGATCAATATTAGAATGAAAAATTCTTAAATAATAAATAAAATATTTCATATCTTTCCAACATCCTAAAGGATGACCTATTGAAGAATCTACAAAAGACTCAAGAGCATTAAAAGCTAGGATTTCCCCAAACTTTGTAATCTCCATTCTAAATTGAGTATTAGTAGGATTTAGATGAATATAAAGATCAGCCCATACAGCAATCATCATATAAGAAATAGAATATAAACCTTTTCCAGAAACAATATCTCTAGTTTGAGCAATTAATTTATAAGACATATTTAAATAATGATTTTTATCTTTTTGAGATAAAGTATTATCATTATAAATATTCTTTAAAAGAGAAATATATTCCATTCTAAGTTCAGATAATTTATGTGCATTTTGACTTCCATTCTCAGTCAATTGGAAAGAAAATTGTACAATTTTTTCTGGAATAGAATTTGACCATGCATATTGAGGATGATTATTTTCACCTAACTCCATATAAGACAGATTATGTACTGTATTATCCAATGCTGACACTAGAGAAGAGGTTGTCATACTCTTATATATTATTTTTAAATCTTTAAATCATTTTTTTAATACATTTTCTGGTAAATTTTTTAGAATTTTTAACCTTTTTAAAGGTAATATTTTTAGTATTCAAAGAATTTTTCTTACCATAAATAAAAAATAAAGAACTAAGTTTATTAAATATATTAATATTATCTTTAAAATATATATCATTTTGATAACCAACTTCTTCTAACTTATTATCTGATATATTTTCATTATTTATAAATTTTTCTATATTTAAATTTTCAATTGAATAATCAAATTTTAATATATTTTTTAAACAAAAATTTTCTTCATTTACTTTCTTATGACTTTCAATTATATTGATCAAATCATGATTATTAATTTTGTTATCTATTTTTAATTTATCTTTAAAAAAATAAAAAATTTCATTATCAATAAGATATAAATAAAATATATCTATCTCTTTTATTTTTTCTTTATATGAAAATAAATTTCTATCTAAATTTTCAAAATAATTTTCTATCCACCCCTGATCTATATCTATACTTTCTTCTTCCATTAATTAATAAAAAATAATAATTTTAATTTATTATTATTTAATTATATATATCTTCAACATCCATCTCCTCATCTACTTCTAATCTTCCCATCTTTTTATCTTCATTATATTCCGCTATCTCTTTATCAATTCTTAAATCTTCTTTTATCATTTCCTCTATCTCCCTTTCTGTATTTATATATGGTGATCTATCTCCTAATATCTCATTTATCTCTCTACGATAATTCTTCCAATTATTAACCATTTTATCATATACATTTTTTCCAACAAAATTTTCTTCATTCTCTCTTTCTCTTATCTTTTCAGATTTATACAATTCTAAATTTTCTCTATTAAGTAATAACCATCCCTTTTTAATTTTTTTTTCTTGTTCTATTATTTTCTCATTAGTAAAATCTAAATTTTTAAAATCTTTTACTTCTCTCTCAACTCTTTCTTCTTTAACTTCATTACTTATATCTGGAAAATTCTCACAATTAATATTAAATTCTGCTTTCTTTTCTACTGGTTTTTTAAATCTACTACCTTTAAAATATGGTCTAACTTCATATTTTCTATTTTCAAATTGTCCTCTCTCTCTCCCTCTATTCATCATTTTATATTATTTATTTATTCTTATTTTTATTCAATTTTTTAAATAACTTAAAGATAATTTAAAAATTAATATTATCTCCTAACAGCAAAAAATTAACTATTTTTTTATTAAAGTCAATGCGTCTACGCCCTTTGTATATTTCTTTAAAGGAGATAGAATTCTAAAATCAAATCATATTTAAGTTAAATACTTTTTGATTTTTTATATTATCGTTATATATATGTCTATTGTTGTATTAAAAGCAAAATCAAGAAGATGGCAAGCTCCAATTAGTGGACAAGGAGAATATGGATTTTCATTAAATGGAACACGTAGAAATATAGGAGTTATCGGAAGTGGATTTCATGGAAAAATTAAAGACCAATCTATAAAAACTCGGTTTAGAGGAGATACAGCTATGGGAAGTGGAGGTTGTTGTGGTGCTTATAAAAAAACAATCTCTAATTCCGGTAGTTGTTTAACCAATGATTCACAAGTTGTTAAAAGAAGTGTTGGAAATACTAGAGGTCTTATCAATCAAACCTTGACTTTTGGAAGACAAACAATTCAAGCAGCACCAGGATTTGAAGGATTAAAAACTGATCTCAGTGGATGTAGATGTCCAGATGGAGGAGGTTTCTATGCTGGCTCTAGAAATATTGTCAAAAATCCTTTATGGATGACAGCAAATGACTATATTATTTATAATTTAGTTGCTAAATATTCCGGAAGTTGTGGATACTCTGGAGTAACTACAGAATTTAAAGGACAAAGAAGAAGATGTGAACATGGTGATAACTTATCTGATGCTTCTGCTAATCTTTGTAAATCTAATATTCCTGGTTCTAATTATATTGGAACAAGACGATTAACTAACAAATGTAGAGTTACTAAAGTTCTTACCGGTAATGCTACACTTGATATGGGTACTTATTTACGAGGATTAGTTTATAAAAAACATTGTCTTCCTCAATTCAATGGCTTACCATATACTAAATATAATAGAATGCCTATTCCTGAATGGGTAAACAATAAAGCATGCGGAAAAACAGGTTCTCTCATAATTAATCCCGATGATGCACCTGAAATACCACTAGCTAATCCTCCTGAATCAGAAATTCAATTTCTTATTAATGCTGTTTATGATCATTGTCTTGATATTACTCAAAATCCTAAAACTACCTCAAAAATATTATCAGTATTATTAAAGAATTCTGAAAATCTAATTATTACTGCTAATGCTCCCTTTTTTGAAAATATTTATTATTTAAATTTTAAAAATTATGATTTATCTTTTTATCTTAATGGTTTTGATATTAATAATACTTTTATAATTATTTCTAATTATAAAAACTCTAATTCTATACAACCTGAGGAAATAAAAATATCCTCAGAAAGCATTCAAGAAAATGCTCTTACAATACCTTCCTACAATATTTCAGATATTTCTGAAGAGCACCTTACAAATAGCTTTATTCTTAATATTCAATTTAATAATCCTTGTAAACAAAAAATTATTTACATAAACGGACTCTTCTTTTCTCTCTAATTATTTTTTTTGTAAAATTATAAGTTATACAATGATGATCTAGTCCGCTTATCTCTTGGATTGAATATACCAAATCATCTAGATTTTCTTTCAAGTATATTTGTTACATTATTTAAATGTTTTCTACCTTGACATTCATGTTCTGTCTGATAATTACATGGCTTACATACTATTATATTATTTTCTACACTACTATATACAATCTTTTTTATTTTTAAATCTAATATTGTTGCATGACAATCTTTACAAGGAGCTGAATCTTGCATAGAACCTTTTGTATCTCTTCTAACTACATAAAGTGTAGTCTTTCTAAAAAGACGATGACCCTTATCCTTGTACATACTGAACATTTTCACTATATTTTCCGTACGTCGTCGTCAAATTTGAATGATACAAATTCCGCAAACATGCTATTTCCGCATGACAACTGCATGTATTTTTAATAAAATTATCTCGGGAACATGTCCTATTAACAGAATTATGACCACGTCCACGAATTCTTCCATTTACTACTGCCACACAACCATGCCTCATCAAAACTTGAGACTTTTCAGCTTCCAACAAAGCTTCAGCCAAATAATCATAATCTCGTGCACTTAGTGTCATCTTTTTTTCATATTTTAAAAATTTTATTTTTTAATTCAATTTTATTTTTTTAAATAATTGAATTAAATATATTTTTTTAAATTAATAAATAATAACATGGCAACCTATCGTCTCAAAATTTGGCTAGATCCTGAGTTGATTGATGCTGAAGTTCAACAATTATATATGGCAGCCGCTTTAAAACATAACAATATTCTTAAAGAATGGAAAAAAAATGATGGATATATAACTGATATAGATGCTGGATTTGATTTATTTGTACCACAAACCAAAGAAATTAATAGAGTATCCTGGGCTCATAAAATTAATCATGGAGTTAAAACATCAATGACTTTTAAAGGAAAACCGGTGTCATATTATATGTATAGTAGATCTAGTACTCCTATCAAAACACCACTTCGTCTAGCTAATAGTGTAGGTATTATTGATGCTGGATATAGAGGTCATATGATGGCTCTATTTGATAATATTCAACAATTACCTCATACAATTCAAAAAGGAGATAGATTAGTTCAAATTTGTAGTCCTAATATGACTTATCCATTAGAAGTTGAAATAATAAATAGTGAAGAAGAATTTCTACCATCAATGAGAGGAACAGGAGGATTTGGATCTACCGGATAATTTCATATATCTTTAATAAAAAAAAAATTGAAATATTTATTTTTTAATATAGAGAAGTGCAAAAATGCAGAAAGAATATCAAAAGAATTTAATTGAATGTAAAAAAAATATGCAAGATCAAAGAAAAGCTTTATCAGAAGAAGAATGGAAAATATATCTAAAAAAATCATATCCAAACTGGCATGAAAATTGCTATGGAGATAGTAGGTTTCCTATCTTAGGAAATTTTATTAAAGATTCAATGTGGAAAGTAAATATAGTATTTTATCCCACAAATATGGAGAAATTGGAAACTCAATCATTTAAGTATACTTTTAGAATCTCTCGTCATACTACTTTTAATACTATTTTAAAATCATTTTCTGAATTTATTTCAAAACAACATATTGTTCTTAAATTAATATTTGGTCGAGATATTTATGAAATTCTAAAAAACTATATTCCCAATTATGAAATGAATTTAGAAAATTACTTTTATGTGCATAAACATATCTACGAAATTATAGGAGGATATAAAGAATGTACAAAATTTAAAAGACAAAAATTGCCAGGAGAAGAAAAAGTTAATTGTGTTAGAAAATATCTGGATCTAGAACAAAATATTGATGATTTAAATATTAGATTAAGAGCTACAAAACTTTGTACACGAAGTAGGCAGTTTCAAAAAAATCATGATTATTTTAATACTATGCCACTCTATTAAAAATATTAATTATTTAATCTTTTTTTAATTTATATGAATTGTATTCCAAGAAATGATGTTGAAAATCAAATAGTAGCTCAAAATTTTACTGAATTAGATAAAGTTAAAGTTATTCCTAATAATGATTGTTCTGGAAATAATTGTTTAGAAAAATACGATTGTAGTGAACCTAGTGATTCTACTGTAGTTTCAGGATTTCAAGCTCATGGTAGTATATCAGCTAAAAGTAGTAGTAGATCTTCTTCACCAGATAAATATATTATGCAAGATAGAAATTTAGAAACATCAATTGAAATCATTAAAGAACAAGAAACTCAAACCCTTCCTGAACCGAGAAGAAATTTAACTAATGTTGCTGCTAAATGTATACCATTAATTATTAATCAAATACAAGAATGTATAGATAAAAATAAACCAACATTAGAACATAATTTAGAAGAAAGAGAGAATAATGCTAATATAATAATTAAAAAAGATTCATTCTCAAAAAAAAGAATTCAATATCGCAAACTTACATATTCTGATGTTAAAAAACAGGTTAATAAACATTATCAACAAGATATTATTCATAGATATTCTTCAGCATTAGATATACTTGCAAGTTATTTAAAAGGACAAAAAATTATTTATATGGAAGCAAGATATTTAACTGTTAATCAATTAAATAGATTAATGTTCCCTTCTATATTTATAACAGCAGTTTGTTCAGTATTACAAGTCCCTCTTGAAGATATAGAATTATTTAGTTCCAAATGTGCAAATAATCCTACCGTTAATCATGGAGTTTCTTATACTTTTGTATTAGCTTTATTAAATGCTTTTGTTGCTTTTATTTTAGGTATTATAAATTATTTAAAATTAGATGCATGTGCAGAAGCTCATAAAATATCTTCTCATCAATATGATAAATTACAAACTGGAATAGAATTTCAATCTGGTCAAGTATTATTATTTAGTGATCCTAGAATTGGAAATAATGATTTTAATGAATTTACAGACGATTTTAAAATAGAAGATAGAGATGCCTTACAAGCAAAAGTAAAATTAATTAAAGATATGAAAAAGAAGATAAAACATGTAGAAGAAAAAATTAATGAAATTAAAGAAACTAATCAATTCATTATTCCAAGAAGAATTAGATATAGATATCCTTTAATTTATAATACTAATATATTTTCTATAATTAAAAAAATAGATGATCTTAGATCTCAGACCATAACAAATTTAAAAAATATTAAAAATGAAATAAGATATTTAAATGCTTTACAGAAAAAAAGAGATTTTAAATTAGGAACAGATAAATCAAAAAGACTAACAAGATTATTCGTTCTTAAAAGGAAAAATGTTAATACAGTTCTTTTTCTTAATACAGCCTTTTCTATGATTGATAAAATGTTCCAACAAGAAATACTTAATGCAGAATTAATTAAAAAACATTCTTGTTGTTTTAATTTTAGATACTTTTGTTTTTGTTGTTGTCCAAATTTTTTTAATTCATGGGGACTACCAGATGGTTATATAGAACCCGAAAAAGTTGGAGGTGATCTTTTAGAAAATTTAATGGATTTCAATCAAAATATAGATACAAATGATCTTTCCAAGGATGATTTGGAAAAATTTTATAAAGAATATAAAAAAGTATATAAAAATCAAAATATCATTGATAATGATGAATAAAAAAATTTAATTAATAAATCTCCATTTGATCTTCTTCTATCATCTTCATTATTCTTCTTTTATCATCTTGTATATTTTTTGCATGATTTTCAATATTATTACTTTTATTATCTTCATCAAAAGAATCCATTAGAAATTTAAAAACATATATCTCTTTTTGTTGACCAATTCTATGTGCTCTAGCTATAGCTTGATCTTCTATTGCAGGATTCCAATGAGGGGATACAAAATAAATTTCATTAAAATGTTGTAAATTTAATCCTTCACATCCAGTCTGAATTTGTAAAATTAATATATCTATATCTTTATTATTTAAAATATCCTCACGTTCAATTTGTTTAGTTCTTCCATCTAATTTTTTTACATTAAATCCATAATCAGTCAATATCTCCTCAAATTTATCAATCTCTTCTTTGAAATTACAAAATATGATTTTTTTATTATTATTAATACTTCTCTCTATAATTTTATTAATTACTGCATTTAATTTACTTTGTCCTTCTGCACCTTTTAAAAGATTATTTTCTAATTCTTTTTTATATTCTTCTCTATTCTCATCTTTAATTATATTTATCACTTTTTCTTTTAATAAAGCTGGATATACACAACATTGTTTAGCTCTCATTAAGAGAGGTAAGGTAGTCATTCCAAATCTACTTCCAAGATTCTTTTCCGAAATATTTAATTTACTAAAACTTAAAAGACTGTGAATCTCTCTTGCTAG
>Ga0180437_10007121_pt1 | contig 14684 bp, 14 predicted proteins | sample SS_ome_4_FD_132410 | JGI IMG/M metagenome (GOLD analysis project Ga0180437, IMG submission 132410) | Hypersaline lake sediment archaeal communities from the Salton Sea, California, USA - SS_3_D_1 metaG | ecosystem: Environmental > Aquatic > Non-marine Saline and Alkaline > Hypersaline >...
CTCCCGCGCGGCGGTTTGTTTCTGCTGGGAGGATTGTCCGGGATTGGCTCGCAGGCGATGAGAAGGTCCAGCAACGCACAGAGGATCAGAAGCTTGACACCTGGCCTCATAGCCGTTACTCCGCAACATCATGGCCTGAGGCGGGCCGCATCTGCGATGAGGACACGGTGATAGCCCGCCGTGACGGAACCTGCCACCGGTTTCAGCGAGTATTGTAGCAAAATCCGCGGAATTGTGCAAGCTGGTGATTGAACACGTACTGACACTCACGGAGCCACATCGCTGCCCTGCCCAGGAGTCTTGGCGAGCACAGCGCACCATGCTATAATAGCTTCAACCAGTTAGGAAAGCAGGTGAGATGATGCAGGAAGAGCTAACCATCCCCATCCCCGGCGAGATCCGGCAGATGTTGAACCGCACGCCGGAAGAACTAGCCCGCGACATGCGGTTATACATGGCACTGATGCTGTTCCAGCTCGGCAAGCTGTCATCCGGAGCGGCAGCAGAGATGGCCGGCGTGCCGCGCGTGATGTTCCTCGATCTGTGCGCCGAGTACGATATCCCGGTACCCCAGATTACCAGCGACGACCTGCACAGAGAGTTAGCCAGTGCCTAAACACCCACTGGTGTGTGATACGACCTTGCTCCTCTACCTAGGGCGCATCGGCCAGATTGATTTGCTGCCCGCTCTCTTCACGCCGATCTATGTCCCGGAGCCGGTGATGCTGGAGTTGGATATGGGCAGGCTGCTCCGTCTGGACACGTTCGATCCCCGAGATTGTGACTGGGCTACGCCAGTCCTGGTACCTCAAGACATGGTTGACGCTCTACCCCCTAACCGCCTAGGGATGGGTGAACGGGCCGTAATCGCTCATGCCTACGCACATCAAGGCTGCATTGCCGGACTGGATGACCTCCAGGCGCGGCGGCTGGCTGAAGGGCTGGAGCTGACAGTCGTAGGCATCTTGGGCATCCTATTACGTGCTAAGCGAAGCGGCCTGATTGCCGCCGTGCGCCCTCTGGTAGATGCTCTCACTGCTCAGGGTTTCCGCCTGGACTCCGAACTGTACCAGGACATTCTCAGCCTGGCAGGCGAGGCATAATCACTCCCCTTCTACTCGTCCACCCTCCCCACCACGTTATCATAGTACATCAGCAGCACCGGATCCTCCTGCAACGCTCACGACGGAAGCCGGCGGGCAATCTGGTCATCAGCGTCGGGAGTCTTCTTTGGTGTGCACGTACCCACCTTGCATCGCAGCAACCATTCAGTTCATCAGGATCTCTTCAATAGCCCCGAGCTCCTCCTCCGAGAACTCCAACCTGTCCAGTGCCGCGACGTCGTCCTCGACCTGGCTCACCCGGCTCGCGCCCACGAGCACGGACGTCATCGCTGCGTGGCGCAGATTCCACGCAATGGCCATCTGCGCCAGGCTCTGGCCCCCCCAGATAAATCCACACACCTCACCGGACCGGTCCATCTCCAGACGCTATCCGCCGAGCGTCACCGGCGGCGTAGGCCGCTCGTTGACGATCAGTTGAAAGACGTCGGGCCGGGCATAGTGCCCCACCGCGTCGAAGTCGAACTTACCGCGCGCCACCTCGGCCAGATCGATGTCAGCGAACAGCGTGCCCTCCTGGTCATAGAGCGGGCCGGACAGCACCTGGCCCAGCGGGGAGATGATCGCGCTGCCACCCCGGCACACAACCTCGGGCTGATCGGCCAGGTCCTCGATTCCCTCCAAGCCGGGCGGGTACATCGATTTGGTCACAAACTGGTTGCAGCCCAGGACAAAACAGCGCCCCTCGCAGGCGATGTGGCGCAGCGTTGCCTGCCAGGTATCGCGGGCGTCGGCGGTGGGCGCCAGGTAGATCTCGACCCCCTTCCCGTATAGCGCCATCCGGGCCAGTGGCATGTAGTTCTCCCAACAGATCAGCCCACCCATCTTGCCGAACTCCGTCTCGAGCACGGTCAGCGTGCTGCCATCTCCCTCCCCCCAGATCAGGCGCTCCGAGGCGGTGGGCTTGAGCTTGCGGTGCTTGCCCAACAGCCGCCCATCGGGGCCGAAGTAGAGGAGGGTGCAGTAGAGCGTGCCGTGGCTAAATTGGCTGTCCCGCTCAATGACGCCGACGGCCAGATACGCCCCGGCCCGGCGGGCAGCCGCACCCAGGGCCTCGGTGGCGGGGCTGGGCACCTCGACCGCATTGGCCCAGTAGAACTGCCAGGTCAGCCGGCCCGCCGGGCTTCGACTCCCGACGACGGTGCCAAAACTCAGTCCACGCGGGTAGCACGGGATGAAAGCCTCGGGAAAGAGAATCAACCGGGCACCTTCTGCCGCGGCTTCGGCGGTCAGCCGGCACGTCTTCTCGACCGTGGACTCCCGGTCGAAGAGAACCGGCGCGGCCTGCACGACCGCGACCTTGACATTTGAATGGGAAAGACCGTCTTTCATATTCACCTAACCTCGTCGACTGTGATATGCTACAGCGTAGAATAGCAAGGCCCAACACCACCTTGCGTCACCCAACCCCACGCTCTGAACCCACAGAACACCGCTAAGATGATACTACAACAAGCGCAAATACTCAATGGCAGAGGGAGGGGGGAGAGGGGGGAGAGAGGAGAGAGGAGAGAGTAAAATGGAGAATAGAGAGTGGAGATCGGGATTTGGGATTTGGAGTTTGGGCTTTGGGCCTTGGAGTTTTGAGTTTTTGATTGGTCATTTGTCATTTGTAATTGGTCATTGGTCATTGGTCATTTTCCCCTCCTTCCCCTCGCGCCAGATTGTGCTACAATATATGTTAAGGTAGGGAGAGTGTGGGGATGCCTAATAACAATCTGGCAAAGCAACTGAAACAGATTCCGCTATTCGCCAAACTTGCCCGCGACGATCTCAAGGAGATCACCAAACTGGTCCAGCGGGCGGAGTATCAGGCGGGGACCGAAATCTGCCGCCAGGGGAAACCCGGCCAGACAGCCTATTTCGTCGAGAGCGGCGAGCTGCGCATCCTGCACGTCGACCCAGAGGGAATCGAGCACGAGGTCGGCCGCCTGGAACCCGGCGATTATTTCGGCGAGACGTCGCTCCTGCTGGGCGAGCCGCGTGATGCCACTGCCCAGGTCACCCAGGACGCCGTCCTGCTGTACCTGAACAAATGCGATTTCGACCAGTTGTTGGACGCCCGGCCCTGGATCATCAAAGGGCTGGAGATGCGGTCCGACGTCGAGAAGAAGCTACTCGCCCCGCGGTTCAAATGGCAGGACCCGGAAGAGGTCGTGGTCGCCAGCCTGCACAAGCACAACGTGATCCTGGCCCGCAACATCGCACTGCCCTCCCTGGTGCTCATAGCAACCCTGGTGTTGTGTGGCTACTGGTTCTGGCAAACCCGGGCCACGGCCGCCGTGGTTGCAGCCGTCCTCCTGGGCCTCTTCCCAGCGCTGTTCATCCTGTACCTGACCATGGATCACTACAACGACGACTATATCGTCACCAACAAGCGGGTCGTGCACGAGGAGCGCGTCCCCCTGGTCCTCGAGTCGCGGACGGAGGCCCCCTTACGCTCTATACAGGACATCCAGCAGGTGCAGGAAGGGCTGCTGGCCCAGGTGTACAATTTCGGAGACCTGATCATTGAGACGGCCGGCGAACGCGGGCACGTGATCTTCCGCCAGATTCCCAAACCGGCTGAGACTCAAGATATCATCTTCGAACAGATCGATCGCGTGATGTCAGGAGCCAGAGCTGAGGAACGGGCGGCCATCCGGGATGCGCTGCAACACCATTTCGGCATCTCTCCGGCTGAAGACTCTACGCAGTCATCCGGGGCAGCGTGTCCGGCCCCTGAATTCAAGTCTACTATCCCCCAGTGGGTTCGCAAGCCCCTGGGTCTCTTTCGCTATTTCATGCCGCCGCTGTGGTATGAGGAAGGGGATACGGTCACCTGGCGCAAACACTGGCTTCCCCTGCTCAAGCCTATCGCGCCCCCCACACTGATCATGCTGCTGTCCACGCTGCTCACCTTGTACCTGTTGTTCTTTCACTTCACCAACTGGAGCCCGATTTTGATCGTCTATGGCGTGGTGATGGCCGCTGCTTTTCTATGGTGGTTGTGGGTGTTCGACGACTGGCAGAACGACGTGTACCAGGTGACGGCCACGCGCATCATCGACGTCGAGCGGCTGCCCCTGTACCTGCGAGAGCAGCGTCGCGAGGCCAGCCTGGGCGTGATCCAGAACGTCAGCAGCGAGATTCCGGGCGTCCTGGGCAACCTGCTCAATTACGGCTCGGTGACGATCGAGACAGCGGGGGCCGGGGCTTTCACCTTTGACAACGTCAAGGACCCACGTGGGGTACAGACCGAGATATTCCGGCGCGTGGAGGCATTTCAGGCCCAGAGGCGCCAGGAGGAGGCCGACAGACACCAGTCCGAGCTGCTCGACTGGTTCAGTGTGTACGATCAGATTCGCAGCTCGCACCCCACGGCAAACCTACCACAATCTTACCAGCGACAGGAGTCTTAGAAGTGTCCGTACGTCCAATTGTACTATCCGACAATCCAATCCTGCATCAGAAATCACACCGCGTGAAGCGGTTTGGTTCGGCGCTCCAGCAACTCGCGGCCGACATGGTCGAGACCATGCACGCAGCCAACGGCGCCGGCCTGGCCGCCATTCAGATCGGCGAGCTGGAGCGGGTGATCGCGGTGCAGGTGCCCGAAGATGACGAGAACGTCGAGGAGGGCAAACTGTACGTCGTCGTCAACCCAGAGTTAGCGCGCACGTCCCGCGAGATGGAGGAAGGCATCGAAGGATGTCTCTCCATCCCCGGTTGGGTCGGGGAAGTCGAGCGACATTACGCGGTCACCGTGAAGGGCAAAGACCTCGACGGAAAGGCTGTGCGCATCAGAGCACAGGGGATGCTGGCCCGCGCTTTCCAGCACGAGATCGACCACACCAACGGCATCCTCTTCATCGATCACATCGAGGACCCAGAGAAGATCTGGCCCGTGCCCGAGGGCGAGGAGGAGGCGGCCGAAGCCGCCCAAGAGGTGCCCGGCGGCGTGGCATCGTCGGGGCCGCTGGAGTAATCTAGACCAGCAGATCTCGTGCAACAAATCCACATCGTCGACCCAGACCGCCCTCGCAACTCTTTCCGTCCTCTGGGGTTATTTCACTGGGGGAAAACATCGTGTCTGAGCAAGATCCTATCGCCGTTCCGCTGGTGGTTGAGGGGCTTAGCTTCCGCTACCGCAATCGTCCCGAGCTTGCGTTGCGCGAGGTATCTTTGACGCTGGAGAGCGGCGAACTGCTCCTCGTCGCCGGTGCCAGCGGGTGTGGCAAGACGACGCTCATTCGCTGCATCAACGGCCTTATCCCCCGCAGCTACAAAGGGGAACTGAGCGGACGGGTGCTCCTCAACGGCCAGGACACGGCAGAGTGGCCGCTTTCGCGGATCTCCCAGACCGTCGGCACCGTGCTGCAGGACCCGGAACGGCAGATACTGGGCGCCTACGTCTCTGCCGAGGTCGCGTTTGGACTGGAGAACCTGGGGCTGCCGCGCGGTGAGATCGTCCAGCGCGTGGACGAGACGATCGACTACCTGGACATCTCCCACCTGCGCGACCGGGAGACCTTCTATCTCTCCGGCGGCGAGAAGCAGAAGGTGAGCCTGGCGGGCGTGCTGGCCATGCGGCCCGGCATCCTTCTGCTCGACGAGCCGCTGGCCAGCCTCGACCCCGCCAGCGCCCAGGAGGCACTGGCCCTCTTTCGCCGCCTGGCCGATGCGGGGGTCAGCATCGTCCTGGTCGAGCACCGGGTCGAAGATGCGCTGAGCATCCACCCCGACCGCGTGTTGTTCATGCAGGAAGGTACCATCACCTATTGCGGCCCGCCGGATGGCCTGGCGGAGGTGGTGGACTACCGGCAGGTGAAAATGCCGGCGCCCGTCGTGATCCAACGAGCCGCCAGCGCCCCACCCCCCACGTTCGAGCCAGCGATCAAGCCGAACGGGCGGGAGCCCCTGGTTTCGTTCGAATCGGTCTCTTTCGCGTACGGGGACGGGCCAGCCGTCATCCGCGACGTTGACCTGACGATCCGCCGCGGTGACGTGGTCGCACTCCTCGGCCCCAACGGCGCAGGGAAGACCACGCTGGTCAAGCACGCCATCGGGCTCCTGAAGCCACGCCAGGGCCACGTGTTGGTCGAAGGGCGTGACACGAGAAAGATGAGCGTCGCTCAGATTGCCCACACGCTGGGGTACGTCTTCCAGAGCCCCAGCCACATGCTCTTTGCACCCAGCGTCCAGGAGGAATTGGCCTTCGGCCCTAAGAACCTGGGCTACAATCCCGAGGACACCAGCGACGGCGTATCCCGTGCGATGGACATCGTCAACCTCCAGGGGCTGGAGGACTACCCGCCGCTGGCGCTCTCCTTCGGCCAGCAGAAGCGAGTCAGTATCGCGGCCATCCTGGCGATGCGCTCCAAGATCCTGGTGATGGATGAGCCGACCGCCGGCCAGGACTACTGGAACTACATGGCCTTCATGGATGCGATCCTGCAGATGCCAGGCTTCGCAGCGATTCTGTTCATCACTCACGACATCGACCTGGCCACCTGTTACGCCAACCGGGTCGTCCTGATGCACGGCGGGCGGATCGCCGCCGATGGGCCACCGAGCGAGATCCTGGCGGACTTCGACCTGCTGAGGCAATGCCGGTTGGTTCCTACTTCGCTGCTGAAGGCCAATCTCGAGCGCCTGCCCGAGACGGGCCGCTTCATGTCGGCCGAGGCGCTGGCGCACGCCATCTCTACCGAATAAGAAAGGGGGTGACACACAAACGTCCGTCAAGGACACGGCGATACCGGGTGCGGCAACCACGCCGGGGGAGGGACGTGTCTGCCGTCCGGTTGTGCAATCGATTGTTAGAAGTATGGGATCATACGACTGCTTCCGGTTCAAACCTCGGAAGCCTCCCTTGCGAAAGGAGATCAAATCATGACAACGGGAAGAGCCACAAGTAATCGAGCTGTCGTCTGGCTCGTAGTACTGGTCGTCTTCGTCGTGCTGATGGTGCTGGCCAGCGTGTTGACCAGCGGAGACAAGATTCAGGGCATCGCCCCGATTGGGGTCACCGCCATCGGCCTCATCGTGGTCTTCGTCATCCACCTGGCCACGGCGCGGAGTGACGCCTGGGAGGTGGGCACGCGCCAGGTGGTGTACATGGCGATCGGCGCGGCGCTGTACGGCGTCTTCAACTACATCTTCAACACGATCCCCATGCCCTCCGTCAGCCAGGTGGCGCTGCGGCCCTCCATCTGCATACCCGTCTTCTTCGGCTACGCCTTCGGCCCAGTCGTCGGATTCTTCACCGGGGCTGTGGGCAACATCCTGGGCGACTTCCTCACCGGTTGGGGCGTGTACCCGGCCTGGGACATCGCCAACGGGCTGATCGGATTCATACCGGGCCTGGTTATGCTGTTCGCCAACAAGAAGCGCAGCCTCAACTTCCTGACCGGCCTGGTCGCCGTGCTCATCATCATCTTTGCGGTCCTGATCTATATGAACCCACGCGTGCCGGGTCCATGGACGGGCGAGATTGAGGACTTTTCCTTCTGGGCCTGGGCCTTCCTCATCGGGGGCGTGGTGGTGATCGTCGGACGGTTCGTGCTGGAGCGGGTCGGCGTGGACCTGGCCGCCATCAACCTATGGGGGACGCTGGGCATCATCATCGGCATCGGCTTCGCGGCGATTGCCGACATCTGGATCAACGGCTACAGCTTCGCGACGGCCATCATCGGCGAGTTCGCGCCGGCCGCCGGCCCCAACATCCTGAACTCGATGATCCTCTCCCCCATCCTGCTGGCCGCCTACCAGGCCATCACGGCCCGCACCGGCCGTTAGGTGCCGGTTTTTCGTAGAGGAAAGATGACATGCTGATCGCCTGGCGGTATCGCGAACGGGACACCATCATCCAGCGTCTGGACCCCCGGGCGCGCATCATCTTCATGCTGGCTACGCTGTTCTCCATCATCCAATTCTGGGACCTGCGCATTATGGTCGTGTTCCTCGCCATCTCCGTAACCCAGTACGCGCTCGCCCGGCTCACCTGGCGCGAGACACGCCGGGTGTGGATACTGGTCAGCTTCATCATCCTCTTCATGACCATCCTGACGTTCTTGACCGGGAGAGGTGGCGTGGACTACGCCTACCACGAAGAGCATCTGATCCGCCGCCTGGGACCTCTCTCCCTCCCCATCGTCGGGTGGCAGATCGGGCTGAACATCACCGCCGAAAAGACGATCTTCGCGCTCAGCCAGCTCACCCGGATGTACGCCATCACGATCATGGCCCTCACCATCCCCTACACCGTGGATCCCAGTCTCTACGGCGTGACGTTTCGTGGGCTGGGCCTGCCCGACAAGTTCGCCTACGCGATGGACCTGGCCTTTCGCTTCGTGCCCACGTTGGGGCGTGATTTCAGCATCACGCTCGACGCCCAAAGAGCCCGGGGGTACGAAGTGGAGAAACTGTCGGGCGGCATCGTGGCCCAGATCCGCCGGCTGGCACCGCTGCTCGTGCCGGTGACGATCAACGCCATCGTCGGCGCCGAGGACATCATCGACGCGATGGATCTGCGCGCCTTCGGCGTAGGGCCGCGCACGTGGATGCGCCGGCTCACGTACCGCCGCGCCGACGTGGTCCTCATCGCGGCCGGCGCGTTGATCTTCCTGGCATCCACCGTGCTCGCCTTCATGGGAATCGGCAAGCTGTGGGTGCCTGCGGCATTACTGCGTCTGGCCACGGGCTGACGTCTGCATATCCGGCGCAGAAGCACACAAAGGGCTGCCCATCACGTGGGCAGCCCCATGCTTCTCCCGGCCGATAGTCAGCGATTAGGCAACAACGTCGGCCGGAACACGACGGCTCTTCGATCACTTCTCCTTCTTGGGCTTCTTCGGCTTGTCCGGCTTCGGTTTCTTCGGCTTCGGACCGGCCTGCCCCGGTCGGTTCCCCTTGTCCTTCGGGCCACCCTGACCAAGCAAGTCGTCGCCCTCATCTTCATCTTCATCTTGATCGTCCGGCTGACCATCCTTGTCCTTCGGGCCAGCGTGGTCCGGCCGGCCTCTGCCCTTGTCCCGCACGTGCCCGACGCCCGTGATGGAGGGCCGGACGTGCTCCTTGAACAAGTCCCCCATACCCGTTCCAGACTGGAGCGCTGCCACCAACTCATCCACCGTCACCCCGCACGGTTCGGTAGCCTCTTCGTCGTCGCACGCCTCCTGCGAAGCCGCCGCCATGGCGTACAGCTTGACCAGCACACCAAAACCCAGTCCATCCTCGTGGTATGCGGCGATCTCGTCTCCCGGCTGGACGACGCTGCCGTCCTCGCCCAGACCCCAATCGACGGCCAGCGTCTTCAGGGCATCCCGCAAGCTGTCGGCCGTTTCTTCATCCTCGACAGAGACGACCACTTCCTCGCCGTCCACCAATATCGTGAACGTGCCGTCCTCATTCTCGGCGACCACCGTCACGGCCACGGCCCCCTCGGCGTCGGGGGGTGCCCACGACCACTCGCCGGTCTCCGGGTCGTACACGGCGTACCCCTGTGTGTCCTCCAGCGCTGCGCCCAGGTCCTCAGCGCTCACGTCGCCGAAATATGAGCCCAGCAGATCGACAATCGGATGATCGTACTCACCATCAAGCGTGACCGTGCATGGGCCAAGGCCATCGTCTGGTTCGAGTGTCACCGTACCTGTCTCTTCGTCCACGGCGACGACAGTGCCGGAGACACTCTCCCCCCCGCAGGAAGGAATCTCGCCTTCCTGGGCAGCCACGGGCAGGACGGCGACCAGCGTCAGAGCCAGAACCAGGACCACAGCCACTTCCGTTTTGAACCTGCTCATTGTTCATTACCTCCTTCTTGTGTAATGGCAGACGGACGATGCATCAGTTGTCAAGAAACATATAATACGATTAGAATGTGTTTCAACCTGTATAACGGGATACGTGGCCGGGAGATATGCCCCTCCTATGGGAATTCGGTACCATTGCCCATCCACCTCGACCATGTTATAGTATGGATATGGCAGCAAAGGCGGAAGGATGTCCACTGACGAAATCCGGTTGATAGAGCAGGCAAAGCAAGGAGACCCCACCGCCTTCGCCGAGCTCTACGACCGATATCAGCCAGCAATCTATCGCTACATCTACTACCGGGTAAGCGACAACGACACGGCCGAGGATCTTACCGCCGAGGTTTTCGTGCGCCTGGTCGAGAAAATCGACCGCTTCACGTACAAAGGCCGCCCGCTGCTGACCTGGCTGTACACCATCGCCCGCAACCTGATCACCGACCACCACCGGCGGGCCGGGCGCTCGCTTCCGCTCTACGTGGACGAACAACGAATCAGCCAGGAAGCAGACCCGGTGAAGACCGTCGAGGAGAGACTGAGACACCGCCGGTTAGTCGCTGCTATTCACTGCCTGACCGAGGATCAGCAGCAGGTCATCTTGTTGAAATTTGTCGAGGACCTCGACAACGCCACGGTGGCCCAGGCGTTAGGAAAAACCGTGGGCGCGGTCAAGTCGCTGCAGCACCGGGCCCTGGCTGCACTGCGGCGCTCCCTGGAACAAAGCGGGGGCAAATAACGTAGAGTTCAGGGGACCTCAACCGTATCTCACGTCACTGTCACCCGTTATACAGACCAAAGGAACCGCCAAAATAGAGGACGCCATGAGATGTCACCAAAGGGGATCACCAAGGTCAAACACAGGGCTGACGTCGTAGAGCCCTGACTGCCATAGTAAGCAGGTAAGAGGCGCTGCCAATGAAGCACGACCTGAATCAAGCACTGGATGAATGCCTTTCCCTCCTGAGCACGGACCGGGCCACGCTGGAAGAATGCCTGGCTCGCTATCCGGCTTCTGCCAGCGAACTGCGCCCTCTTCTGGAGGTCGCCATGGACCTGCGCAGCCTGCCCGGGCCGGCGTCCAGCCCGGCCGCCTTCGACGCTGGGAAGCGAAGGATGCTGGAAGCACTGGCCGAGAAGAAGGGTCGCCAGACAACATCCCCTGCTCCGGTCACCCGGCACGTGGGCCGGATCGTCGGGTTGCTCAAAGAGCTGGTGGAGGGAAAAGGGAGGCCGATCACGTGGAAACCCACGCCCGCCCTGCCGCTGGCCGTTGCAAGTGCGCTGGTGCTCATTCTGATCGCCATCGGAGGCTCGTTCCTCCTATTCCAACCCGGGCGCAGCATCGCCCGGTCCGCTAGCCTGGACCGCGTGGAGGGCATGGTCGAGCTTATGCCTGCGGGCAGCCACACCTGGCGCGCCGCGTCAACAGGCGACCGGGTGGAGGCAGGAAGCCACATGCGCACGGGGCCATCGTCTTCGGCCAGCCTGACCTTCTTTGATGGGAGCACGGTGGACCTGGAGAGCCAGACGGAGGTAGCCATCGTCCAGATGAACGCCCAACCGGACGGCGACAGGGTCATCGTCCTGAACCAGGCACTGGGGCACACGCACAGCCGCGTGCAGAAAGTGGCAGGCCGGACGTCCCGCTTTGAGATCGAGACTCCAGCGGCGGTGGCTATGGTGCGCGGGACGGAGTTTGCCACGATCGTGGAAGCCAGCGGCAGGACCAGCGTGATGGTGGCCGATGGGCTCGTCGAGGTCACCGCACAGGGCACGACCGTCGAGGTTTCGGCCGGCCAGATGACGAGCGTGCGACCGGGGGAACCACCCGCTGCCGCCAGCGTCATACCGGAGCCCGAGCCCCCCGAAACGGTGACGGCCGTTCCCGGTCCCACGTCCACTCCCACGCCGACCGCGACTCCCACGCCCTCCCACACGCCGAAACCGCTCGATCCGCCCCCGACTTCCCAACCGGCCGACCAGTCCCCGCCGACTGATCAGACACCGATCCCCCAGCAATCGGACGAGGCAGAGACGCCGGAGTCATCTGCTCCGACCAAGACCCACCAACCGCCTGGGCTCACCAAGACGCCGCAACCGCCCGGCCAAACCAAGACGCCACCGGGGCAGGAATTGAAGACCAAAGAACCGAAACCCAAGAAAACCAAACCAAGTAAGAAGAAGCCGTAACCGCCACAAAAGAGAACCGCTCCGTGACTTGGCTGTCACGGAGCGGTTGTTTGCGTCCTGAAAGGATCAACTAATCTACTCTGAGAGCGTGCATCAGGCCTCGCCGCACAACTTCAGCAGCCGCTCCCAACGACGGTCCACTTCCTCCTGGAGCTCATCGATCACGTGCCGGTTCTCCGGCCGGAAGAGGTGACGGAACCGGCCTTGCCGCTTCAGCCATTCCTCCACCGGTGGTTTCTCCTTCGGCTTGTAGGACAACCGCCATTCGCCGTTCTCTACCTCGAAGAGCGGCCAGTAGCAGGTGTCCACACCCAACTGCGTGATCTCGATCGTCTCGTCCGTCCCGTGCCGCCAGCCCCGGTTGCAGGATGAGAGCACGTTCATGAAGGCCGGCCCGCCGCAATCGACCGCCTTGCGCGTCTTCTTCATCAGGTCGCGCCACTTGCTGGGCGCAGCCTGAGCCACGTAGGGGATGCCGTGGGCGGCCATGACGGCGGTCAGATCCTTGCGATACTGCTGCTTGCCGGGGATCACCTTGCCCGCCGGCGAGGTCGTCGTGTGCGCACCGTGGGGAGTCGCGCTCGAACGCTGGATGCCCGTGTTCATGTAGGCGCCGTTGTCGTAGCAGATGTAGAGGAACTGGTGCCCGCGCTCGACCGCGCCCGAGAGCGCCTGGATGCCGATGTCGTAGGTGCCCCCGTCGCCGCCGAAGGCGAGGAACTTGACGTTCTGCTCGGGGATCTTCCCCTGCCGGACCAGGCTGCGATAGGCCGCCTCGACACCGCTGATCGTCGATGCCGCGTTCTCGAACGCGTTGTGGATCCACGGCACCCGCCAGGCGGTGTAGGGGTAGATCGTCGTCCCTACCTCCAGGCAGCCGGTGGCGTTGGCGATGACCACCGGATCGTCGATGGCCGCCAATATCTGTCTCACGATAATCGTAGCGCCACAGCCCGCACACAGCCGGTGTCCGGGGGACAGTCGATCCGGGCGCTTGGATAGTTCTTTAGGGGTCAGTTTTGTTGCCATTCCTCGCTCCTTACTCCCGCACGCTCAGGTACGTCACCATCCGCTCCACCTGCCCGGTCTCGGCCATCTTGAGCGCGTCCCGGTAGGCCCCTTCAATCTCCTGGGGCAGGATATCCCGCCCACCCAGGCCATAGACGTAGTCGGCCACCGGCAACTGGACCCCGTGGAGCGTCAACGCCGCCACCAGCTCGAGGAACAGGGGACCGGCGTTCTGCATCGCGCCAAAGGAGACGGATCGGTCCATCACGACCAACGCCTTGAGGTGGCGCATCGCGTCCACCAGCTCCTTCGCCGGGAAGGGACGGAAAAGACGCAGCTTGAGCAGCCCCACCTTCAGCCCCTCGTCCCGCAGCCGGTCCACCACGACCTTCACCGTCCCGGCCGTCGAGTTGGCGGCAACCAGCGCCACGTCGGCGTCGTCCAGCCGGTAGGGCTCGAACAGGCCGTAATCGCGGTCGAATTTCTGGTTGAACTCCGCCGTCACGTCCTGGATCACCTGCATGGAATTCTCCATCGCCTCGATCTGCTGCCGCTTGTGCTCGTAGTAATAGTCGTAGAAATCCAGCGGCCCCATAGTCTTGGGGTTCTCCAGATCGAGCAACGGCCACTCGGCACGGTACTCGCCCACGAAGGCCTTCACGTCGGCGTCGTCGAAAATCTCGACGCGCTCCATCCCGTGGCTGGTGATGAAGCCATCCTGGCAGACCGCCACCGGCAGCAGCACGTCGGGGTGCTCACCGATGCGGATCGCCTGGAACATGTTGTCGTACGCCTCCTGGCCGTTCTCGGAGAACAGGATGATCCAGCCGCTATCGCGCATCCCCATCACGTCGGAGTGATCGCAGTGAATGTTGATGGGGGCCGAGAGCGCCCGGTTGACCAGGCTCATGACGATGGGGCAGCGGTTCGAGGAAGCGATGTAGACGATCTCCCACATCAGCGCCAGGCCGTTGGCGGACGTCGCGGTCATCACCCGCGCCCCGGCCGCCGACGCGCCCACGCACGCGCTCATCGCACTGTGCTCGCTCTCGACGGTGACGAACTCCGTGTCCACCAGCCCGTCGGAGACGAAATCGGCGAACTTCTGCACCGTGGAGGTCTGGGGAGTGATGGGATAGGCGGCAACGACGTCAGGATTGATCTGGCGCATCGCCGTGGCGACGGCCTCGTTTCCGGCCAATGCTTCGAATTTGCTCATCGTCTCACTCCTCCGCCTTTCCTTCTTCGACTATGCGGATGCACAGCCGGGGGTCGTCCCGCTCCAGTTCCTCCCCAGCCTGCTTGATCACCTTCGCGTTGACGGGACAGATGGAGGCGCAGATACCACAACCCGGGCAGTAGTCCAGGTTAAAGCCGGCCATCTTCTCGTTCTCGGCGTCGATCAGGATGCTGGAGTCGGGGCAGAAGAGCCAACACTGCATGCAGTGGATGCACTCAGCCTCCCCACGGATTGGCCGAAACGCCCGCCAACCACCGGTGAGGTACTCGACCGCATTCCCGGCCTCCAGAATCATCCCGCCAATCGGAATATCTCGCCATCCTTTTTGTTCCA
>Ga0180437_10007122_pt1 | contig 14683 bp, 16 predicted proteins | sample SS_ome_4_FD_132410 | JGI IMG/M metagenome (GOLD analysis project Ga0180437, IMG submission 132410) | Hypersaline lake sediment archaeal communities from the Salton Sea, California, USA - SS_3_D_1 metaG | ecosystem: Environmental > Aquatic > Non-marine Saline and Alkaline > Hypersaline >...
ACAGGCATACTTGGATGGTATGGAATACTGGTACGTGGTTGTTTCAAATGCAATTCAATATTGCCTTCGCGGTAATCATTTGTGCAATTTTGGCGGCGATCTGATGGATTAGTACCTGCGGAAGTTTCGGCAATCGTGTCAATGACCGCCTTGGGTGCTAATTTGTCTATTTCTACTTGTTTCCCGTATAGATCCTTTACAATCGGCCCCACAGTAACCGAATCAAATTTGACGGGCATTCTGCTAAGTGGTTCATAAAATTTGGGATCGATGATCGGAGCTCTGATATTATTCTTATTTACCTTGTATGGATATCCGTATTCTCCATATGGATTGATACCCTGTGCATATTTACTGATATGTTCCCCTACAAATCTACTTTTATCGTCATTCATGCGAATATTCATCATAATGTCACCGACATCAACTGGAAGACGACGAGGAGCCCATCTTGTTTCCCCCTGCGGTAATTTTAATATTTTTGGAACCTCATAACCTTGCATAGTATAATTACGCTTGAGTAGTTGTAATGCCATTATTATATACACTCAATATCTATTGTATCACTGGGCGTAGTGAAACCCTCAATGTCATTTATTTTACTCATTCCAAAAAGTGTAATATTCTGGATCAATATTTAAAAATACAACAGTTATAAATGAGTGAAACAAATAGATTAGAAAATTTTAATTGTTCATTTGGTAATCAGAATGTAAATGATCTAAAAAATATAAGTATTGAATCTTTTTCGATTGCTATAGGACCAAAAAGATTGTTCGAAAATTCTCAATTAAAAATAGCCCATCAAGGGAAGTATGGCTTTATTGGTAAAAATGGATGTGGTAAAACTACGTTGTTAAAACATATTGCAACTAAACAATTACCAATTCATCCAGATTTAGATATATTATATGTAGAACAGGAGGTCCAACCTTCTGACAAAACAGCTTTTGAAACAGTATTAGAATCAAATATTTTGAGATCTTCAACTTTATCTAAAAGAGATAATATTTTAATAGAACTAGAAAATGGAGACCCAGATAATGATAAACTACTAAAAGATCTTCAGAATATTGAAGAGGAATTAAATGCTTTAGAAATTGATAAGGATGAATCAATAGTCAGAAAAATTTTAAAAGGTTTAGGATTTTCAGAAGAAGAGCAAAATAAACCTACTAAGGATTTTAGTGGAGGATGGAGAATGAGAATATCTATCGCTAAAGCTCTTTATATTAAACCTACTTTATTACTTTTAGATGAACCTACAAATCATTTGGATTTAAATGCCAGTATATGGCTAACTTGGTATTTAGAATCATGGCCTAATACACTTTTAGTAGTATCTCATGATCAAGGTTTTTTGAATGAAGTTTGTACAAGTATTATTAATATTGAAGAAAACGAATTAAAATATTATAAGGGTAATTTTCATAAATTTAAGTCAGCTTATAAACAAAAATTAGATAATAAAAGAAAAGAATGGGAAAAAGTAGAAAAAACAGTTAAAACTATGAAAAAGAAAAGCAAGACAAAAAAAGAAGTTAATGAATATTTACTCAAAAAAGCTAATGAAGGTATTAAGAAATTAGAAAAAGATTATATTGTTAAAATAGAATTTGAAGAAGTTGGATTGTTACAGAGACCAATAATTAATATGTCAGACGTTACTTTTGGTTATGATCAAGACAAAATTATTTTAAATAATATTAACTTTGGATTAGATATGGATTCTAGAATTACATTAGTAGGACCAAATGGTGTTGGGAAATCTACTTTTGTAAAACTTTTAGTAGGTGAAATTAAACCATTAGAGGGGTATGTTAATAGAAAGAACAAATTAAGAATTGGGTACTATCATCAACATTTTGATTCTTATTTACCTATGGATAAAAGCCCGATTGAATATATTAAAAGTGTTTATAAACCAGGGCAAGATGAATTAGAATTAGTAGGATCCAGTTTAGAGCAATATATTAGAAAACAATTAGGAACAATTAGCTTGGAAGGTCAAGCACATACTCAATTAATAAAAGATTTATCAGGGGGTCAAAAAGCAAGAGTAGCATTAGTATCACTAATTTTACAAAGACCTCATTTATTATTATTAGATGAACCTACAAATCATCTTGATATCGAAAGTATAGATGGGTTAATTAATGGAATTAACGAATTTAATGGAGCAGTATTTATTATTAGCCACGATACCAAACTAATTACTGAAACGGAAAGTAATTTATGGGTAGTAAATAATAAATCTGTATATCAATATGAAGGTGAATACGAAGATTACAGAGATGAAATAATTAACGATTTAGAATAATTAGATAATTTCAGAGATGAAATAATTAACGAATTATAACAGAAAAGATAATTATTTAATGATATCAAGGATGAGATATAAAATTATAAGGAATTGCGGGTTTTCCATAGACACCTCTTAATATTCCTAATACAAATCCTATGGCGTATCCATAATTTAATAAATTTTGTATTTCAAAAGGATTATCTCTATATTTAACACATCCCTGTGAATGTTTTAATATTTTTGAATACACCATGGTTTACAGTTGTGGAGTGTGTGATGGAGCGAAGCCGCAGGCGAAGCGAACATCGCATACTCCTCAAGCGTGACGGCGCATACGTGATGTGATGATTAAAGTTATTTGTAAATTATAATGGGTGCAAAAATATCAAAGTCTTGGTGTTGTGGATGTGGTTGTTTTGATAGAAAAAAATCGAAAAAGGATGATAAGATCCAAAAATCAGCTATTGTAATTGAAATGACCGATACAAATAATAGTAATGATCATGTTATAATTAATATTGATGATTATTCGAATAATACACTAAATACCACAGAATCGTCCACCGTTTCCGTTATAGATCTCCGAAATAGATCCCGTAATTCGGATGAATCTACAAATAAATCATTAAGCGATGATGAATTTAAAATAATAGCAGCGGATGATGGAGTCATTAGTGTATAATTGGTGATTTTGGATAATATTTAATTAACATAATGATGTATACTTCTGTAATTTGTACAGTTTGTTTTATTGCATTTGCGGTAGCATTCTATGTATATTTCACAAATAGTGATTCTGATGTAAAGACTCAGGCCGAAAAAGACCATTCTTCTCGTAACAGAAGAATTTCAATGATTATTATGGTATTGGCAGCTGTTGGTTGCTTGTCATGTTTGTTGTATCATGGTCGAAAGGCGTTTGCCAAGATGGATCGTGGAAATACAGATTATTTTAGATCTGAAGATGGGGTCTTACATCAGTGTGGATCGTCAATTGGATCTAAAAAGGGGATATGTCGTACTTATAGACAGGATGGTTCATTAGCTTGGACACGACCTAAAAATGGACGTGTAGCATGTCTGAACTTTTGTAACCAACATCCAACCGTATGCAATAGTTGTACCGTAGATGCAAAATAGATCTAAGGAATTTAACATAGTAATGCAAAATTCCATAAGTAATTTGTACGATAGTCTGTCACATAAATATAATGACGAAGTTTCAAATATTGACAAAAAAACAACAATAATGAATTATATGAGTGACCTCACAACAGATGAATGTAATAATATATATAAATTAATTCTGTACAATTATTTGACAAACAATTCAAGGTCGATTATGTATCCATTTGGTATAAAATGTGTAAATAAACAAGATATTCGTGTAGATCTAACTAAATTACCGGATGAATTGCTTGATGTAATATATAAATTTGTAAATGTAACACATGGATCAAAATAGTCCAACTTTGGTTCAATAAATATTAATATTCAATAATGGATATTAATATTATGTATAAAATACAACAAGATTTACAAGAAAATTATGATCCGCAAGAGTTGAATTTAATGATGATTTCTGCAAATGTAAGCACGATCCAAAAATTAGCCGAATACAATTTGGCCAAATATGGTGGTATTGAATTTATTGGTGTGGCTAATATGGATACACCTATGTCGTCTCCTCCATCTCCATCGGATCCATCCCTATTTTATCCGTCGCCGTCGTCCCCGTCGTCTCCGTCCATCGCGAGTACAATAATTATGGATACTGAATGTAATTTTGAAAATTATGAAAATTGTACAGAGGATCAAAGAAATCAAATAGCCCAGCAGCTTATTGATGAAATTGGTGTTAATTCTGCAAAAATGAGAGCAATGCGAGCTCGTAACATTGATTTAATTCGCAAAATCGATGAAATTGCGAGAAATGCAGCACCACAGGCCCCACCACAACAAGCCGAATCTATAATTCCAGAGAATGCCGCGGATTGTAACAATGAAATGGATATAACAGGGGATTCATGGACCGAAACAAATCAACCATCCATTAAAATCCGATTTTTACGTGAAAATCGAACTGATTGTTATCATTTAGAACAATTGCGACAATGGTATGAAAATATATCGAATACTTTATCGTTTTGGCTCCCGAAACGAAAAGGAAACACGACATTAGAGGATCCGAATGGATATGGATATGGTCCAGGTTATACATATGTAACAAAATTACCCATGTACAACGTATATGTTATGAATTTTGATGTTTTGTTGGAAGAAAATACCGACAATGGCACCAAAATTCATAATTTTGTTGCTATATATTTAGGAAATCATAGAATCGGAAATAGGGGTGGTGCTTTTGGAGTAGGTGCACTTCACGGTCAGTATCCACCCGGTGAACCAACTTATTATTTAGCTGAAAATCTAGAAACTGGTATAGCAGAAATCATATCACGAATAATGTATACAAAAACTTCAAATATAATAGAAATAGATAATATTCTTGGAGGCGCCATCAGCCGAGCAATAATAGATTGGGGTACATCAAATTTAAATGAAATCGGGGGTGATTTGTCGAATGTAATTGGAAGTAATAAAAGAATGACTGAAACAAAATATAGAAAAATAATAACTGATATATTTGAAGAAAAATCGAATTTAATAAATCCAGTGGCGTTTATCAGATATATACTTGATGCGAATACAGACAATAACCGATTTATAACGCAACTTTTGACACAGAACATCGAAATCTCCAAAATTATAAATGTATACAACAACTTTCCACAGACTGACAACGATTATGATGAAGATGGCGCATTATATGATATAACGGATACAGATCAAGAAGCTGCCCAAATTGCTTCTGAAATAAATGATTTTTCGATGGCAGCAATTGGTGAAGATGATTTTGTTGATCAAAATGCTGACACCGATATCGATTACATAGACAATGGTGATGTTATTCCAATTCAAGAATGGGTTGCTATTTTGGAGACGAATGATCAAAATGCGATACAAGAGGCAATAAGTGATAAAAATGTAAATGCCGATGAATTAATTCCGCCGTTGGACAGAACTGGATTGTTTTTACCTGGTATATCCGATGAAACCCTCGATACACTTATAATAAACGGCGCTGATGTAAACCATCGCGATGTATGGGGGCGAACACCCATATTTTATGCTAATTCTATCAATAAAATCCATTCCTTGTTGGCATCCGGTGCCGATATAAATGAAAAGGACAATAATGGTCAAACGCCATTGCATTTTATAGATAATATGTCATTTATTACATTTTTAGTAGGAAATGGTTCAGATCCTAATATATACGACAATAACGGGGTGTTAGCATGGGAATTATCACAAGGTGAAGTTTCTGACTATTTAAAGGGTCGAACGACCGTAGAATCACGGACGGACGATATAGGGACGTCATTTTTCGACAATATGAGCGATATTGATGTTGGTGACCAGTCATTGGAGCACAATGACAATGATTCAATGTGAATTCTTCAATAATAATTATATTTTATAATGGGCAGTGGAACCCTGATGAAATTACAAATGTGTAAAGCTGCGGCAACAATGAAAGTTAATAATGATATCCAGTCAAATGTAGTAAATGATATCAATTCAAATACTACTAGTAGCATGGTTGGTATGAACTATAATTTATGTACTAATATACTCAAAAGTGGTAAAACCGAGGATTTAAAGAAAATATGTGAAATTAGCGCATCTACATCCCCTCAATTGTCTAGAAATTGAACTTCAATCAATTTAATTGATCGTAACTAACGCAATCAATTAAATAATTCATAATTTACATGTACAATGTCATTACAATTTGTACCTTTTCCAAAATTTTCGACACTTCTGGGGCCATATCAATCGTGAATGTCTCTGGATTCTCTTTTGTAAACTTTTCCATCTCGGTAATCCAATCACACGGATCATCCGATTTAAAAATCGTATCTAACCGCTGTTGACTCTTTTTATAATTAATCCATGACGTCAAAAACAAGCCACAATTTGTTAAATAATGACTGTTTAGTTTGAAATAATCATCAAGTTCCAGAGAAGACAAATGATCAACAATTGTCCGAACCTTTTCGTCGCTAATTCCAAAAATAGAAGAATCACCATCTCCATATTTAGTACCAGCACCCGCACGGTATACCTCGAAATACCATTTAATCTTATTTTGATCGAAATTGCCCTTTTCACGCATCGGAACAACTAATTTCTCCCAAAATTCATCGATATTCGTGGTTTTATGATGTGTAAGGGCCTTTACAACTGGATCTGACGACCCAATGTCCACTTTACCCAATAAAGATGCACGCAAATTAGAATCACTAATAGGTTGGTTTACAGGAAGATGCGGATTGTTCATTATACAGGCGTTATTCTTAATCATCACTGAATGGTCAGTTGATGTAAAGTGAATTTTTAGTTTTGTTTTTTCAGTTATAGTTAACATGGCCGAATCCGTATGTATTGGATATAAAGCGTTTAAAAACGATTTATCTTGCAGAGATTACCAGTATTGTACCGATAAAATACATACTATTGATGACGATATCAAAATATGTAAATCTGGATTCCATTTTTGTAGAAAATTAGTGGATGTACTGACTTATTATAATTTTATTAAACATCCAAAATTTCGAGTATTCAAAGTAAAAGCTACTGGTATTATTATTCATGAAGGTGATAAATCAGTGACTGATACTCTTACACTTTTAGAAGAAATTAAGGACCTTCAAACCCCGGAACTTTGTATGGCTGCTGTTACACAAAATGGAGATGCATTAAAATATGTAGAATATCAGACACCTGAACTTTGTATGGCTGCAGTACAACAAACTGGACGGGCATTACAATATGTAAACACACAAGTTTGATTTATTTTGGATAAGTTGTGTATAAAATAATAAATATAATATAAATGGTGAAAATAGCTATATTATATTTCAGTACCGGTCGATATGAATATCTATTTCCGGTTTTGGATTCCATGGAAAAATTCATTGATTGGGGTGAAAATACCGAAATCATCCGCATTTTTATCGACGATTACCCTCGGGATCGCGATGATTCGTTGTTAGATTACATCAAGGATCGTTACAGCATGGATGTCATGATTAGAAATGATGTAAATATGGGACAATCTGCTGCTTGGCGCAAAATATGGGAACTTGTGCCGTCTGATGTCGATTATATATGGCAACAAGAAGATGATATGGAAATATTGGAGCCTGTTAATGTTGATGACATGATTAATGTCCTTGAACATGGTATATCTGACATTCCATCGGGATCAGAGACACCGGTTTGTCCACATGCGTTTTATCAAATTATCATGAAACGCAATATTTGTTATAGTCACGGAGATTTTGTAAAAGAAATTGAAGATGGCAAGGAAGGAGTTGAAATGGATATTGATGGAGTTCCCATTGTAAAATTCAATAGTGGGTGGTTTATTCCACATCCAGGAATTTATCCAGCATGGATTGCCAGATTACAATATGTTAAAAATCCGCAAGAAGGAGTGGTTCGGCATGTAATTAGACAAAAGTACCCATATCTTCGGGCTGCTTTATACGGAAAACGCGCCGATAAACATCGAGTTATGCATCTTGGCGAATTTACTCGAGGTAAAAAAATGCTTCCAGGTGAACCTGGCTATGAATCTCAAGTCAAACCATATAAGGACGACCGCGATTATTATTCATTGAAATATCTCACAGAGTGGAAAGGAAGTCGTAATTATGAATTGGCACAACTGCATATCCAGCTCAAAACCCCTGATTGGGAGGATAGAGTGCGCAATTATTACAAAAAATGCATTGATGTGGATGTAGACATTGACAAAAAATATAAAGCAGCCCAGTATTTGTTGAAAAATCACACATATACGGAATCGGAACGTGTTGAATTACATACACGAATTATTCAATTCAAGCCACATGCATTGGATTCTTGGTTTGATATTATGATGTATTGGAACAAAATAAATAAGCAACTTAGTTATCAAATTGGTATTCAAGGGTATGAAGCTGCTAAAAAGCACGGTCTTGACAAAATTCCTGTCAATGATGTTGCAAGACACGCTTTTGAGCTATGTATGATTGCGTATTATAGTAATAATAACGAAAAATTGTCTGAATTGGTAAAATTGGTGCCGAAAAATCATCCATTGAATGGCCAACACGCCAATAATATGAAATTTTATGATTCTCGGATCGAAAGTATTGCTCCAAGAACTGCATTAAGTAGATACAAGGCTCCCTCTGTACTTATTGTGGACAATTTCCTGGATAATCCGATGGCAGAACGTGAATTCGCGTTAAAACAGGATTTCAATGTGGACGGAAATTATCCGGGACATCGTACAAAATCGTTTGCAACGGATGATGACAAGCGCATGTTTGAGGAACTTTTGGGTAAAAAAATAACATATTGGCCCGATACTTATAACGGATCATATCAATATGTAACAAAATCGATGAAATCGTGGATACATCGTGATCAAACGACGCATTCTGCTATGATATTTTTGACGCCTGATCCAGCACCCAACAGCGGAACTATTATATATGAACATAAAACTGGAGGAACGCTTGAAAGCGATAACACAGACGGGAAATTTGACAAGGACAGCTATAATCCGGATGCTTGGAACATAATGGACGTTGCAGGGAATCGTTTTAATAGATTATCAATATTTCAAGGAATTGCGAGCCACATAAGTGCCGATTACTTTGGAGATTGCTTGGAAAATGGAAGGTTATTCAAAATATTCTTTTTTAATGTGGCTGATTCACTGAAAGACTAAAATCATCACTGGGCGCAGTGACTCGAGGTATAGCGCGTACGTGATAAAGTGATGAAACTTGCGTCGTTAACATATATATTATACTAATGAGTATCAAATTCGATACTACAAAGTTAGCAAGCCTCGCTCCGTCCGATTTTATACAAAAAGCAAAAAAAGAATGCACAGTTATCGGCAAAGAATCTGATTATGGTATGTCACCCCGGTTATTTGCATATTCACAAACCAGATATTCCCTATTTTTACCATTTTCATACGCCCGCAAATTATATCCAGAAGCACAAGTTGGATTTACTGACGGTTTCAGCAAAATGTCTAAACGCGTTAAATTCGACAAATCCGGGTTCCCTTTTAAACTCGAACTTCAGAACAATATCAACCAAAAAGAGGTTTTTACTGAAGCCCTCCAAATTTTAAACACACATCGTTCGATTTTATTATCATTATTCTGTGGATTCGGCAAAACATATCTTGGTATTCGATTGTCTGTGAAAATCGGCCTAAAAACTGTTATTTTATATCATCGGGGATGTCTTGCATTACAATGGGAACAATCAATTACAGCATATGTGAAAGGTGCTCGTATACAGCTTGTATCCAAAAATGACAAGTTGGATCCGAATGCGGATTTTTACCTAATCAATATTGCGAATGTCTCAAAATTCCGTGATCGTGAAATAAAACAGGATATTCACAAAAAATTAAACTTTTATGACAATGTTGCTATCGGTACTCTTATTATTGATGAAGTACACGTTGCATGCGCCAAAGAAATGGCAAAAGCTAAACGATATTTCCGTCCCAAATATATGATTGGGTTGTCAGCGACACCACATCGAGAAGATGGTCTTGACGGTATTTTAAATCTATATTATGGCAAATTTGCAGAGGTAAGAGGATCTCGAAGCATCGAATCGCCCGAAACAACCCAAATTGTCCGTATTTCTCAGTCTAAATTTCGTGTAATGCGTGTAAATACTGGAATAAAACCGGCTTTTGCCACAAATACTATGGGTCGTAAAGATTGGAATAGTTTATTAACGAGTTTATTTGAAAACGAAGAACGTAATCGCATTATTTTTGACATTATTGTCGAATCTCATGCAGCAGATCCAAATAACAATATTATGGTGCTTACAAAGCGTAAAAATCACTGTGAGCTTCTCAAATCAATGTTAACAGAGGCTGGTATACACTCGACAATCATGGTTGGGTCACAGACGTCATATGATATGGACGCTCGCGTATTATTATCGACATTTTCGAAGTTAGGAGTTGGATTTGATGACAAAAGATTAAATATATTGGTGCTGGCGGTTAGTATCAAGGAAGTTGAACAGTATGCGGGGCGTTTACGAGCTGGATTGAAAGACAGAATCATTTATGATTTAGTCGATTCAGATCCAAATTGTTTTAATCATTGGAAGCAACGACGGAGATGGTATTTGTCGAGGCGAGGATTTATTACTGGATGGAAATCGGCAGTGGAAAATGGTGGAGATGACGATAGCGACGACGGCAATCGAACCGAATATGTCAGATTAGCTCCAAGAGCCAAGTAATCGTGGAAATAATCCAGTATTTTATACAGTTGTGTTTTTACTGTATAAAATTGAATGTGTGTGTATTTTTTAATTATTCTGCCGCGGCTACCTCTTCTTGCTGCTGTGCTTTCATTGCTTCTGCTTTTTCTTTGAGCTGTGCCTTCAGTACCTTTGCCTCTGCTTCTTTTTGAGCCCGGAATTCATTTTCGTTCTTTTTGTAATAATCCCACATGGGGGTGCCTTCTTCATATTTCGGGGGCGTAAGAATCTTTTCGATGGGTTCTTTGTAAATTTCCAATAGGCGATCAAACTCTTCTTTTGTCGGCATCTTGACACCCAAAAACTTTGCAAATTCTTCAGGCTTCATCATAATAGCATTCATCACAAGAGGATTCGTATTATTGTCGTCTCCATGTCCACAACGATCCAGGGAAGACCACATATTAAAAATTCCATGCGCACTTGTTAGTTCGTCAATATATTCGTTTTTCGAACGCTGTGACGTTGGATCCGCGTTTCGGTTATACTTGGAATGAGCAGCCTTGATAGCTTCTGCATATGCATTGTGTTCCGTATAATCAACTACATTCTTGTCGGTTGTTGGTTTCAAACTATTGAAACCGATGTTATTTTTCACAAACTTCTGATATTTTTTGGTGAAATACTTCACAACGTCCACCATCACATCAAAATCGATAAATTTTGCCATTTCAATCAATTCCACATATTGTTCATCCGTAATCTCAAGGGATTCGTCATTTTTCATAACATCAAATGTCACATTGACAAGCTCAACAAATCCCATAAAGTCTGCAAGCCTGAAGACCTGCATATAGTCGACGAATTCATAGTTTGTAAAGCAAGTCTCCTTAAATTCATTCAAGGCGTCCTGATTGTTGGTGTCTGAGTTGAGAAGATAAACAGCCAACTTCAGAATAGCATCAGAAGCTTTAATTTCCGCAGTATAATCTTCAATATCCAAATCTTCGACAATCACATTGATTGATTTTGCGAGGTAAAGTTTTTCACCCGGGACAGTTCCCGAGTAAGAGCCGTTTGTAAAAGTAACCTGAGTGGGTGCCATTCTGAAAAGTACAAAGGTGATGGGACAATCGCAAAAAATCACTTTATTCGGCGATAAGAAGTACATTACTAATGGATATCAATGACAATAAAACTTGTAATATGTGTAAAAAGGAATTTAAAATTGATTATATGGTTGATAATCAATTTTGAACTTTTTTATGAATAAATTACAGACTTTAAACCCACCATGCTAGTAACATTTTACCTGGTCCGTTTAATAATAAATCTCTTACACATGTAGACATATTTTTTATTACAATATCTGATATTTCTCTTCGTTTCTTACTTCCGATTTTAATATTATGATTTTCAGGATGATTTTTGTTAAAATGAACATGTTTAATATACATCATAATAATGTTTAGAGAATTTATTGCCATACAAAGATCAACAATATACTTATCTGTGATATAACTAGTATTTTCTTTACAAAAAAATTAGCTCCAAAAATAATATTTTTGCAATGAGTAAAATAAATCACGCTATTCGTACGCTCCCTGTCGAGTCATTTTCCAACTTTTTATATACGGGTATCAATGTATAAGTCCAATATGCGCATTTTTTACGGGTCCCAATACACCCAAGTGTATATTTTGTGTCGTAAGCTACTTTATCCGGTTTATACTCCAAGGATTCCAATCGATATGGGGCATTTTTATATCCTCGACGCGCAATGTACATATTTGTCAAGTTTTTTACATAATCAATGAAATAATTGTGTGTTTTACATAAATTCATAATGATATATGTGACTTGCTTGTCATTTTTGAGAAATTTTATTCGGCGTCCATTTAATGTATTTATCATTGTTTGCGTGGTTGACTGTAATCGTCTAATTTTGTTATTTTTACGCAAAAAATACTGTCTAAAGTCATGATTTGTGGACAATTTGCGCCTATTGGTCCCATGACGCTTGAAAGATAAATATTTAGAAATAATATGAGCAATATTGTGATATTTGTAGGACCACAAGGTTCTACATGCAGTATTGTATAAAATATAATCATCGAGGTCTCTCTGAATGTGTGTTTCGGCATTAAATATTGATAAATCTGGATCAGTGTGCGCAATATTGGTTGAAGTCATGGTCACTACACTTTGTTTCGATTTATTGTTTCCCATTTACAATAATATAATGTAATATCACTGGGCGCAGTGAATCACGCTAGCAGTGTGTAGATTGCTGCACTTCGCCGCAAGCGGCTCCGTTTGCATCTACACCTGCTAATGTCATTTATTGAGTCCATACCATCGAATTCTATAAAATTATAATGGACACAATAAATGACAGTAGCGATGTTCGCGTGAGGGAGCGTAGGCGCAGAAAAGAAACCCGAAGGTTTCTTTTCTGAGTATAACAGCGTACGCTGTTTCACTCATGAAGATTGGGAGCATATGCTCCCAATCGAATCGCTGCACCCAGTGATAAAGACCCATTATTAATAATGACATCAGTTGCCTCAAATGTATGGAAACGTAATCAAAGTATACCTCCTCGTATTCGAGAACCGCCCCCTAAAAACGTTACACCTCAAAAATCGACCACAAGCTATGGAATTATACTGTTTACGATAAAAACTGGCAGAATTTATTATCTGTTGAGCCAGCGTCGGGATACTATAGAATACTCAGATTATATACGAGGAATATACAAAAATCAAGATTTAGAGCGATATTTTCGCTTAATGACAAATGAAGAAAAACATAGACTTGTTAATTATACATTTGATCAATTATGGGATGACCTATGGACAGATCATTCTAATTTATTGTACCATTTTATGAAGAAAAAAGCCAAATCACAATTTATAGATAGTAAGGATATACGAGAACGATGTTGCAAATATAGATCTCCTATAATTTCGACATCATGGGGATTTCCAAAGGGACGTAAAAATAAAAATAGTGAAAATGAAATTGATTGTGCAATTCGTGAATTTCGAGAAGAAACAAATATGAAAGGAACAATAGAATACAATAATATTTTATATATTACACCTCCAACTGAAACATTTATGGGTACAAATAATAAAATGTACCGTACAAAGTATTTTGTATGCTATACAAATGACGAGTCGATCCCTTCTCCATCCATTGTTGATGGTGGAATTAGAAAATATTCTATATCTGACGAAATATCAGAACTTCGGTGGTGTAATTATACAGAGACCATTAGATTGCTCGATAGTTATAGAGTGGAACTGTTAAAAAACGTAGATCGTGAGATTCGAAACTATAAATTCCACCTTACGCACGATAATTAACATTTGGATTTTCAATAATAATATTTTAGAAGCTGCAAAATATGGACATACATAAGTTGTACAGTTTTTATTAGCAAATCCACGTGTCGATCCCAGTGATGAGAATAATTATGCAATTGTATATGCTGCAATGAATGGACATCTTGATGTTGTAAAAGTTTTATTAACGGATGATCGTGTCGATCCCAGTGATCGGGATAATGATGCAATTCTATATGCTGTAAGGTATGGACATCTGGAAGTTGTAAAGTTGTTATTAAATGATCCGCGTGTCGATCCCAGTGATCAGTATAATCTTGCAATTCTATGTGCTGTAGAGGTTGGACATCTTGACGTTGTAGAACTCTTATTAAAAGATTCGCGTGTCGATCCCAGTGATCTTCATAATCTTGTAATTCGAGGTGCTGCACGCTATGGACATCTGAAATAATAAAACTGTTATTAGCGGATCCGCGTGTATCAAATATATAGTAGCGATCATTCTTATTGATACATATTTTTGTGAATTCAGATTTAATATAGTTTATTAAAGTGTCTATATTAAATTTATTTATATTTTTTTGTAGTATCAATTGCAACGATCGCTACTATAGTAAGATCCACAAAAATCCCAAAAATTGCGTATGATTAT